>ENA-OUOY01000573-OUOY01000573.1-human-gut-metagenome-genome-assembly--contig:-NODE-573-length-24720-cov-13.892601_pt1 | contig 24720 bp, 20 predicted proteins | sample MGYA00237937_ERZ548767 | MGnify/ENA primary metagenome ERZ548767 (study PRJEB26490, sample SAMN05356887) | human gut metagenome | biome: terrestrial biome; feature: human-associated habitat; material... | reverse complement strand
TCAGCTGCAGAAGCGCTGTTTGCGGTTGCTGCGGAAGCGGCTGCAGGAGCTGCCGGCTTCGAAGCCTTCTTGTCGGAATCCAGGGACTTCATGGTCGGGAATCCATTTCAGATAATTTTTTGATGATCTGTTTCCACTTGTTATCGCAGGTTTCGTCCCGGTGCCGCCTGAAATCGCCTGTCTATCACCATGGTTTATCGTTTACATCATGCCATGTGCCTGTTGTCAAATTGTTGTACTTCGAGTCAATTGCTACAGAGTTTTGCACTTCCCAATCCTGCCTCCTGCCAGAATCAATCACCGCGTCTGCAGGCAAATCATCTGGCGAAATCGTCCAGGTGCGGCGTTCTGCCAAAGACATATTCCTATTCCGTATTATGCCTTGTGACGATTTGCTCTCCTTCATTTCTGATTATAAGAAGCCGGACGGGAAATGCCGAATACTTTTGTGTCAGAATTCCTGACATTCAGTTTTTCATAGATCATCAATGCTTCAGGTTATTTCTACGGAAACATAATTTTATTTTAATATATCTTCATTCAAAAGGAACTGTTCTATTCCAAGATAGACGATCCCATTTTCATCCTGCCATGGGTTAAGATAATCCCTCACAACCACAATTTTACTGAAAGAATCAGGTATACGCTTCAAAGATGCGATTTCCTGCTCTTTCTTCTCCGGGTCAGCAATCGATAAGGCCGACTGTATATAGAATCGTTTTTCGCCCTTATTAACAACAAAATCCACTTCAAGCTGTTTACGGATTTTCTTTCCAGCAGAATCTTTCGTGTTGTATTCTACCACCCCGATATCAACATCCATGCCCCTTCGGATCAGATCATTGTACAGCACATTTTCCATAATATGTGTTTCCTCTAATTGTCTGAATCCTAATCTGGCATTTCTAAGTCCCAGATCCGTATAATAATACTTTGCCGGTGTTCCGATATATTTTCTGCCTTTAATATCATAACGAACAGCCTTTTCAATCAGGAATGCTTCCTCAAAATAACCGATATATTTTTCAATCGTTTCAGACCCAATAGCAATCTGTCTCTCACTCTTAAAAGTGTTAGAAAGCTTGGTCGGATTGGTAAGCGAGCCAATTCCAGACGCCAGAATGTCCAGAAGAATCGACAACACGGCGGCATCATTCTTTATTTCGTGGCGTTCCAGGACATCTTTAATATAAGTCCTGTCGAACAGGTCTTTCAAATACCGGCTCTTTTCTTCATGTGTTTCAAGCGATGTGACAAAAGGCATACCGCCATAAGTATAGTAATCCTGCCAGGCACCGCGTTTATCGCCTTTGTACTCACGATAAAATTCTGCAAAAGAAAGAGGATACACCCGTATCTCATCGCCTCTGTCTCTAAACTGCGTCAGGATATCGGAAGACAGCATTCTGGAATTGCTTCCGGTCACATACACATCTGCATTTTTCATTTGCATAAAACCGAGGACAACATCGATAAAGGATATCTTGGCATCGGGGTTATCTACATAAGGGTTTTGTATTTCAGCAACAAACTGAATCTCATCGATAAAAATATAATATTTTTCCCCATCAGCAACCATCCGATCCCTTACATATTTATCAAGTTCGATTGGATTACGATACTTTGCATTTTCCCAAACATCCAATGCCAAAGCTATGATATGATCCTCATGAATTCCTTCCCTTATAAGCCAATCACGGTATAGCTGAAAAAGCAGGACAGATTTTCCGCTTCGGCGAAGCCCTGTTATTATCTTAATCCGCCCATTGTCCTTTTTCGATATGATCTTGTTCAGATACTGCTCTCTCGGATACATGCGCTGTTACCTCATAATATTTTTGCGGATACCCGCATTTTTTCACGTATATTATACCGCTTATCCTGCCGCACCATCAATATCGTTCATGATATTTTTGCGGATATCCGCATTTTTTTAATATATCTCTAAGGAAGAACCGATTAAACTCAGGTGTCCCGAGTTCCTTTCAAAACCCGGGGTCACAAATTGTGATCGCAAGCGATCCAGCATGGTTAACTCCCCCCTTTCCTCTGAGCCATCAAACACCCCCGTGTATAAAAAGGAAGGTCGTGTGAAAAAACGAAAGTTCTTTCACACGACCTTCTCTTGTAATCTCTATCAGATCAGTTTTCCGCACCTCTTAAAACAATTCATCCAGCTTCGCCGCGAGATTTTCAAAAGTTTCTTCCTTCTTCCGATCCGTCGCTTCCGCATATACGTCCATAGTAGTCTCGATGTTCTTGTGTCCCATGATGGATTGGATCACTTTGAGATTGTTCTCCACCTCACAGAGCCGGGTCGCAAAGGTATGCCGGAGATGATGGCAGGATTCGGCAGGGTACCGAACCGGTTCTGAAAAATGAAACCGGAGTATCCGTCCACCTCCTGCTCATTGCTTCCGTTTGATTTCTCTTCTTCCCGCAGGATATCCAGCGCATAGACGATTTCATTTTCACCATCATTAACACACTCTCTTTCATTCTCACTGTCTCATTCCAGAAAGGGAAACGAATCGATGATGAGAGCCCTCGACTTGCGCCGGATGTTTCCCGGCGGCTGTTCTGCTCCCTGCTGATCACAGGGTCTGCAAAGAGAAACATGGCATCGTGGCTTCTCTCTGTACTGCAAGTATAACGCTATCTAAAATAGTTGAAAATAGACGTTTTAGCCCATCTTTACTTTTTATGATAGTATTTCTCTTGACTTTACTACATAAGATGCTATTCTGTAGGGGAGAAGATATGACCTGCAGGCGGCGGGATATCCGCTGCGGAACGAAATCAGAAAGAGGTGTTGTATGGAAAATATCGGCGCGATCATCACAGCTTACCGGAAGAAGGCGCACATATCCCAGACCGAACTTGTGGATAGACTGCAGGCCGAAGGAATTGAAGTCTCACAGAAGAGCGTTTCCGCCTGGGAGACTGGGAGGAATGAGGTTTCCGCGCGGATTTTCCTGCATATCTGCCGGATTCTGGAGATCCCAGACTGCCTGGAGGAATACTTCGGAAGCAACCCGAAGGACCCCCTGTCTATGCTGAATGACGAAGGGAAGCAGAAAGTGCTCTCCTATATCGACATGCTGGTTCACCCGGTGAGCTACGTCAAGGAGACGAACGTGATCCCATATCCGGCAGCTCCCGCGGAGACTCCTTCCATGACCCGGATCCGGCTCTACGACGCAAGAGTATCTGCCGGGCATGGAGATTTTCTCGATTCCGATTATTACACAACCATCGAAGTGCCTACCAGAGACGCAAAGGGCGCGGATTTTGCCGTTACGGTAAGCGGAGACAGTATGGAACCGGCATTTCATGATCACGATATGGTTTATGTGCACCAGCAGGAAACACTGGATGATGGGGAAATCGGGATCTTCTCGTTAAATGACAATGCGTATATCAAGAAGCTGAAAAATGACAGCGACGGAACGTTTCTCATGTCTCTGAATCAGAAATATGCGCCGATCCCGGTGCATCTTGACCGCGATGACTTCCGCATCTTCGGGAAAGTTTGCAGAACCACCCGGTAAGGATCGCAATATGTCAGTCAGAATCTTATAGGGGAGGTGATGCAGCTTGGAAGAAAGACCAAACAATCTGCTGGAGGCCCGAAAGTCCGCCGGACTTTCCCAAAGCAAAGCCGCCGAGGACCTCAAAGTGGACCCGAAAACGCTCTATCGATATGAATACGGGACGCAGTGCCCGAATGTCTATGTGGCGATCCGGCTCTCCGAATACTATCACCGGACCGTGAAAGAATTGTTCTCGCCGAGAAGCGGGATCTGAACAGAGAAAGGAGGCTCCCATGCCGCTCTGGAACCCATGGCACGGCTGCACCAAATGCAGTCCCGGATGTCAAAACTGCTATGTATACCGGCGTGATGCCGAATTTGACCGGGATGCCTCCATCGTGAAGAAGACAGCCTCTTTCAACCTTCCTGTGAAAAAAGACCGGCATGGGAACTATAAGCTGAAGCCGGAGGATGGCACGGTTATGACCTGCTTCACCTCGGACTTCTTTCATCCGGACGCCGATGCATGGCGTCCCGAAGCCTGGATGATGATGAAGATCCGCTCGGATCTGCAATTTTATTTTGTCACCAAGCGCCCGGAGCGGTTCTATGAAGGACTCCCAGAGGACTGGGGCGACGAATATGAGAATGTCCACATCTGCTGCACCTGCGAAAACCAGTATCAGACAGACCGGCGCCTTCCGGTCTTCCTGAATCTTCCGATCCGCCACAAAGAAATCATCCACGAACCGATGCTGCAGGAAATCCATATTGAAAAGTATCTGGAGCAGTACCACGACCAGATCGAATGTGTCTCCTGCGGCGGAGAGTCCGGGGAAGGTGCGAGGCTCTGCGACTATGGCTGGATCATTATCACCAAGATGCAGTGCGTTGAATACGGCGTGCCGTTCCACTTTCATCAGACCGGCAGCCTCTTTAAGCGCGGAAGCCGGATTTATCACATCGACCGCAAGGATCAGGAAGAACAGGCAAGGAAATCAGGGATTGACACGCCAATCTCTTCCATATGATGATTGTCTCGCTCTGCTGGCTGCTGTGCTTAGCTCCAGCCATTTCAGGTCTCTGGAAGATCGTCGGGAACCGTCAATGGCAGAGGAATGTCTGCACGATTTCGTTCAGAAGAACAGTGCGTCCCACTTCTCTATCTCATCGATCCATGCGAGCGGATCATAATATTTCTTTCTCCTCCCGTTATCGCGGATCTCATACCGGAGCGTTCCGCCGCCCAGGATTGCATCTACGCTGATCACACAGCCAAGATGTCCGTCGTCCCGTCTGGTCTTCTCAATACGCATTTTGACATTGGAAAACGAGCACAAAAGAGTTCTGACCGCCGGGAGATCCTGTTCATTGACGTACTCTCGGTCGAGGAATGCACTGTGGACATATGGGGCAATTTTCTTTTTAATTTCATTGATATAAGCCTTCATATCATCGCCGAGTCATTTAAAAAGTTTGAACAAATCGACTAATCCAAAGGTGGTCTTCCGATAAACCTTGTTATAGATTGCCTTCTTCGGATGTAGAATCCCCATTCCTTTCTTGCCATAGCCAGGAAGCAATGCCTTCTTCACTGCACGAGTTGCTCTGCCCTTCGTTCTGGCACTGAGCGATTTCTTTAAGCTTGGTTTTCTCATTCCATATTTCATATGTTTCACCCCTCACTTATAAAATCATAATCAAGGCATCGCTGTTTTCCAATCTCCGTCAGTCTATTGTTCAGACCGACGATTTCTTTTCCTTCAGAGCTTGCTGGTAAATGCCCATCAGCCCATAATAATTCATCAGATCCGACCAGTGGTTCGCCGGGTGGTAATAGTCGATGAAAAGCCTCTCTTTCCCGGCGACGTTTATGAGGTAATACCAGTTGTCATTTCCGGTGCCGTCATTCAACGGCGGCTTCTGTAAAACCGTTGTGAGCATTGTCCCAAACGTTGAACCACAGATCACGATGTCCGGATCGATCAGGGAAAATTCCTTTAGGATCTCGAGACGGTCTGCTCTGGCATATGCATCGATTTCTCCATAATCTGAAGTGCTGTCTCCATTGCTCTTCTTCAGGTTAAGAACAGCAATCTGCTCCAGTGACTCTGCGTGCTGCTCATCCGTCAGCTTGGCCTTATATCTTGCAATCTCATTTGCATCGGTATGTTCGATTCCATAGGTCCAGCGGGCAACTCTTCTCCACATGGGCAGAGTCGGATGATACATTCTCAGTCAGCTTGCAAGGGTCCTGCTATCCCAGTCTGTTCCATATGCTTCCTTCATGATAAAGAGGATCCGTTTCTTATCGCCGCTGTTCCATAACTCCGAATTTACGATGCCATCCGCGATAAAAACGTTTTTCCCATGGTCTATGCTTATCTGGATGTGCCTCTTGCCATGAGTATATTCAAATGATTCCGGTTCTTTCCGGCGCCACAGATCAAAAAGCTCCTCCAGTGTAGAAGCATCCTCTACTTTCTTTTTGTATTCGGCAATCATCCTCTCAATTTCCCAATATTTCTTTCAAACCTATCAATGAAAAGGTGTCAATAACAAGATGTTGTATTTCACGTGCGTTATTAACTCTTCCTAATGCTGAAAGCAATTTCGATGTGATATCTTGGCTGATATGAATTTTAGGAAAATGAACCTGTTCATCTTCAATCGTACGCAGAAGAATAGTTTTCTTTGCTGTAATATCTAAATCTTTAAATCCGATAATCTTATCAAACCTATTAAAAATCGGATCTCCTAGTTTTTGTTTAATTTCATTTTTATCTCGATAGTTCGATGTGCAAATAATTATACTGTCTTTCAAGTCTGCACGAAAATTAGTATCCTCATATATTCCTTCGTCAAATAATTGATAAAACGCGCTATGAAACACCGGATTTGCCTTATCAAACTCATCCAGTAAGATGACGTTAGATTTACGAGCCATTAGATCCTGCGCAAAACTCTTTTCTGTATGTTTTCCTCCAAATAAATAAACAGCAAATTCATTGTTTTGAAACATTGAAAACTGTTTTCTAAAGAGTTTTCCACCTAAAACAGACGCCAAATAATTTGCTGTCTCTGTCTTTCCGACACCAGAACTCCCGTAAAATAACACTGTTATAGGCTTATTTCGTTTCTGTTCTTGAGTAGCTGGATACAAGGCTTGCAATAGTTCATTCTTTACGTATCCTTGTCCTATTATCTTTTCATCAAAATCATCTGAAATCTCTTTAAGTTTGCCCTCAGTAACGTTTCCGTATGATTCATTTACAATAGAAACTATGGAATCTCCATAATATGCAATCAGCTGATCAGCAATTTTCTGTGGCGGATTTTGTATATAAATGTTTTGTATTGAAAATTGTTGAATAAAGTTTAAAAAATTACTAATTACATGCTCTTGTACAGCACAATACTCGGTCGCCGCAGCCACTAAACAAGATATTTTTCTTTTTCTGCGCACAGTTTTAATCGGCTTCTCATTCTGCCCCCTAACGACTATTTCTTGCTTTTTTGCATCCACATCGCATTCAAGTGCTAATGTTGTTAGATTCTTATGTGACTTAGGAACATATTTTAAGAAAGTTCCTGTTGAGCCATAATATATTTCAATTTTCTTTATTCGTTATTCCTGCCAAAACAACATCAATGACTTCTAGCTCTCCAGAGAAATTATTGCTTCTCGTTCCATTAACAATTTCGTCTGCCGTGATAGGCGTTTGGTTTTTCTGCAGCAGGAACTCTTTATCGATAGATAATTCGTCCATCATACAAGTTCCAACTTTTACACCATAAAAAATCAATGACATTTTTGATAAATCCGCCAGCGTGTAATTGTTTTTAAACGCTTTGATATTAAACCGGAGAAAATGTTTTGGGTGTTCCTCCGATTTCAATAGCATTCCATAGTATCCGCGCTCTAGAACTGCCGCATTTAACTTTTCAATATCTATCGGCATCTGATCTTTGGGAACTATTGTCAAATAAGAGCTCACCAGTTTATACATTGATACTGAATTTTCAGGCGCATAAACTCTATCGTTTCCGATTTTAACAATTTTATTATCACCACTTGCTTCAGCTATATAATCTGTTAAAACCGTATTATGCAACGTTGTATCTATTATTTTCGAAAGTTCCTTTTCGCCCGAAACAGAAACCTCAGATGAACCACCTATACCTAGAAAGTTTAAAATGCTAAATTTCCCCTGTGCTTTAGCTTCAAGTTCAGCCAAAATTTTAGCAACTCTTTCCTTATTCTCTTTTTTGTCCCAATCAAATCGGCCACCATTTGTAATGTCCAAATAATCTTGAGCAGCACTTTCATCAAAATAAATAACCTTGGTAAAAACCGCTCTTTTTTCCTCCGCCATTATCCTCTATATTCCCTTCAATTTGTATTTTAATACCAACTACTTGTTTCCCAGCCAAAAGTCCATTACGGTTCCAAACTATTCGTTTCCCTGCTGGCTTTTCATTTTCTGCCATGTATCCCACACAAAGATGCAGAAGGTTGAAGAACAGCCAACTGCCAACTTGGCATGTCGTTCTTCCAGACCTTTAAACTCATCATCTTTGCCATGTCCGCTACCATAAACATTTCTAATCTCACCAAGTTTTGTTACTATACCGCGGAGATTTCCACAAACTGCCTTAAGTTGCTCATTAACTGGATCAGTATCAAGAATAGTTCTTGGCGTAAGATTCAATCTTCCCAGTGTTTCATTACATAATGTGGGCAGGTCCCAGTTCTTACTCCACTTGACATTCATTTCGTCAAGAATAGACTTACAGCAAGATTCAATAAGCTCCTTAGATTTCCCTATAGCATCTGTAGGACTTGTCGTCACCTCGTTATACATGGAGTCAATTTCTTTATGAATATATTCACTAGAGAAAACTCTCTCCTTCAATTCTGTAGTCTGCAGGGACGTTACAGCATTATCGCCAGCATGCTCCGCTAAAATGCTTTTACACCTATTATAGAGACGACTGTATCCTGCATCATATTTCAATCCATAGAGATCAATACCAGCTATATATGAATCGTCTTTGGGATCAGGATTATATTCTCGCTCATACTTCTCCTCATAATGTGCAAATAAATCAGAAATCAGCTTCCACTTATCTTTTTCTGAAATCGTCTTATCCGTTAAATACGCTTCTAACGATTTTCCTTTTGATCATCCATAAACTGACTGTAACGCTACCCCTATACTGTTTGAGGTAAATAAATTATAAGAGGCATTACTAAAGTCCAGAACATAACCATTTCGGTTGAACAATGCCATGAACTGTCTAATAGCTTTTATTTCCTCATCCATAAACTACGCCTCATTCCACCCCCAGCGCCTTGAACACCGCATCCTCCGCACTCTGATAAAAGATGATCTGAAAACTTCCCATCAGCTCCGGCGGGACGGTTCCCATGTCCGCTGCGGATGTAATCGGAAGCAGTATCTTCTTTGCTCCACTGTCAAGGCATACCTGCAGAGCATTAGCCAGCTCATCAACTTTGATCATGGTTCCGGCGATACTTATTTCGCCGAGGACGGCAAGAGAGCTCTGTGTCGGACGATTTAATGCAATCGAACAGATAGAAATAACCGTCGGCAAAGCCAGCTTCTCTGTAATGCCAATCCCCTGTAAATCCTGATAATTGATGTTGTAATCCTTCGAGGTCATGCTGATGGATCCGCTGATCCGTTTAGCATTGGCCTTCAGGAAGTTGAATGCTGTGTTTGTCGCTTCCTTCGCGCCGCGGTCGCTTCCGATGCCTGTGCAGGTGAGTTTTCCGCTTCCCGGCAGCATCTGAGATTCCAATCGGAATACTCCAATCATTCCACTCTTACCGCGGGAAACTGTGTAAACCTGCCCTGGATTACAGATTCCTTCCGGGATCAATTTTCCACCGCCCTGCTCTGGTACGGATATATATTTTTCCTCAAATGTTTCATTATCGATATAGCTGAAGTTCACATCGTAGAATTCCATGCCGCCAAGCTTCTTGAGCTGCTCTTTCACACGCCGACGCATTTCAAGAGAAATCTTCAGAACTTCCTCCACGTCATCCTTCGTGAATTCGCCATTCGGGTACATCAGCTTCAAGTACCCGTCAACCATTCGGCGCACGGCAATCACGTCACGCTGATTCAGATTCTTTCCGAGACGAAAGTAATGATCCAGTGCATCCCCGAGCTGCTCTTTTCGCATCTCCCGGATCCATCCGGCCAGGTAATCAGTGATAAAGCCGTAATCATCCGTAAAATGCTCCGGACGGAATTTCGGCACTTCCCATCCCGGCAGATAGCAATGAATACGGTCTAGGAATGCTGTATCGGTTCCCATCTCCGGTGGAAATGGAGCAAAGAGGCTCGATGTCTTAAGGAGCACATCCACACTCTGATTGATATTACCGACAAAAACCATTGAGGCGGATGCTGCCTTTTCCTCTTTGCCACGAGCAAAGGATCCGGAAGCCATGTAATCTTTCATAATCTGGATTCCGTCATTATCCTTGAACTTGATCCCGGCAACCTCATCGAAAGCAACGCAGTCCCACAAGCCGACGAGTCCCATTGTCTTTCGTCCCATGTTGTAAAATAAATTTGCAACCGTCGTCTGGCCACCGGAGACAAGAATACTATTCGGCGATACTTCTTTATAGAGATAGGACTTACCGGTAGAGCGCGGACCAAGCTCGCAGAGATTGAAGTTGTTCTCCACCAAAGGAATCATACGCGTCAGGAGAAGCCACTTCTCCCGATAGGTCAGTTCATCCGGCTCCATGCCAATGGAACGCATGAGAATATCGAGCCATTCTTCCTTAGTGAAATCCTTCCGACCCTCTTTCAATCCATCCATATCCACGTTCGGGAGCTGGATCGGTGTGAGTTTCCGAATACTGATCGGCGTCAGATCCTTCTGCTTTTTACGCTTTGACTGCAGTCTATCTCCGGAGGGTGAAATGATTTCAGGCACGGCATCCTCGCCGGAATCATACTCCAACTGGACGATGCACCAGATTCCCCCGCAGAGCAGACGGTCATATCGTTCCGGATAATCCTCGCTGATCGGAATCCCGCTCAACCCGAGATTTGAAAATGATGCTTCATATTCGTCATAACGCAAGTTGAGGTCAACGGTGACCATATCAATGATAGTATGACTTCCACGCTGCCTCAGCTTCGACAAAACCTTCTGTGCCTCATCCGGACGGACATAGTTGTCCGCAAGGATCTTCTTCACATTTTCGATTCCCTGCTCGATAGTTTCTTCGTCATCTGTACTGCAGTACTGGCCGAGAAGAAACTCCAGTACATAAACTGGAACGTTTGCGCCTTCCTTTATTTTCTTCGTCAGGTCCTTGCGCACGATTTTGCCGTCAAAGTTCTTGCGTAATTTTTCTTTTATGATTTCACGGGTGCTTTTATCCCCGGTAACCTGTTCATCCATTTACTGTCATCCTTCCTTAGCTGAAGAAGTCAAAATCATCCACGGCAAAAGCAATGTCGATCTGGAACTCTTCGCGCTGCGACAACTGCAGACCGCTTTCGTCAGCAATCACAAGGTAGTAGCTTTCCGTGCTGCTATATTTCATTGACTTCAGATTGAAGCTCACGCGGAACGTTCTGTCCTGATTATCGCTTCCGGTGCGATCCGCAATGACACGCTGGGTATCGCTGACCTGCTTGCCTTCCGAATCTGTAAAATATAACAGATATGTGGCCGCTTCGCGGTTGGCTCCAACAGCTTCCTTCTGATAGAAGTTCAGTGAGAAGATCATATTGCTGATCTTCCGGCTTGCAGAGAGCAGACTTAGTGTCACCGGCTTTGTATCATACTTATTTTTGTTCTTCCGGTATTCCGCACTGTCCGTACGCATGTAGTGGTAATCGATCACCGGCACAACCATTTCCTGCAGGCTGATACCGCCATGCACGAAATATAGACCTTGGCCTTTCTTCTTGATTCGGGTATTTCCAATCGGAGCAAAAGCATCATAATTCTCATCATCTAAGAATTTCACTGGTAATAGAAAGTTCGGCCTCGCGCCTTTTTTCGTGATCAGATATCTGCGGTCGACCTCTACATCTTCACTGGAAGCCGTGGTCTTATCGACCTTCGCATCTTCAGAGAGTGGTCTTGCTGTATAAATAAAGCCGTGATCCGCTGTGATGAAGATCCGCGTCCCGCTAAATTCATTGACGATGATTCGTACCATGTTCTTGAGCTCACTGATCGTTTCTTCACAAGAAGCAAATACCTTTGTCTCGTCCGTATGGCTTGTCTCATCAATCCGGTTGTGATAGATGTACACGACATCCATTCCCTTGACGAGAGCGCTCCGATCGGCACGTTTCATTTTGATGATGTTTTTATATTGCAGAGTAACGCTCGACGGATCAGCGGATTTCAAAATGCCATCGCGGCATCCAACGTCCGTCGGCTGCCCATCAGCCAGCACACCAATCGTGCCATTTGCTTGTAACGTAGCTTTAAGGTTCTTATGCGAAAGCAGAGCCGCCATGCCAAATTTCGTCACCGTTGGGAAAATGCCCTCACAGGACTCCATCGTAACCTTCGCCTGCGTCTCCTGACGGAGCTCATTTGCCAGAGTGACGGCCACCTCATAACGCATGGCATCAGAAATGATCACAAATACTCGTGTATCCGCATTTTCAACACGCGACCTGTAGAAGTCCCGCTGCTGCGGCACTTCCAGAATTCGACCGTATTCTTTCAGATTATCCTTTGCCGCAGTTGCCCAGTTCGTGCCGAGATTATCCAGGTACCAGTTCACGTACAGGTTTTCGATACTGTCTGCCACCTGTTTGAACAGATCATCAAGCTGCTCGTTGGAGGAAGTCAATGAATTCAGGAATGCATTCTGGAACAGCCGGTAGTAGGTATCCATGTTATAATAATCACTGATGTATTCCTTCCATACCTTATGCGGCTCCACGGTATGGAATCCAGCAGAATGATTCAGATAGAATTTCTGCATATTGGCTGCCTGCACAACGCCGGTATAATAATTCTCCACGTGCCCGTACCAAAGATAAGTCCGCCGCCGGTCAATTACTGTAAGTGCGGCATCCGCATCCAGCGTATTATTCACGATATCCGCCATAAAGTTCTTCAAGATGCACTCGTCAATACAAGGGAAGAACTCCGTATCGACAAGCTCCGTAACCGGCAGCTGGCTGAATCTTGCCGGAAGGCGCAACTCGTCCTCAGTTCCCCTTGCAAGGCCGTAGAGTTCTCGCACCTCATCCGAATGCATCCACTCCGACATAAAATCATAGCAATAGCTCTGGTGCGGAATGGAAATGAAACTATCCAGCCCGATCAGATTATCCATGCGCATCGTACGTGTAGCGGCTGTCATCAGAATGTGGCAGGAAAGCCTACCGAGATCAGGCATTTCTTCACGGTATCCGGTCACCTGTGCTACCATCTGCCAGAAGACAGAGTCCGCCCCATACTTTACAAGCGACTGATAAATGCCGTTCTGCTCCTGATTTGTCCCAGCACGGAGCACTGTCCGGATCAGAAGATTCGGGCCGGTATCTTTCACACCGCAGAGAACCGCAATCACAGCCTTATGCAGATGTACAGGCGCAGTAATCTTCTGATTAAGATTGGCCACCTTTGTGCGGTGCGCTTTTGTCTTGAAGAACGGGCGATAATCCTTCACCGTCTTGCGAAGGTTCGCCGTGTTTCCGATGCCCATCTCCTCAAGCCAGATGGAAACAAGATCCGCACGGAATTCCTCGCCGTAAAGCTGCACTGGCAAAAGCCAGTTCTTTTCATCCGGATACATGATCGGACAATAAACGCAGAAGTTGCTCGTCCTGTCATCATGCGTCAGGAGCTTTTTCACTTCAAAATTATTTGTCTCACCAAGCGTGACGAGCTTTGCGTCTGAAAGCTCGATCTCACCAGTCTGTACCTTCTCCTCAAAATCCCTGTCCTCGTCATACCAGAAGATGATCCGGCGGGCATAGAACTCTGGGAGCGGCGCGGCAAACCGACGATTTAATTCCTGTATTACCTTTTCTGAATCAGGAGTTACCATTAATAGTTCCTCCAGTCTGAGTAAAAGTGCCGGAAGCATTTTCCGCAGTCACCTTCTGCTTAAGCTCATCAATAATCTTTGTTCTTAAATCTCCCGTAGAGATAGCATTACTCGATAAAAAATCTATTTCAGCTTTGTCAAGGCTCCATTTTAAGACGTTACGAACTATATCTTCCATTTCATGCAGTTCTTCTACGGTAATGTTACCTTCAACACCTTCATGTAACGATTCAGAACGATATTTATAAAATTTCTTCATTTTCTGATATATAGTATCAATATCCGATGGATTATCCCCTATAATAACGGCAACGCGCTTAGATAAGCGCTCCTTTTTGCAATATTTATCATTATTATTTAGAAGTGTCATTTCTAATGCTGTTATGTATTGCTCAAATCCCGTTCCAATATCAATCTGCTCTTGTCCCCATGAAAACTTTTCAACGTTATTCTTCAGCAATTCATATGGTTTCCCGATAAACCTCTTAAGAAAAGCATTGCATTCTCTTACTTCATCTTTATTCAACACAAACGGTCTGCCATCTATTACATTTCGTGTCTGCTGATGTATACGATGTCTGCAGGTATTTTTCACGATTCCGCTTTGATGGATAAATGTAAAAAACACATCGCAAAGACCTATATTTCCGCCTTTAAAAAGCCTCAATAAATTGAATACTTCATTAAGATAGCTGTTCTCGTCATCCATATAAGGAGTTACATCTTTATCAATTGCAAAGTCCTCATCCGTAAAAATACGTTTCGTTATATCTACTTGGTGTTCTTCTACCTGAATATCCTCTTCCTTTGTTAAGCACATAAAATATGTTCTGCCATTCTCTATTAAGCGGGAACCATAATAGTCTGTGTTCAAGTTTCCTTTTCCATCGACTATATCTTCTTTAAATGGCAAGTCTTCTAATTTTAATTGCTGAATGTAATAATTCTTGCCCATATTAATATGAGCAATGCTTTCATCACAGTACATAATAATCCCGGCAATATTTACATGAACATCGATCAAATTCTCACCTCACTTTATCTTCGCTAGGACATCCTGGAATATCGCATAGTTATGCTTTACTCCGTCGTCCAGGTCGATTTCTATCATCTGATCAGCGAGGTGATGAATCTTCTCTTCATAAAGCCGCGTTTCCTCAGCCTGATCTTTGAGTTTGGTCATCAGCTTATTCAAGCGAACACGCTCGGATGTCTGTGCACCGTTTATCTGACGTTCCAGACCGGAAATCGCCGTACGGTAACGTGCCTGCTGTTCATGAACATAGTCTGTGCGGATGCGGGCAATTGTGTCCGGACGATAGCGATGCATGTAGACAAGGCACTTGAAACCATTCTTCTTGCCAGAATCAAAGAGCCAGTAAATCGGACGTTTCTGATATGTCTTCAAATGATCCTTGTAGAAGCCATTCAGAAAGTAATTCCGGATCACCTCGCGAGAGGTCGAGCCTTTCTCATCCAGAGCGTCGGCGATGAATTTCAGATTTTCCTCCAGCGTATCTGCGCCATAGACCGTTCTGACAAACTCCACGAATCTTCCGACAATGTCATCGGTAAAATACTCATCATCTGTGATGGGAAGAATGGCATCCTTGTCTGGCATGAACGTCTTGTACTTTGAGGCGTCCCAGTCGCCACCAGCATAGGCAAGACCGTCTGCGTCAAGGGAATAGCGACCAAACATGCAGCCTACAGCATAGGAGACAAAGGAACGGATATCACGACTAAGATCAGCTTTGCGAATAGTTACATCCTTGTCGCCCTCCTCCGGCGTCAATTCATCCTGCAGACCGTAAATGTTGATGAAGATACGGTTTAATTCTTCCTCGTTTGATTTGAGCTTATTGAACCGATCATTGCATTCGGTTTGCCACCGTGTGAAAGCTTCTGCTATAGTAGCAGTTTTACGGATCAACGGATGCTTCTGAAAGTCCCAAGAAACCTCAAATGAATCCCAGTCTAATATCGCAATGTTAATGCATTGTCTAACAAGAGTATCTATGTCCATACTGTTGTTTATTATTAACGGGAAATTTGACAATTCATTTGCTGAAAAATGTATTGATGAAATAACTTTATCGAATACATCTTGCGCTACGATTGAATTAAGACATCCCAAAACATAATTCTGATTTTCTCCCAAAGAAAAAATCGCAGGACCTTCTACGTTAATCATTGTGCCTTTCGGCATAAATCTAATTGAAAAAGGTTGTGTGTATGTCGTATGAGTCCACGTTAACCCCTCACAAAAATAATATTCTTCTGCAACTATTCTCCCTCCAGCTGCATTCTTATTAAGTTCTCGTATTTCTGCACCGTTATATTGCCAATTTACAACCGCCTCGATATTTCCATACCATTTTCTAAATCCCCCTCCTTTAACAATTGGAAACCATTTGTAATCTCCAAAACTCTGACCTCTTGAATGATTTATGCATAATTTTATCCTTTCAATTTCAAACCAAAGACGAAGGAAGCGATTATTATCATTGGTCTGCATTCCTATACGTGCTACACCATAGGCCGATAAAGGCTCAGCTTTTTTTAGTAATTGTCTGTAATCGACATTCAATTTGTACAAAAACTTCGAATCATCGAATTCAGAGAAAAAGTCTATACTTGAAATATAGGCTGTTGTTTCTTTAAAGTTATTTTTATTAATCTCTTGACTCACATCATAAAATGTTGCTACATAATCCTTTATTTTCTTTCTAGACAAAACATACATGACTGTTCCAAATCCGCCATCAAAAGCATCCTCTCCCAATTCTACGAGTGCTTCAATATTTGTCACAGTTATTAATTGTTCTCGTAATTGTTTGAAACTCGGATTATAAAGAACAGACACCGGTGTTATAAGCCCAACATTTCCTATTTTTAAAGCCAAGTCTGTACATCTAAGAATGAATGCAGCAAAAATATCATACTTTCCGTATTCATATTGTTTAGTGAGATATTCTCTGAGTATTTTGCTAAGTCCTTTTGCTGCAGCATACGGTGGATTTGTGCAGACGATATGATACTTTTGTGCCATCGCCTCTGCGACCTGTACAAATGGCAGAAGCTCATCCAGAATCTGATACGTATACATATTCGGATTCTCGTTGCGGATTTCATCAAAGCGGGCATAAAGAGCCGTGAAATCAACAGGCCTAACGTTCAAAATAGAACCGTACTCTTTAGCATCATGCAGGTCAGAAACGAGCGAGCTTATGGCGGCTTTCAGTTCCTTGCGTCCATCCGTGAAGAAATCAATCATATTCGGATCAAAATGATTGCCCTCCATAATGGCATAAACGTGCGGCTGTATTCCACGGGAAAGAAACCTGCGGTCATACTGGCAGGCTTTCATCAGCACGGCAAAATAAGCAAGCTGAGACGCACGTTCGTCTATGTCAAGACCATAGAGATTATTCCGCACGATACTTGATGCCGCATCACGTGCGGTATATCCATACGCCTCATAAATCTGCATCAGCACGTCAAACATGTAGCAGATTATGTGACCGCTGCCCATACAGGGATCGATACAGCGGATTTTTTCTGGCGTAAGAGCTGCGTATTCCTTTTTAGTATCGTCGAGCTGTTTCTGGACTTCTGGCTCCTGCTCAGCTTCATCAAGATAGTATTTCCAGCTTGCTTTCAGTTCATCATTCGGATGCCCCTCCACCCACAGTCGTCCGAGAGAATTCTCGACCATGTACCGGACAATCCAGTCCGGCGTAAAAAGCTGAGTGGCAGCAGGAATTTTCTCCTTTGTGATTTTCTTATTCTTCTTGAGGTCTGCGAAAACCTTGTCCTTCGGTTCTGTGTTGTAATACTGATAGAGCCAGCCTATGATCTGTACCTGATCCTTCCAGTCAGCCTCAGGGATCATGGTGACCATTTGCTCAATAACGCTTCCTTCCCTAAGCTGATTATCCGGGAACAACAGCTCCGTATAATCCGCGATTTTCTGGAACATCCCCGGTAAGACTTTCGAGAGAGTGTTGCACTGGGTGATGATGAGATACTTGAAGAGAGCGTCATCGTCGTTGGCATCTTTCAGGGCATAAACTCTTTCCATATCGAGCCCTTCCATCTCCAGATGTATCGCCTCTGCGAGAATCTCCGGCTTGAATGCTCCCTCGTTATCTGTGAATACCCGCACTTTGGAAGGAAGATAGTTATTCACTTCCATGAAGCGTAATGCAGCAAAGCGGTTGAACCAGGTATACGCCACTTCCTCAATGACCTGATCCATGCCTTTATCCTTCACCTTAGTAATCAAGGAAACACGCTGCTTCTTCTCCGAAGGAGTCAGAAGGACACCGTGCACCGCGTCCGCGTTTGGATCAGCATCAGCGCTGATCTCGTATTGATCCGCCTTCTGAGAGACACGCTCAATAAGTTCATTTCTTGCCCAGACAGCATATTTCTTTATCGCATTCTTATCCATGAAAGGATCCTTTCGTCAGTTTAATTTGATTCCATCACTGTCCTTCAAGAGGGCAGTCAGATAGGAGCGCATTCTCTCCACATAGGCATCCACGTCGGCCTGACTTTCCAGTGTCGCCTGCTTGAAGATCGCCTGCCGGTACACATTCTTGATGTGCTTCTTCGGCTGATCCGGCTTCGTCGGCGTTATCGGCTCCGGTGTCTTTTCTAATTCAATAGCTGCCACTGTATCATCCTTATAATTCCACATCTGTGTGGTCATACCATCGAGCAGAACAATAGTCTTTGTAGTGGCGATCTGATCCTTCATCTGTGTGAAGTAATTGTCTGCCTTCTCAATGGCATTCTTAAACTCGCTGCCATCACCGCCAGCCTGATGAATCTCGGCAAGACACTGACGTACAATTTCCAGAAGCTCTTTTCGCTTTTCCTCGAGTAGCTGATTGTGCCCGGTGCGAACCTTATCCATCAGTCCATTGAGCTGAGGAATCTGCCTATACACTGCCGGATTATTTCCGTCTACCATTGTGATCTTGCGGATCTGATTCAACGCAATATTGGTTTCTTCATCCTTCTGAATATAAGGAAGGTCATTGCGGAGATCTGCTACCATCTTCACGGCAGCATCGAAGACTGTAACCTGATTCTTGAAGAAACCTTCGACCGGCTGCAGATCTTCCTTACTGTCAAGGAGCTTGTTTTCATCCGCCACCAAACGATCGATCAGGGCAATATTGTCTTTCTGCTGAGAGAGCAAATCATCCATCAGAGAAATGGCAGCAGATACCTTATTGTGTTCAGGATATTTGTGACCATCATATCTGCGGTTCAGTTCCTCATAATGATTCTTCTGTTTCTCAAACAACTCGATTATCTTCATGACGAGGCTGTCCTCATCATCCGGCACATCCATGATGTCAAAGTACTCTCGCATGATTTCCTTTGCAGCTTTCATTTTCTGTGCGGAAGCGGACTGCTTCATGGAAATCATTGCCTTGCCGCGTTCTGACTTCTTGCGGAGCATATCCGGTAGCTTTGCATTATCCGGACGTATTGTTGCACCGCCATATTTGATTGTGACCTTCTGTTGATAGATGAGAAATGCAACAACTGCGGCGACATCGATTTCTTTCCAGCCATATGGAATCTTCTGATAGCGTGTCTGTATGTCATCCATCGAGGTTGGAAGCTTCTTCGCAGACTGCATTTCGAGATACTCCTCAACCTTGGCAGCTGCATCCCGGTTGTCCTCCGTGCCTTCTATCTGTGGATTCGTGCCACGAAGAATTTCAATTACATCAGCATCGGTTTCCGCATTCTTGGTGATAAGATCCAGCTCGCTGTAAACATGGGCTACCAGATATTTCAGAGCATCATCAATCCTTGCGGAAGCTGTACCTCCGGTTACTTCAATGTGTTCGCCATCTGCACAGAACTGCGCTCCGATGATAGCCTTCTCCAGTTCTTCTTTTGCCGACGTTTCATATTTTCCGGCTTCATCCTGCTGATCGTGGATAATGTCCTGTACGGATTTCGCCAGTTGATTCACATTCCGCTGCTTCACATACTGACGTATCTTCATGGCGTTTTCCAGACATTCGTAATACGGCGTGTCCGCAAGCACAACGATTGCGCTCTTGCCTTTGGACTCCGTCATCAGACGGAACTCCTGCTTGTCATCAGTGTCCGCCGCCACAGTCAGAAAGCGAAGCGTCATTCCCCCGGTCACCGCACCAATGGATGTGGAATCTATCATTTCATCAAATGGAAAGTCATACTTCCCATAGCGATATTTCTTCTGTGTATAAATATCGCCGAAAATCATCTGCCCGATACGTTCTACGATCTTGGCAGTATCCACAGATGTATTCGCGATATCTCGAGCAATATCCTGCTCTTCATCTGTGAGGAAGATATAAGCGTCACCGCGTCGGTCGATATAGTTCTGGCTCTTCAGACGGTCGAGGGACTTCTGCACAACCTGCCTGAGTTCGATCTTGTCGGCACGAATATCATCCGCCATGAGGATGACGATGTTATCGAGATTTGCCTTTACATCATCAATGTACCGAATGAGGTAAAGAAGCTTTAACACCTTGACATCATAATCCTCAATACCGTCATGGTTATCTGCGGCCTTCTGGCAGCGCTCGATCACCCGGCGGATTGATCCGTCGAGGAAGGAATGAACGCTGTCATAGAACGGATAAAGCGGCGCAATGGCATGCTCATCCTTATCCTCGATGGACTTTGCCACGATCTGGAAGCCGTCCAGCATAGAACGCTCTGCTCCGGAGTAGTGCTTTCCTGCAGCTCCGTGCTTCCTTATCTCCGAGAAGATCTTCTGGATCAGGATGAACTGATACGGCACAAATGGATAGTTTACAACGAAATCTTCCGGCCCACTGTAGCCTTTGATATCCAGCACGGAATCTGTAAAGCTGAAGAGGTTCTTCATTACGTAATCGTTACGCTCATACAGGTCCCGAAGGACAGTTGCAGCTTCCGGCTTCTTGGTAAGAAGTCTCTTCTGAATGACTTCATCGACAGCTGATGAGGACAGGGAGAGCCTTGTCTTGAATCTTGCCTGAATACGTGAGAACTCATCCATGCGAACCTTGATGATTTCATCAATGGCTTCCTGGCCGGTACAGACGATCCAGACCTTGCCACCGCACTCACTGCCGACTTTTTCTACAAGTGACTGCAGGTTGAGAAGTAGATTTGTGTCGGTGCCGACATACTGGCCGACTTCGTCTACCATGAAGAGAAGACGAAAGTTCTTCGGCTTGCTGTCTACATAATCTTTGATCTCGGAAACAAGCTGGGCGATGCTGATTTCCGCTGTCTCCGTTCCGTTAAACCAGTTTCGAGCAGCGGTCTCGCTCATGCCGAGTACTTCCTCGAGTGTCTCCACAACGTCATCTTCAAAGAAGCCGAAGGAATCACGGGTTTCTACCCACGGTTCACCGTTCTTCTCTTCAAAAACACGGCGGAATTCTTCGGTCTTTCCCTGCTTTTCAATGAACTGTTCCAGCTTCGCCACCTTCAGATCCTCGCCGAGGAAGCCTAGATGGTTATAGAACATCTTGGCGAAAACCTTCAGAACAGCCGTATTATCCTTATTGCTGAACCCTTCAATGTCTATATTGAAAAGGATCGTCTCAGTCGGTGCCTTTGTCGCTTTATCAATTAGCATGAAGGTCGCAGGATCATCAGCAAATTTTTTGCGAAAGCGCTCAACTGTAGGGATACCGTTGATGGTTCTGTTTTCCAAAATATAGGAGAGCATCTTCAGAAAGTGAGATTTACCACTTCCAAAGAAACCTGAGACCCAAACGCCGATATCCGATGTCGGTACATCAAACGCGTCATCATAATAATTGAAGAAAGTAATGAAATGTTTCTTCAGCTCACGAGTGATAACGTACTCGTTCAGCTCCTGTTCTGTTGAATTGTCTTCCTGATCTACCTTGATGACACCATTTATCTTTCGGTTGATATCATCGACAAACATTTCCTGAATTTTCATCTGGTGGGTCCTCCTATATTATGTTAAACGCCCTGTAGTAAGGATTCGGCTTAAGTCTGTCAAACAGCTTCACGTGCCTTCCATCGAATGTTCCCGGATACATCACTAGAATCGGAACGCCTCCGACTCGTGGTTGCAAGGCTTCCAGCAGCATATGAATCCGCATGAATGGAAATACATCTCCAACACCGGTTAAAAGAAGAACGTCTCCCTTTTCCGGAGCCTGGCTGCAGATCTTGTCCACATATGCCTGCACGGTGATGGATTTCTCAATCATCTTCTGGAGCTGGTCCTTGCCCCGTTTCTTCTCCTGTTCCGACATACGCGAGAGTATTCGCTTGTCCTCGCAGCAACGCAGAAAAATCTCATATAAGTTGCACTCTTTCAGATGACACGGCAGTGTCTGATCTGTCAGGATCTGCTGCACAAAGTGACGGACACGCATTTCGTCTTTTGCCTCATAGCAGAACATCCTGATATTTACTTCATTGGACAACCCGTTTCCTTCCAGAAAATCCGGATCTTTCAGGAGCTCGCGCACCTTGTCCAATCGCTCATCTATGTTTTCCTTCATAACTCCTCCTACGACAGGCAGTTGAAAGCGGGAAGCGCCTCTGTCATACTGTCGTTTCGTATCGCGTTTTCAAGTACCGGGCTGATCAGCACCGGATTCAGATGGTCTGCCTTCGTACTATCCAGATAGTCATTTTCCACAAGCGTCTTGGTAAGCACCTGCCGGACTTTTGTAATGGTGGAATCGCTCCATGTTGCCACCCAGTCGTCCTGCTCCTGCAGACGCATGAAAAAAGAATTCATATCCACTCTGCTGAACGAACCGTCAAGCTTCTGATATTTCTCACCGATGACGGTGATCATAAAGTCCCACACCAGTCGGTACTGGCACATCATGGCATACAGACAGATTTGTTTCGCAACATCGCTCGGCTGCGTTGCAATTGCTGTGATAAGCGTGTCGTCCTGCATCGATTCCAGTCGCCGGATACATGCTAATGCTATTTTTCGCACGGATCTCTCGGTTGGGTACTGAAATAAATTTTCTGAAACAATCTTTTCAGCTATCTCGTTTTTATCCAAGCCGCTGTTAATCAGCTTTGCGGTTATCCGCATTTCGTAAAATAAAAACTGTTCTCGCGTGATGGCGGCATTATAAGGACTTATTTTTCTAAGTGTTTTTATTTCAAGAGACATTCTTCCTTTTACTCCGATTCATTTATAGGACCTTCCTCGTTTTAATTTTCAGAACTAGGAATGTTTTCAATACTTCACTATTGTTTTACTGTGCCAATCGGGCCATGGGCAATCAGCTTGATTATTGCTTCATTGTCTAGTCCATGAAGGTGCTTTAAACAAACCGACAACAGGTTCCTGGTTATTCGTTCGGTTGGGAATTGAAACAGATTATAACTTTCAATTCGACGAATAATATCCTCATCCGTCGACAAATCATTCACCATCAGTCGGGCTGTACTCTAGTCTCATGGAATAGAAACTGTTCTCTCGTAAGAGATCCACTTCCTTTATAACTTTTCATGTTCTATATTCTTATCCGGAATATAATGAACAAGATCACCGAAGTCACAATCCAACTTGCCACAGATTTTCTCGAGAATACTCATAGATACCGCTTCTCCTTTTGTCATCTTGGCAACCGTTCCGCTACTGATACCGACCTGTTTCATCAGATCCATCTTATTCATGTTCTTGTCAATTAACAGTTTCCACAACCCATTGTAAGAGAATGCCATTTTTTATTCCTCGCCTAAGTGTTTGGTGATCAGAAATATATTTTGCTCAATAAAGTACAATATGGATATTTACAGTATATTTAAATTTCAGCATCATGGCAATGAAATATTTCATTTCAAATTTAAGATGTCGAAGTTAAAATCTATATACTGGTTATAACGAATTCGGAATAATACTGGCAAGCAGTGTCCTTTTGTACAAAAAAGACTCCGCTTGTTGGTGGGCATCCCCAATCCCCCGAGAACTGTCCTGCGGACAGGCTGCACACCAGAGGAGTCTGGCACTTTCTATGGCCGTCGTTTTACGGCCAATAAAAAAGAGGGCAGACAGCAGCCTCATGACTGCCACCTGCCCAATGCTCATCGGTGTCCCTTATCTTGTTTTCTCCTGCTGCCGCCTCTGCTCTTCATCAATCTTCAGAAATCGATCAATGTCCTGCTTTGCGATCTAATAGTTCATCATTTTCTTCTTTGCCGCGCGGTATTCCTCATACAGTTTTCTCTTTTCTGCAAGGATGCTGCCGTACTCGGATGACAAATCCTTCACGCGCGGGAGTTTCTTAAGCCCCCGCTTGTCAAATGCTTTCTTCGCCGCTTGATGCAGAAGAATCTCATCCCGATGACTTTCCATAAATCTTTTGCTGTATCCTGTCTTCCGATATTGGGCGTAACCATCTCTTGTCTTTACATAGTGACTGCTCAATAGACAAAAGTGTTTTATTTACTGACAATAATGACATATTTTGATATAATAGGTGCAAAGATATTCATAGATTCACTCAATAGCTTTGCATTTGTTTTCTGAGATACGACTCAAAGAGATCACGCCGGACAAGAGCCATCTTTCCGTCAATCTTGTAGATGGCTTCCGCTTCTTTTGCCAGTCGGGTAATCGTCTTCTTCGTCAACCTGTAGTATGCGATTCCATCTGCATAGCGAAAAACTGTACCTTGCAAATTCCAAATCCTTATCGTCCAACTGATCTGAGAACATCCAGAGTTTCCCACTCATGCCTTTTCCTCCTTTCGCCGCCTCTCTTCTTTGCTCAAACCGCGCTTACCGATTCCCCTGGTCTTCTCAGGAAAATTCTCAAGATAGGCATCAAAGATATCGCGGTTGATCAGCACCGTCCCTTCAATCCGGTACAGCGCTCCCGCCCGATCCGCGAGCTCGATGAGCTTGCGGTGCGAGATGCTGTACACGACCTCCGCTTCCTGATAGCGAAGAAACTTTTTTCGCAACTTCTTCACCTCTTCCCGGACTTCTCTCGGTCTTGTGATGTCCTGATACTCCTGTTCCATACGTTTCCTCCTTGTGGACTTGTGGGCAGATGCAAGGATCATACGCATC
>ENA-OUOY01000569-OUOY01000569.1-human-gut-metagenome-genome-assembly--contig:-NODE-569-length-24901-cov-13.387145_pt1 | contig 24901 bp, 15 predicted proteins | sample MGYA00237937_ERZ548767 | MGnify/ENA primary metagenome ERZ548767 (study PRJEB26490, sample SAMN05356887) | human gut metagenome | biome: terrestrial biome; feature: human-associated habitat; material... | reverse complement strand
ATAACAGAGTGGCCACATGCCGGGAACTGTTAAATCATAGCTCTTTCCAGATGCTATCAGAGAAATACAAATGTGGCTTGTACGGAGACGGAAATTTCCTGGAATCGTCTCTTGACAATGGTCACTTCATAACAGGGATGATTTCCAGTGGGGAGATTCATCCTGAATTGCAGAAAAGCTCTTGCAGGGATGATTTCCGTCGGGGAAATTCATCCTGATTTGGTTGGCTTGCTGAATATGTGTTAATATCTTAGGTATTATGATATATCCGAGCGGCCGATACAATTTGAGTTTTGATCTGTGTGCGGGGTTTCTGAACCTTTTTCTTATGTTTACTTTTTTCAGGAAGAAGAATGTCCGGAATCTCCGTTCGCATCTTGTTGCGCTTATGACACTGACGCTGATGCTTTCTGCGTTTGCCGAGTTTGCGACAGGAGCGTTTCGTAATGTCGGCAGCAGCAATCTTCTCCTTCTGGAGACTGTGACCTGTTTTGCTCATTTCTTTCATATTTCCGTGGAGTATCTGATGGCGCTCTATGTGCTCGAGCTGACCGGGCGGGCCTACAGCTACACATGGAAGAAATATCTGATCTTTTCCATTCCCGAGATTGCGCTTGCAGTGGCAACGGTTCTTCCATGCATCCGCAGACTTCTTTATTCCTATGACATTTCCGGGCAGTACACCAGGGAGAGCTTTTATCCGTTTTATGCGTTTGTAGCGAGCTGCTATGTCCTTTACAGCATGCTGCTTCTTCTTCGGTATCGGAAATCCATGGGAAAGGATTTCTGGTACATTCTGATCTGCTTTTATGCTTTTCTTGGCGGACTGATTCTGGAGCTGATCAATCCATATCTACGCGCTTCCATTTTCATGCAGTCGCTCTTTCTGACTGGGTGCTTCCTGGTTCTTGAGAACAACGATGAAATGATGGATGCAGAAACCGGACTTTTCAGTGCGTATGCGCTGAAAAGGGATGCTGAGGTTCTGTTCGGAAATCGGATGTCTTCCTATGCCATTGCCGTGAAGCTGCAGCATTATCAGCATTACAGCATGATGCTCGGTATGGATACCATGAACCGGATTCTGAGAGAGCTTGGCAGATGGCTGATGAGGTTTGAGGGTGCAAAAACGCATATTTACCGCACGGGAACCGGCGAGTTTGCACTGCTCCTCGGCGGCTGTACGGAGGAAACGGCTTCTTCTGTGGCACAGCAGATTCTGAACAAGTTCTCCGGAGTCTGGGAGTTCCATACCATGAGGATGCCGATTTCCGTTCAGGTCTGGATGACGAAGGTGCCGGAGCAGATGAAGACGCAGGAGCAGCTGGAGATTTTCGTCGGAGCGGAATACAACGACCGGCTGCCGAAGGACCGGATCTATCTGGCAGATGAGCTGCGGGAGGAGGAGCGCAGAATTTCCGTGGAGATGGCGGTCCGGAGGGCGTTGGAAAATCGTTCGCTGGAAGTTTATTATCAGCCGATTTATGATACAAAATGTGGAGAAATACATTCGGCAGAGGCTTTGGTGCGCCTGAAGGATGAGGAGCTTGGAATGATTTCTCCGGAAGAGTTCATTCCGGTTGCAGAGCAGACCGGTATGATTGCACAGATCGGAGATTTTGTTTTCACGGAGGTGTGCCGATTCCTCTCCTCCGGAGCTCCGCAGCATGCAGGTCTTCAGTTTGTGGAAGTAAATCTGTCAGTTGTTCAGTGCATGGATACGCAGCTTCCGGAGCGCCTGCTTTCCATCGCGGAAGGCTATGGGGTCTCAACGTCGGAAATCAATCTGGAAATTACGGAATCTGCAATGGTATACTCCATAAACACCATGCGAAGTGTCATGGAGAAGCTGACGAAAGACGGCTTTTCTTTTGCTCTGGATGATTTCGGAACCGGACGGGCAAACTTGTTCTACCTTCAGAATTTCCCGTTCCGGATTATCAAGGTGGACAAGAGCTTTCTGTGGGCAGAAGGGGAGAGCGAGGACAATCATGTGATCTTTGAGAACATGCTTTCCCTCATCCGGGGACTTCGGCGCGAGGCAGTGGCAGAGGGCGTGGAAACGAAGGAGCAGCGGGATATGCTCATTTCGCACGGCGTCGAATATCTGCAGGGCTTCTACTATTCGAAACCGGTGCCGGAGCAGGAGTTTATGAAGTATCTGGAAGAATTTGAGATGGCAAAACAGTAGCCTCTCCGGGAGGCCGGAATAAAAAGCGGCTTCGCAAATTTTGCCTCAGCGAGGGATAAAATGGCAAGACTGACATTCACGGGCGGGATTCACCCGTATTCCGGGAAGGACCTCTCGAAGGATCGGAAGATCCGGGAGGTATTTCCGTTTGAGGGGAAGATGTTTTTCCCGTTAAAACAGCACATCGGCGAGCCGGCGGTTCCTGTCGTGTCCCTGGGAGAATATGTCTGCTGCGGGCAGCTGATCGCACGGGCGGATGGGGAGCTGTCCGCAAACCTTCATTCCTCGGTGTCGGGGAGAGTGGTTGCGATGGAGGATGTGCCGGACATTTCGGGGGAGCCGGTTCCTTCCATTATGATTGAGAACGACGGGCAGTATGTGCCGTTTGCAAGACGGCACGACATCGATCCTACGCGCATGACGAGGCAGGAAATCCTGACGGCGATCCGGGATGCGGGCATTGCAGGTCTTGGCGGCTCGGGACTTCCGACGGAATATAAGCTTCTGAATGCCAGCAGGACGACGATGAATACGATCATTGCCAACTGCGTGGAGTGTGAGCCCTATCTGACCGGTGACTACCGCCGGATTCTGGAGGATCCCTGGAAGGTCATTGACGGACTGGCCATTCTTCTTGGACTTTTCCCGAAGGCGAAGGGAATCATCGCCGTTTCCGAATCGAACCGCGAGGGGTTTCAGCTCCTTCGCGAGCTTCTGATCGACAATCCGAGAATTTACGTGCGGCGCTGCAAGGATAAGTATCCGCAGGGCTCGGAGAGACAGCTGATTCATGCGGTCACCGGAAGGAGCCTGAATGCGAGAATGCTTCCCTATGAGATCGGGTGTCTCGTGGTGAATGCCCAGACGCTTGCCGCAGTCAGTGACGCGGTGCTTCTCGGGGAGCCGCTGATCAAAAGAGTGATTACCGTATCCGGGCCTGCCGCCGCAGCTCCCTGCAATCTCCGGGTCCGCCTCGGAGAGACCTACCGGGATGTTCTGGAGCAGGCAGGAAATCTCGGACGCTTTTATAAAGAGGACAACACGCTTCTTCTTGCGGGAGGGCCCATCACCGGGCATGAAATCCGGAATCTGGACGCCCCGGTCACCAAGCTCTCCTCCGCAATTACCTGCCTTCCGAAGAGCGCTTCGGAGGAAAAAAAGGAAACACCCTGCATCCGGTGCCGGCGCTGTGTTCAGGCCTGCCCCGAGCAGCTTGTTCCGATGCAGCTTATAAAGGATGCAAGACTCCGGAACAAGCCTGCCTTTGCGGAGCATGCCGGAATGGAGTGCTGCGACTGCGGCTGCTGCAGCTATGTCTGCCCGGCGGGCATTGATCTTGCCGCAGAGATCGGCGCGATGAAGCGGGAATGTCTTCGCAACAGCGCGCTTGCCGGAGATTACGCAAGGAGGTATCAGATTTGAAGCAGGCAATATCCAAAGTCTTCGAAACCGCCCCCTATGTGCGATCCCGGATCACCACGGGCGACCTGATGTATTTTGTCGTGCTGGCACTTCTCCCGTGCGCTGGCATGGGAATTTACCGCTACGGATTTCATGCAGCTCTTCTGATCGGCATCTCGGTTGGCTGCGCGTTCGTCCTGGAATTTCTCTGTGACCTGATCTGGAAGAAGCGGGCAGCGTCCGTGATGGACTACTCCTGCATTGTCACGGGACTTGTGTGCGGCCTGATTCTGCCGCCCGGTGCGCCGCTTTGGGCCGCTGCTGCACAGTCGGCGCTTGCTATCGTGGTGTTCAAGCATGCTTCCGGAGGACTGGGGCACAATCTTTTCAATCCGGCAATGGCGGCAAAATGTGTACTGCTCCTTGTATGCCGCGGCATGATGCTCGATTTGTCCTGTAAGAATTACGAGGGAGTTTCTCCCCTTGCGCTTTTGCAGAGCGGGGAGACGCCGAATCTCCTGGAGATGCTGACCGGCAATGTCGCGGGCTATATCGGGACCGCATCGGCGCTTGCCGTTCTGGCGGGTGTTGTTATTTTGTTCCTTGCGGGAATCATAGATTTGACCGTACCTCTTGCGGCAATCCTGTCTTTTTCTGTATGCTATGTACTGATCGGCCGCTATGGCCTGTCTCCCTATACGCTGGCGATTCAGCTTGGCGGAGGAAGCTTTCTGTTTACAGCCTTTGTCATGGCAGAGGATTATACGACCTCACCGATCTCGTTTGCGGCGAGATGCTGGTACGGTCTGATCTTCGGAGCAGCGGTGTTCTGGGTGAGGAAGGCCGGCTTTTATGAGGACGCAGTGGTCTATGCGCTGCTTTTCGTGAATCTTCTGCGGCCCCTTCTGGATAAGAAGCTTGCGCCGAAGCCGTTCGGTGCGTCGGCGAAGAAGTGGATTCTCAAGGAGCCGAAGAAGAGGCGAAGGCCACAGAAAAGTGATGAGGTTCGCCCGGAGCTTACCAACGAATCCCTCGATCAGGCCTTCCTGCAGTTCCAGGAGCAGATTGAAAAGGAAGCAAGAGGTCTGGAGGCTGCCCGCTATACCGGAGATGACACGCTGCTTCGGGAGGCTCTTGCCGAGGCGGGAGAGGAAAAGCCGAAGGATTGAGAGCGTCCGAACCGGCAGGCAGAACCCGGAAGCGACGGTTCTGACGGGGTGACAGATTGAGTATCAGGTAATGAAGGTAATGGCATAACAAGCCGCGGGCTGGCCGCGGCAGAGGAGGAAGATTATGAGCATCATGTACCGCAGCACCAGAAGTGAGAGCACACCGATTACGGCATCGCAGGCAATTCTGAAGGGCCTTTCGGATGACGGCGGACTGTTCGTTCCCACAGAACTTCCGAAGCTGGATGTCTCTCTGGAGAAGCTCTCCGGAATGACCTACCGGGAGGTTGCCTATGAAGTCATGAAGCTGTTTCTTACCGATTATACGGAGGAAGAGCTGAAGGGCTGCATTGCCGCAGCGTATGACAGCAAGTTTGACACGCCGGCCATCGCTCCTCTCAGAAACGTAAACGGTGTGGAATACATGGAGCTTTTCCATGGCGCCACCATTGCCTTCAAGGACATGGCGCTCTCGATTCTGCCGCACCTGATGATCACGGCGGCGAAGAAGAATCATGAGGACAAGCAGATTGTCATTCTGACGGCCACCTCGGGCGACACCGGAAAGGCTGCGCTGGCAGGCTTTGCGGATGTTCCGGGCACGAAGATCATTGTTTTCTATCCGAAGGACGGTGTTTCCTCGATTCAGGAGCGCCAGATGGTGACGCAGAAGGGGGAAAATACCTGCGTTGTCGGAATCCGCGGCAATTTCGACGATGCCCAGAGCGGCGTCAAGAAGATCTTCACGGATCCCGCAGAGAAGGAGAAGCTTGCTGCAGCAGGCTACCAGTTCTCCTCCGCAAACTCCATCAACATCGGCCGCCTCGTTCCGCAGATTGCTTACTACGTCTGGGCTTACACGAGACTTCTCGGTGCCGCAGAGAATGAGAAAAAGGACATTTCGGTAAACGGCGGCGTTTCGGCAGCGGAAGCCGTTTCCGCGGGCGAAGCCGTGAATTTTGTCGTTCCCACCGGAAATTTCGGCAACATCCTTGCTGCCTACTATGCGAAGGAGCTTGGCGTTCCGGTTCACAAGCTGATCTGCGCCTCCAACTCCAACAAGGTTCTGTATGATTTCTTCCGGACCGGCGAGTATGACCGCAACCGCGAGTTCGTTCTGACCACCTCGCCGTCGATGGATATCCTGATTTCCTCCAATCTGGAGCGCCTGATCTACCACATCGCAGGCGACAGTGCCGAGGCGGATGCCGGCTTTATGAAGAAGCTTTCCGAGGAGGGAAAATATCAGATCACCGACGAGATGCGCAAAAGACTCGGCGATTTTGCAGGCGGCTATGCTGACGAGGAAGAGACTGCGGAGGAAATCCGGGAGCGCTACGAGAAGGACGGCTACGTCATCGATCCGCACACGGCAGTTGCCTCTGCGGTTTACGGAAAATACCGGAAGGAGACCGGCGATGCGACCAGAACCGTGATCGTCTCCACAGCTTCTCCGTTCAAGTTCGAGACATCGGTCATGAAGGCGCTCGGAAAGCCCCACGAGCTTCCGGATCTGGAGCTTGCAGATGCGCTCTCCGCAGTAAGCGGCGTGGCAGTTCCTCAGGCGGTTGCAGGACTTCGCGGCGCGGAAATCCGTCATAAGACCGTCTGCGACAAGGACGAAAAGGCTATGGCAGCCGAGGTGGAGAAATTCCTTGGCATCTGAGATTCGGAAAGAAAACAGGAAAGAAGGACAGAGAGAAATGGCAGAGAACAGATGCGTCGCCCGTCTTGCGGCGCTTCGCGATGCGATGGAGAGAAACGGTGTGGACACCGTGATCATTCCTACCGCGGATTATCACAATTCGGAATATGTGGCAGACTGTTTCAAGGCAAGAGAGTACTACAGCGGCTTTACAGGCTCCGCAGGCATTCTCGCCGTGCGGGGAGAAGAAGCCGCACTCTGGGCAGACGGACGTTATTTTATCCAGGCGGAGCATGAGCTTGCAGGAAGCGGCATCACCCTGATGAAAATGGGAGAGCCCGGCGTTCCGACGCTTCACGAATGGCTGAAGGCAGAGATGCCGGAGAATTCGCGGCTTGCCTTTGACGGCCGCTGCATCACCAAGGCAGAGGGGCAGGCACTCGCCGCTCTTCTTGGCGAGAAGAAGGTGGAGGTTTCTGCGGAAAAGGACCTTGCGGGAGATACCTGGGAGAACCGCCCCGCACTTCCGAAGCACCCTGTTTTCCTTCTGGATGCGGAAAAATACGCGGGTGAGTCCGCCGAGTCGAAGCTGAAGAGACTTCGCGGGAAAATGGCGGAGAAGAATGTCACGGCCTATGTCAGCAGCAAGCTGGACGAGATCATGTGGCTCTTCAACATCCGCGGAAATGACGTGGAATGCAACCCGGTGGCGTTGTCCTACGCCGTTGTGACGAAGGATAAGGCACTCCTGTACCTTCAGGACGAGGAGGTGACCGGGGAGCTGAAAGAATATGCAAAGGAAGCAGGCATCACGCTCCGCAGCTATGAGCGCTTCCTTGCGGATCTGCCGGAGCTGCCGCTTGGCGAGGAAGCCGCGGTTGTCTCAGCAGCAGGGACCACTGCCGCTGAGACAGTTTCTGCCGCTGAGACAGTTTCTGCCGCTGAGACAGTTTCTGCCGCTGAGACGGTTTCTGCCGCGGACGGGGAAAAGCCGGCTGCGGTCAGAGTCTGGATCGACCCGGATTACACAAGTTTTTCCGTGTACTGCGCTCTTTTGAAGAATCTGGATCGGACCATCCGTGAGGAGCTGAAGGCAGAGGGCGTTGATCTTGCGGCACTGCCTGCAGCAGCTGCGGATAAGATTCTTGTCTCCGAGGAAGCAAAACACTTCGTTGAGACGCCGAGCCCCGTGGACTTTATGAAATCCATTCGCAATGAGACGGAGATTCGGAATTTCCGTGACATTTACGTGGAGGACAGCGCCGCACTTACGAAGTTTATTTACTGGCTGAAAAAGAGCATGAAGGAGGGCGCGCAGCTGACGGAGGGCTCCGCAGCCGCTTACCTGGATCAGCTGAGAGCCGGGATTTCCGATTATGTGGAGCTTTCCTTCCCGACGATTTCCGCGTACGGAAGCAACGCGGCCATGATGCACTACGAGCCCGGCGAGGACGGCGGAGCGGCGCTTTCCCCGGAGGGAATGCTTCTTGTGGACTCCGGCGGTCATTACCTTCGCGGGACAACGGATGTCACAAGAACGATGTCCCTCGGACCCGTGACGGACGAGATGCGCCGCAGCTATACGCTGACCGCGGTCTCACAGCTGCAGCTGATGGGCACGGTATTCCTCAAAGGCTGCAACGGCATTGCGCTTGATATCATGGCGAGAGAGCCCATGTGGGAGAACGGCATGGACTACAAGTGCGGCACCGGGCACGGAATCGGTTATCTTCTGAACGTGCACGAGGGCCCGCAGACCATCCGCTGGAGAGAACGTGAAAAAGCAGACTCCACGCCGCTTGAGGCCGGCATGGTGGTTTCGGACGAGCCCGGCGTTTACCGGGAGGGCGCGTACGGCATCCGGATCGAGACGATCCTTCTTTGCCGCGAATGGGGAACAACGCCGGATGGAACGTTCCTTTGCTTCGAGCCGCTCACCTTTGCGCCGCTGGACCGCGACCTGATCGATCCGTCCGTCCTTACGCCGCACACAAGAAAGCTCCTGAACGACTATCACAGAAGCGTTCTGGAGAAAATATCCCCTTACCTGAACGAGGAAGAGAAGCTCTGGCTTTCCGGTGAATGCGCAGAAATATAGAGCTGATTTCCGGGGCCTTTTTGCATAGACAAAAGGACCCCGGATTGTTATACTTAGTCTTGCCTGGAAGCATTCTTCCTGTGCTATTTTGAACCTACAAATACTTTAAACGGGAGCTTCGTTTCGCATTATGGCTGTCGCGCCCCTGTCCTTACGGACAGAAGACCCCGGCTTGTCCGGCGTTCTCGGGATGGCAAAAGTAGCTGCTTCGGGCACCCACCTGGCTGAGGCTAGGAGTCAAAGTGCACAGGGCTTTCGGGTTTTTTTCTTTCTCTGTTCGGATTCTTATCTTTTCTTTTTTATCATTTACTTTTTGGTCGGCGTTCTTATTCCATTGAATTTCTCTCTGAATGAATTGTATTCCTTGTCAAGTGTACTCTGCCTGTCTCGTAAGCTGGACAAGCTTTTTGAGGGACGCTTTTTGAGCGGCGGAAATTCATCCTGATTTGCAAGAATACTTGTCCAGAGATGATTTCTTTCGATGGGATTCATCCTGATTAGCAGGAAATGTCTGTGAGGGATGATTTCCCGCGGGGAAATGCATCCTGATTTGCTAAAAATATCTGCGAGGGATGATTTCCGGCGGGGAGATTGATCCTGATTTGCTAGAAAAATCTGTGAGGGATGATTTCCAACGGAGAAATGCATCCTGATTAGCAGAAAATGTCTTGGAGGGATGATTCCTGGCGGGGAAATGCATCCTGATTTGCTGAAAATGTTTTGGAGGGATGATTTCCAACGAGGAAATGCATCCTGATTTGCTGGAAAAGTCTGTGAGAGATGATTTCCCGCGGGGAAATGCATCCTGATTTGCTGGAAAAATCTGTGAGGGATGATTTCCAGCGGGGGAATTGATCCTGATTTGCAAGAATGTCTTTCCAGAGATGCATTAAGGAAAAAAGGCATCTTCAAACCAGTCCTGCCAGCACAAACAAAAAGAGAGCGCGGCTCTCTTTTTTGTTTGCCTGCTTCCGATTTCTCTTAAGAACATAGGATGTGATAATATGAGAGGAAGCATGGTATCCTGTTCCCTTTGCAGCAGGAAATTGCACATGTTTGCAGTCCGCAGCGGGAAACCAAGCTGTGCATGTTTGCAGCAGAAAACCGGGCTGTGCATGCTTGCGACGGGAAGCCATGCAGATCAATGATGGAAGAACGGAAGACATGAATCAGGAGGTTGCCTGACAATAAATGATGAGAGTACTGAATTTCTTAAGACAGCTTGCCATATATTTTTCCTACGGCCTTCTTTGCATCTTATCCGTGATTACGCTTTTTTTCAGCTTTGCGACGGTAATTCGGTTTCGGCAGTATGAGCAGAATGATCTGTTTGACATTGTGCGGGATCATGTGCCGCTGCTGCTTCTTTCCATGGCGGTCATTCTGGTATTGATGCGAATTGTCCTGAAGTGCATGACCAGAAGCATAACCATGGGCGAGAGCAGAAGAAGGAGCGAGAGTAGGAGCAGGAACGAGACTAGGAGCAGGAACGAGCAGGGGAAAAGCGGAGAGCACCCCCCGTTTCCGTGGCCGATGCTCCTTGCAGCAGGGGGAATGTCTTTGTTTCTCGTGCTGGTGATCCGGGGAAATGCAACCAACGATGCTCTTCAGCTGGATGAGATCATGCAGGCTTTTTCCAAGGGAGATTACAGTTCGCTGCAGGAGGGCGGCTATCTGTTCGTCTATCCGTTTCAGGTGACCTATGTCCTCATCGGGCAGGTGCTTCAGGCGCTGTGCGGTCCGTCCAATTATCTGGTGTACCAGCTGCTGAACGTAGTCTCGATTCTTTGCAACCTGTATTTCCTGTATCAGATCACGTGGGAGCTGTTCCATGACAGGAGGGTCTGTGCGGTGATGCAGCTTCTGTCAATGGGCTGCTGGTTCTACTATGTCTTTGCAACCTTTATCTATGCGGACCTGTGGTCCTTTGCGGTGCAGAGCGCGGCATTTCTCCTGGAGATCCGATATCTGAACCGGAGAAGGCTTCGCGACATCATCGGGGCCGGGATCTGCATCGCTGCGGCAACGCTGCTGAAAACCAACTGCTACGTGGCGCTGATTGCCATGATCCTGATTCTTCTGATGGATGCGGTGAACGCAGCAGTGAGTGTAGCAGCCGGTACTGGAGCCTCCGAAAACGCTGGAGCTTCCGGAAATACCGCCGGTACTGCAGCAGCCGAAAACGCTGGAGCCTCCGGAAATATAGCCAGTACTGTAGCCTCCGGAAAATCTGCAGGAGTTCTGATCCTGCGCGCGGTGCTGCTTGGCGTCATGTTCGTTGTCCTTACCAAGGGCGCGCAGAGCGCTGTGAATCTTGGAACGGCAAGGGCAGCAGGAATTGAGAAAATGCCGGAAGGCGTTCCGTCTGCGGCCTATTTTGCCATGGGAATGGAGGAGACGGAGGGAAAATACGGCTGGTACAACGGCAGAAATGTCGGTCTTTTCCGGGATGCCGGCTATGACAGAGAGCAGACCGTTCTGGATGCCCGGGAAACGATGAAGGCTTCGATTGGAGAATTTCAGAATTCCAAGCGGTATCTCATTCGCTTTTATGCGGGAAAATTTCTGTCGCAGTGGGGGGATCCCACCTGTGTCTCCATGAGGGAGATGGAGGAGACGAGACGGCATACGGGAGAGCTTCCGAAGCTAGTGGATTCTCTTATCTTCGGAACGGGAAGCCGGATTCTTCAGTGGGGGATGAATGTGACGCACTCTCTGATCTATCTGGGACTCACTGTTTATCTGCTCAGCGTCACAGGGTCTGCGCTCCGAAGAAAGCAAAAGCTCAGAATGCCGGCGCAGAACGGCCAACAGACACAGAACGGCCAACAGACGCAGAACGGCCAACAGGCGCAGAACGGCCAACAGGGACAGAACGGCCAACAGGGACAGAACGGCCAACAGGCGCAGAACGGCCAACAGACACCGAACGGCCAACAGGTGCAAAAGCAGGGACAGCACCTTCACACCGTATCCGAGCCGGAAATTCTGCTGGTTCTCTTTCTCGTCGGCGGGATGCTGTTCCACCAGATCTGGGAGGCCTCCGGAAGATACACCATGCGGTATTACCTGACGATGCTGCCCCTCGCGGCATGGGGGATCTGCCGCCTGATCGGGAGAAAGCAGCAGGAGACCTGAAAAGATCGGAAACAGGCTGGAACGATCTGAGAAAAATCTGAAATGGTCTGAGCAAAACAGAGGAGGCCTGAGAAATTTTGCAAGGTCTGAGAGGGACTTATTAGCAATAACTCGATAAAGGATTCTGGACAGGGGGATGAAATGCTGGATCCGACAGGACGTTATTACAACATATTTATGGGCTGCATCATGGGAGGCGCATTCGGAGATGCGCTCGGTTTTCCCGTGGAGTTTATGCAGCTTTCTGAGATCGTGGAGCACTATGGACGCCAGGGAATCGTAAAGCCGCAGTTCGGGCCGAATCAGAAGGCTCTTGTCAGCGATGACACGCAGATGATTCTGTTCGGGATGGACGGGCTGACCGAGGGAATCCGGCTTCGCAGAAGCGGGGCTGCGGATGCGGACGCCGAAATTTTCCTGGACCTGGCCTATCTGGACTGGTATGCGACGCAGCAGTCCAGAATCCGCTATACCCATCCTTTTACGGCAATTTACACGGATCACCGCCTGAAGGCGCAGCGCGCACCGGGAAAAACATGCATGAGCGCTTTGGCACAGCAGTTCATTGCGGCGCAGGGAACCGGAGAGGAATACAATGTGCAAAAACGCGGAACGATGGAGAAGCCTTTCAATGCCAGCAAGGGGTGCGGCTCGGTGATGCGGGCAGCTCCGATCGGGCTGATGCTGAACGAGGAAACCCAGAATCTCCGGAGAGAAAATGTCGCACTTGCGGCAGCCCGCGCTGCTGCGCTTACGCACGGGCATCCCTTCGCCTGGCTGTCCTCGGCGCTTCTTGCCGAGATGATTCATCGGATGCTCTACCGGCGGCCTGCGGATCCGACTCTGGAGCGCCTTGCCGCCAATGCGGTCTATCAGGTGGAGCAGCAGTTCCGCGGCTTAAAGGATCTCCCGGAGTTCATCGCGCTTATGGAAAAGGCCATGGAGCTTGCCGCAACGCCTTCGATCACCACAGGAAAAAGCCTCTCCCGGCTTGGGAAAGGGGAGACCTGCGAATCGGTGCTCGCCATGAGCCTCTATCTGACCCTTCGCTATCAGAACGATTATTTTACGGCGATCCACGCCGCCGTCAATCAGAACGGCGACTCCGACACAGCAGGCTCCGTCACCGGAAATCTTCTCGGAGCCTGGCTTGGATATGAAGCCATCAGCTATCAGCTGGACTGCGTCTACGGCATGCAGGATTTCCTGGGACAGCACCTGGAAATGCACGACCTGATCCTGGACACCGTGCGAAGAGCCTGGCACACCGCAATTCTCGGGGATCATTGAAGCGCTTTCTTGCGTTACTTCACTGCGTCACTTTCTCGCGTCACTTCACTGCGGCGCTTCCTCACGGCGCTTTCTTACGGCACTTCCTCGCGGCACGTTAACGAGACATTCCCATGCAGCACCGCAATTCCATGCGAGAATTGCGGTATGGACACAAGAGAGAAACTTCGATACTATCATAGGTAATTGCATATTTCATCCAGTCTGTGAATGCCGCATCGGGAATCGTATGCGGTCCCGTCTGTTTTCTGTTCTGAATTCACATCCCATGAAGCATATGCAAGAAAAACCCATTCATTTGTATAGGCAGAAGCTTCGCACGAGACAGGCAAAATAACTTCGGAGGAGAAACATCGAAGACAGAAGGAAAATCGTCAGAAGGCTTCTGCACCAGAAAGAGGAGGCTGACGATGAGTATCGCAGACACTGTGACAAAGCAATATCTTCAGGACAATGAAGTATTCTCGGATGTGTTCAATTATCAGCTGTTCGACGGAGAGCAGGTCATACATCCCGAAGATCTGACAGAGCTGGATCCTTCCGAAATGCTGGTTCTGTCCGGAAGAAGCACCAGGGGAAAACAAAGTAAGCCGGGGACTCGGAATCTTTTCCGTGATCTGATGAAAAACACGGTAATCCGCAGAGATCAGCATGCTGTATATCGTCTGAATCTTGGAACGGAATTGCAGACAAACGTGCATTATGCCATGCCGGTGAGAAATCAGATGTACGATGCGATCGATTACTATGATCAGATTGAGCAGACGGCAAAGAGGCACCGAAGAGAAAATAATCCTCCTGCGAGCTCATCGGGAGAGTTTCTGTCCGGTTTTCGAAAAGAAGACAAACTGATTCCTGTTTTCACGCTGACGATTTATTTCGGCTCAGATCCATGGGACGGTCCCTTGTGCCTGCATGATATGATGGAACTGAGAGATCCCAGAATGAAACAGCACATTCAGAACTATCGGCTGAATCTGATCGAACCGTCAACACTGAGTAAAGACGAGCTGCAGAAGTTTCAGACAAGCTTTCGGGAAGTCATGGGCTACATCAAGTATTCCAAAAATGCAGATGAATTGCTGGCTTTCACAAAAGACAATCCGCGCATGCTGCTGGAGATCAGTGCAGCCCGTGTGATCGGAACGATGACAGGAACGGATATTTCATATGAAGAAGCGAAGGAGGGCAGGATAGATATGTGCAAAGCAATCGAAGATTTGATGCGTACCAGCGAAGAGCAGGGGCATATAGAAGGTCGTAGAGAAGGCCATATAGAAGGAAAAAGAGACGGCCGAAACGAAGAACGCGCGAAGATCCTGGCCTCTCAGGCCAAACTGGTAAAGGAAGGACGTATGCGTGCAGAGGATGTAGCGGAGACCCTTGAGGTGCCGCTGGAAGAAGTCCTTGCTGCAGCCGGGGCCAGCGAGGTGAAGATGCCGGAATAGGCAAGCATCCGAATAATGCAGTCATGGCCTTGTGGGATACAATTCAGCGGGGAAAATCATCCTGATTAGCAGGAAATGTCTTGCAGGGATGATTTCCAGCGGAGAAATGCATCCTGATTAGCAGGAAATGCCTTGCAGGGATGATTCCCAGCGAGGAAAATCATCCTGATTTGAAGGAAATGTCTTGCAGGGATGATTCCCAGCGGAGAAATGCATCCTGATTAGCAAGAAAGTCCTGTCAGGGATGATTTCCAGTGGAGAAATGCATCCTGATTAGCAGGAAATGTCATGCAGGGATGATTCCCAGCGATGCAATGCATCCTGATTAGCAGAAAATGTCATGCAGGGATGATTCCCAGCGATGAAATGCATCCTGATTAGCAAGAAAGTCCTGTCAGGGATGATTTCCAGTGGGGAAATGCATCCTGGTTAGCAGGAAATGTCTTGCAGGGATGATTCCCAGCGAGGAAATGCATCCTGACTCGCAGGAAATTCTTGGCAGGGATGCATTTCAACGGAGGGCTGTGTCCCCTGAATTCAAAATTTCATAAAGCACCGCAAATCCATCAGAAGGAGGGCGATCCCTGAAATCACCATATTAGGGATCGCCTTCTTTCTGTTAAATTGTCAAACCAGCACCTACCTGTGCTGCAAAATCCCCCAAACCAGCACCTACCTGTGCTGTAAAATCCCCCAAACCAGCACCTGCCTATACTGTAAAATCACCAAATCAGAACCTTCATTTTCTGTAAATTTACCAGTGGATTTGTAAAACAACCACTCGCCACTCCTGACGAAAATACGAAAGAACACAATTTGCACATGAGAAATTAAGCGAATCGCTGATTTGAAAAGCATACTGTACAACAGGCACACCAAAATAAATGACCGGTGGTAGAATATTTACTATATGTTAGCTTAGTCGTAGTATGCGCTTCTGCCGATTATCGGAAAATTATCAGAAGCAAACCAGATCAGCAGAACGTCACATAAATCTGTGTGGAATACATAGGGGGAAATTATGAAAAATCGTGCATTCCGGAAATTTGTCGCTTCGATTGGTGTGGCCGCTATGGTCATGTCAACTGCAACAAATGCGATGTCGCCTGCAGTCACCAGGGCGGAAAGCGCACAGGAACTGGAAGGGCAGCAAAATGATTCGCAGGAGCAGGGCGGACAGGAGGATCCTGTCGCACAGTCTTCTGACGATACGAACGGTGCGCCCTTCGCAGACGCAGAACCGATGGCAGTAAGCTCGGAAGATTCGCAGGAAGCCGCGGGACCTTCGGAGTCTTCTGATTCAAATGGAGAGAGCGGCACGGAAGGCTCTTCCGGTGAGAATACGAATGCCTCCGCAGGCAGCACTTCCACCGAAGCCTCCGGCGCAGAATCACAGGGTGCCGCCGGAACCATGAGCGGAGCCACGAACGGTGCCACCGGAACCATGAGCGGAGCCACGAACGGCACCGCCGGAACCACGAATAGTACCATCACTGAAACCACCGAGAACAGCGGAACCATAAACGGCGCCACCGACACCTCCGCCAATGGCACCTCCATGGACGCCTCCACCGGCACGACCACAGGGGAAAACGGCGAAGCCTCCGGCGACAACGCAGAAGCTTCGACAAAGGAAATCACCTCTGTCATTACAGAAGACATTGACCTCGGCACCTACCCTGCCGGGGAAGCTCCCGCATACGCGCAGCTCGAGCTTCCGGACGAGATCGAAGTCAAGGTAGATGAGGAGAAGCAAACCGTCACCGTTACCTGGAACGGCGAAGAGACCTACCACCCGGATCAGGCGGGCACCTATATTTTCTCTTCGGAGCTTGACAAGGAATGGAACAAGGACGAGAACGGAAACGCCCGCTACCAGCTCGCAGAGAAGGTGGAGCTTCCCAAGGCCTCTGTCCGTGTAGAAAAGAAGGCAGAGAGCACGGAAGACAGCAAGGCCGAAGTCAAATCCGACAATAAGACGGAAAATAAGACCGACGCCAAATTGGACATCAAGGAAGACAACAAGACCGACGCTAAGGCGGACAACAAGTCCGAAGGCAAAACAGAAGAAAAGTCCGACAACAAGTCTGAGGTGACCACGAAGCCGGAAGCCACAAAGGAAACTACGAAGGATACCTCAAAGGAAAACACAAAGGAAACCTCGAAGAAGGACAGCGCCTCCAAGGACAAAACCAAAGACGAAACCAAGAACGAAACCAAGGGCGAAGCCAAAAACGAAGCCAAAGAAGAAAACAAAACCGACAGTAAGGACGAGTCGGCAAAGGCTGACCAGAAGAAAGTTACAAATGCCGCAGCTCTGAAGGCTGTTTACGTCGCTGAGGACGGAACCGTTCTCTGCGGCACCGTCGGCCTGACCGGCGATTCCTTCACCATCTCCGACAAAGCAAAGAGCTTCAACGGCTATGAGCTGAAGACGGTCACCCTGGGCGAGGAAGAACTCCCGCAGGACACTGTTTTTACCAGAAACACCAGCACCACAGAAACAAAGGAAGAAATTCGCACAGAAGCTTCCTATACATATACCATGGATGGAGCAGAGCATGAGATTGCCGCAGGCGATACCGCGACGATCACGTTTACCTATGCCCAGAAGGAAGAAGTCACTCCGGAAATCGCTTCCATTGAAGTGACCGGCGAAGCCGTTGACACCACCGGCGCTGCCATCCAGGGAGACTATGCTTTCCCTCTCGCGGTCGGAACCAACGACCTCTCGAAGACGGCACCCTACATCCAGGGCTACGAATACCAGTACGCCGAAATCGGCACAGACAAAATTACCTCCATCGACAAGGAAGTCCTCGAAGCCGGCAAGTACGCCTACTATGTGGACGGCGAGCTTCTGAAGGAAAACACGAGGATCACCTATGTCTATCAGGAAGACGAAGATTACACGGAGCAGCTTTCTGCAGACTGCGGCGATGTGAGCGTAACTCTTTCTGCCACCAAGGATGCAAAGATTCCGAAGAATGCGAAGCTTGTTGTAAATGCAATTACCGGTGATCGTTTAAGGTCCGCACTTTCCATGTCTGCAGATGCCATGGGCGTAACAGCAGACAAAGTATATGGCACAGCCTATGACATTTATCTGGAAGCAGACGGAAACCGCATCCAGCCGAGCGAGCATGTTCATGTAACCATGAGCTTCCATAATCCTGTCAGCCTGAACCTTCCGGACAAGGCTCAGGTGGCAAAGTCTGCCGTTATCCACATCCATGACGGACAGGCAAATGCAATTGTTGGAAATGCTCAAACGGATGGAAGCAATGTGACCGGTGCGAATTTTAATACGGATCGTTTCTCAATTTTTAATATTGCATTATTAGTATCGGATTATCAGAGTCAGGAGAATCACTATAAAATTAGCACAGATCTTGCACAGTTTCTTTCTTCGGTAACAATTGAGGGAGCAACAAAAAACGAAGACGGAAGTTATTCACTTTATCCAGGTACTGAGTATAAGTTGGAATTAAATTTTGAAGAAGAAGATAAAATAAATGGTTATCAATTTGATGATGTGGGACCGCTGACATTTGCCTTACCACAAGGATTCGAAGCTATTACGACAAATGGTTCTTGTGATATTTCTTGCAAAGATGCAGATGGCAATAGCTACCTTGTTAGCGGAAACATGTGGAAGATTGAAAACGGGAAATTGGTCTTTAACTGGAATGTGGATGATAAACATTTTGACGTTCTTAAGGCCGCTGCTAATGCAGAATTCAAAATATATTTGCAGGGGAAAGTGGCAGAAAATGCAACTGAGATAGAATGGGGTGACAAAGCAGGGACGAAGATTACAATAGATACTTCCAACAACGTATCGGTAAAAAAAGAAGGAAACTTGGATCTTGCAAATGATAAAATTAATTATGTCATAACCATTACATCAACCGGAATTAGCAAAAATGTTGTTGTAAGCGATGAGATTACTGGAACAGCGCTTACCTATAATAAGGATGCCAGATTATCTGTTGATAGATGGAAACCACAAAGTTCCGATAAAATAATATCGAATGGTACAGAGAAGGGATTTTCTTATACCATTCCTGAAATGAAAAACGGAGAGCAACTCTATATCTTTTATTCTGCACATATCGAGCGCAGTAAAATATCAGATAATGGTACGGTAGAACAGACTGGCAATAAAATATCTGTAAGAAGCGATGGACAGCTTAAGCCGTCAGAAGACAATAACAATTTTGAACACAAGATTGATTATACACCTGACTTGAAAAAGGAAGCTGGAAACCCAGGAGATGTTGTAGACGGATATCGTCAGATACCTTACACAATTACGTTTAATGAGAAATGCCTTACTTCTGTAGCTGGTAAAACAATAACAGATACTATTGCGGCAGATTCTCAAAGTCGAATGGATTATAGCGGAGACGTTACGATTTCTGTGTATGATCATAATCAGCTTGTATGTAAAAGAACTCAATCAATACCAAAAGGAAATAAATCGTGGTCTTATACAATTCCAACTGATGACGTTCAAGCATATAAGTATGTATTCCAATATAATGCAAAGGTAAAGGTAGATGATCTTCTTACGAACACGACAGTCACAAACGAAGCATCCGATGGAAGTCAGAAGGTTAAAAAAGAGTCAAATGTAGGACCGGATGAACAGCAAAAAGCGGGAGTTAAGAAAGAAGCAATTAGTGTTACTTCAACGGAAATAATTTGGAAGATATCGCTTACTGTACCAGCTAATGGATTGACACAGGCACATGTAGAGGACACCTTGCCTGTGTCACAGGGGAGGTATCCAGAACAATATAAGGATATATATAAAGATCAATCATTGAAAATTGAAAATGATGAAAATGACAAATTTAAGATAAATACTGATGATCCTTCGAAGGTTATTATCGATTTTCCTGATGGAATTCAATCAACAGGGCAGCAGAGAACAATTGTTATTACTCTTATCACAAATGTAAATCAGGATTGGCTTAAAAATAATTACAATTGGGATCAAAAACATATTAACAACGTGAATTTTATCGCGAATGATATTGAATATAAGGACGCTGCAGAGGCAATACCATCCATGCCGGAAGTGAAAAAGCAGTATATAAAATCGTATGAAATAGATGGACTTCCGGTTTATGAGTATCAGCTATTACTTAAAGGGGTTACTGAGAAGACTTTTAATGTTACTGATTTCTTTCCGACTCAATTTTTAGAATATTATAATAGTTCAACTTACGTGGCTACAATTTATGGAGGTAATGAATACCATCAAGGCGACAATTGCGGAAAAGTGACTGCGTCAAATACAGAACAAGGTGCAACACTTTCTGTGAGTTTAAATGGTGAGCCTTCAGATTATGGGTGTTATAAAATTACGTATTATCTGAAAGTGAAAGATTTAGATGCACTGAGAAAATTGCAAGGAGAGTCACTTAAAACTGATAAAAAATCCTATAACTTAACTAATACGGCATTTTTCGGAGAATCTTCTGCCTCGGCCAATGTTGAATACACATATGATCCATTAAATAAGGAACTTATAAACGGCAATACAATTAATGGAACGAATAATGTGGCTAAATTTAGACTTACAATTAATCCGAGCGCTCAGAGGTTGAATAATGGTAAATCATACACTTTAACAGATGTATATACTAACCTCGCCGTGGATTATACAAGCATTAAGATAACAACAAATCCTCAAAATAAAATTGAGTATAATTTTAATGGAAATACTGGGACGTTTATTATTCCAGATAATACGGCAGTAACTATTGAATATGATGCAAAAGTAATTGGATCTGGAAATGTTAAATTTACTAACACTGCTGAAATATTTAATAAGTCTAAAGAGGTCAGTAACACAGTGAACGTTTCTGGAGGTGGAAGCGGTACATCTTCGGTTACGTCTATTAAGATTTTGAAATATGAGGAAGGGCATATGGAAAAGACTCTTCCAGGAGCAAAATTCGAATTATATGTTGACGAACCAAAACCGATTTTTCTCGATGACATCACTACACAGGCGGGGGGTATAGCAACAATAAAGGGTTCTACGGATTCCGATGGTTGGAAACTTCATAAAAACACAAGATACTATTTGGTGGAAAAAGAAGCTCCTTCTGGTTACAAGGTGAATCCCGATAAGTATTATTTTACAATTGAGGACCAACCGAATTATGACAATCATGTTTATTATTCGGGGGATACGTTAAAGATTGCAGACGAACCTGCTGGAAGCCTGAAGCTGGAGAAGAAGATCGGAGCCGGAAGCCCTGCTACGGCGAATGACAAGACGTACCAGTTTACGGTGAAGACATCGGAAGAAAAGTATGTGAAGTTTGACGGGTCGTTTAGTGATCAGGAAGCGACCATTGATGTTAAGCCAGGAACCCCTGTAATGATCAGCGACCTGCCGGTAGGAGAATACACAGTTGCTGAGAAGACTTCGGACGCGACACAGATCAGCGGCTATACGCTGACAGTAAGCGGAGGAAGAACCGCGACAGTTAGTAAGGGCGAAACTGCAACTGCAACAATCACCAACACCTACACCCCTGAGAAGGTACAGGTTTCCGGTTCGAAGAACTGGAATGATGATGGCAACGCAGCGGGTACACGGCCGGGCAGCATTACGATTCGTCTGTATGCGAACGGATCGGAGATCGATCATAAGACGGTCACCGAGAAGGACGGCTGGTCTTGGAACTGGACAGGCCTGAATCGGTACGGCACGGATCACAAGGAGATCAGCTACACGATTTCTGAGGATGCGGTGGATGGTTACACATCCTCCATCAGCGGCTACAACGTCACGAATACCGTGAACAAGCCGCAGGTGGGAAGTGTTATTTTGACCAAGGTGGATGCGACGGCGGGCACAGCACTTGCGGGTGCGGTCTTTGACCTGTACCGCGCGAACAACACGAAGGTCGGCACTTATACCACGAATGCGGGCGGAGTCCTGCGGGTGGATGGACTGACATTCGGCGACTACTATTTTGTCGAGACCAAGGCGCCGGAGGGCTATGCGCTGGAGAGTCAGAGAGCAGCCTTCACGATTAATGCGGCGACCACGGTCAGTGCGCCGGCAAGCGTACGCGTCACCAACAAACCTGTGGATGAGAAAATCGGTGTCAGCGCCGCGAAGGTCTGGGACGATGAGAACAACACCGACGGCGTGCGGCCTTCGAGCGTGACGTTCCGTCTGTTCGCGGATGGTGTGGAGATCGGATCTGCGCAGGCAAGTGAGGCAAACGGTTGGACGGTTTCCTTCGGAAATCTTCCGAAGACCAGAAACGGCGCGGCGATCAGCTACGCGGTGAAGGAGGACGAGGTAGGCAACTACTATGAGGCTTCCTATGAGACCGGACTTGGGAGCGATGGCAGCTACGTCTTCACGGTGAAGAACTATCGTGAGACGGACAAGCATTACGAGGAGCGGACCGGAAGCGTTCGCGGAGCAAACCGCAACAAGCCTTCCAATGGCGGCGTTGCAGGAGCAGGCCGCGGCCGCGGAACCGGAGACGAATCAGACATGACGGTTTACGGAACGGTATCCGGAGCTTCGCTGCTCGCGCTGATTGTCTGGATGATCGCAAGAAGAAAGAGAGCAGGAAAGGGAACAAAATAACGTAACGTGAGGGCCACCGACATTCGGCTTCCTCCGAACCTTGCCGGAAGCGCAGAGGGGAGGAGAAGCCGTGCGGTGGCCCTGCTGTTATATTTTACCCGTAAAGCATGCGAGACAGGAGGTGCAGGATGAGAGCAGGGAAAATATATCGTCTGGCGGGAATGCTGATGGCAGCGATGCTGATTTCGGAGGGCGGCGCGGCTGCGGTAGGAACGGATACGGTTTATGCGGCGACGGCGAAGGCCGGGAAGAGCACGGCCGCGAAGAAGACGGCGAAGGCCGGGAAGGGTACGGCTGCAAAGAAGACGGCAGCTTCCGGAACAAAGCAGTCCGGCAAGAAGACCGGGAAGAGCTCTTCGAAGAAGGCGGCGAAGAATTCTTCGAAGAAGGCGGGCAAGAAGGCTTCCTATGCTTCGGCCTATCAGGGCATTCTGAAGGATTACCTGAACGGGACGAATTATTTTGACTTCGGCGGCATCACGTCGAACATGACATGGCCGGAGGGCGAAGCACCGGAGAATCCGGAATTTGCTTTGTTCGACTTCAATGCGGACGGGGTTCCGGAGCTGCTCGTTGGGGATAACTGGAGCTACGGCTCGGTTGGCTGGATGATGTATACGTTTGACGGGAAGGCGGGCAAGGCCGTCGGAACGGTTACGGGGTATGATCCGGCAACGGGCGGGTTCCTGTGCCTGGATGATGTGGGCTGGGTTCTGTACAACTATGACGGGACGCAGCTGGTTGAAACCGGCGAGGCCTGGTCCGGCGATACTCTGGAGGATGTCGCGAATGATGCGGTTGTTTATTATCCTGTCGGAGGGGATGCGATTACGCTGACGACGGAGGCAGCGAGTGCCATTGCGGCGCAGTATCAGGCGATCGGAACGTTGGTTCCGGTGACTGCGCTGAATCAGGCGAATGTGAGCGCGATGAAGTGAGACGAATGTGTGTGCGGTGAAGCATGGCTGCGGTGAAGCGCGGTAAATGTGAGCGCGATGAAGTAAGGAGAGTGAGAAAATGTCTTTTCTGGATCAGCTGAGTGCAAAGGTGAATCAGGGCTTCAATCAGGTCACCAGTCAGACAAAGGACTTCACGGAGCAGGTGAAGATTGAGAATGAGATTAAGAACCTGGAGAAGGCTGCTCAGGCCAATTATGAGGAGCTGGGACGGGCCATGTACAATGCGTCCCGGCATTCTTCCGGGGAGGCTGCGGATTATGAGGTAATCATGCGGCAGATCGATGGAATTCTGCAGCAGATACAGGAGAAGAAGGCGGCCAAGCAGGAGATCATGAACCGGGTTATCTGTCCCTCCTGCGGCAAGAGTGTCCCCGCGGGCACGAAGTTCTGCAGCTACTGCGGGGCTCCGATGGAGCAGACTCCGGTGGCCGTAGCAGTGCCGGCAGAGCCGCAGGTGCACGGCGGGGAACGACAGATGGGCGGCGAGCAGAAGCCTGCGGAGGCTGGAGATTCTGCTGAGAAAGAGGAAGGTTCTGCAGGAATTGGTGGCTCTGCGGGGGCTGAAGCAGAAGAAATTTTAAATTGATTGAGGGAACTGAGCGGTCCTGAACGGCAATAGTGCCGGATGGGCGCTTGTTTATGAGGAGGTGTTTTATGTTTTGTCCTAAGTGTGGAACTGAAGTATCCGATGACAAGGCCTTTTGTCCGGAGTGCGGAAATCCCTTGAAGTCGCAGGCACAGCAAGCTTCTGGAGGACAGCAGACAGCCGGGGCGCAGCAAAGCTGGCAGGCAACCGGAGCTCAGAACGGAGCCAGACCGCATCCGCAGGTGCAGTTTCAGTCAGACACGGTTGTTTTGCCGGACGAATATAAGCCGATTTCGATGTGGGGGTATTTTGGCTATGAAATACTGTTCTCCATACCGATCGTTGGTTTTATCGTTTTGATCGTGCTGAGCATTAATGGGAAGAATCAGAACGTAAAGAATTTTGCCAGATCCTATTTCTGCTTTACCATTATTGTCCTCATTCTGCTCGTGATTCTGCTTGTGTCTGTGGCAGGAGCCGGCGCGAGCGCTGCGTTTGGGGGATATTATTGATTAAGAACAGGCGACAGATGATCGATCGTCCGAATGCATAAAAAGGCCGGCACACCGGAGACCTGACCTCTGGTGTGCCGACCTCTTTTTGAGAAGGTGCGTATCAATTTTATGTGCTGTCTGGGCTGTTTCTTGGCATTGATTCTATGTGTTGGAGTGAGCCTGAATCCAGCCGTTTATTTCTTCCTCGCTGAGATCGGACAGGCTTATGGCATCGGAGAGGGAAAGAACACCGTCCTGAACAAGGGAGGAGTAGTTGGACAGCCGAACTTCCCTAAGGCCTTCCTTGTAGCCTTTTTCGAAGCCTTCCTTGTAGCCTTCTTCGAAACCTTCTTCACTGGCGTCTTTTGCAATCAGCATCAGCTTATATTCAAAGTCCATGAAGTTCCTCCTTGCCCAGTGTTCTTCTTGCTGCGCGGGCCTGCCCTTACACTTCCTTGCAGGAATCATCTGCAGGAACCTTTCTGTTGATGAGATTCAGAAAGTTCTTTAACTCCGGAAGGATATCGTCCCCAGTTCCGTGGTCTGTATTAGAAAGATACGCTGTAATGTAACGAAACTGCTATTACGTGTTGGGATGTGTCTGAATCCAGCCGTTTATTTCTTTTTCGCTGAGTCCGGAACGTTTCATGGCCTCAGCGAGGGAGAGAATGCCATCCTGAACAAGAGAAGAGTAGTTTGCCAACGTCGCTTCCTTGCGTCCTTCTTCACGTCCTTCCTTGCGTCCTTCTTCCAGAGCTTTTTCCCTGGCATCCTTTGCAATCAGCATCTGTTTGTATTCGAATTCCATGAAGTTCCTCCTTGTCTCGGCGTCCTTCTTGGCTTCGCGGA
>ENA-OUOY01000565-OUOY01000565.1-human-gut-metagenome-genome-assembly--contig:-NODE-565-length-24991-cov-5.571824_pt1 | contig 24991 bp, 18 predicted proteins | sample MGYA00237937_ERZ548767 | MGnify/ENA primary metagenome ERZ548767 (study PRJEB26490, sample SAMN05356887) | human gut metagenome | biome: terrestrial biome; feature: human-associated habitat; material... | reverse complement strand
GCATAAATCTTCTTGATAGTGGTTTTATCAAGTGCTCTCTTTCGGGTTGCCTCCTGTTTCGGAATCTTGAAATTGTCGAAAGGGGATGATGGAATAAGTATCAAACCATTGTCGTAGTTGTTGTATTCCTTCTGTGCCTCCTTAAATAGGTGTCGTAAACTGCCTAAATATAAAGACATCATTCTGTTAGATGGAACACGTTTCCCTGCTTTCTCCAACTTCTCTATTTTAGCGTCTCTACATTTCTTTATATAATCAGCATACCCTGTGATAAAGGATAAATTGATTTCTGAAATGTTGAGGCTGTCACGTCCAATAAATGAAGTGAGTGAGTTGAGAACGGTCTTGTAATTGTTTGCTCCTTTTATGGTAGCCTTAGCTATCCACTTTCTGGAAAAGTCGATAAAGTCAATCTCCTTGTCTTTCATATCCTCAAACTTTAGGTGCTTGAAAATATCATCAAGAGAATAGCTGTTTAAATCAACCTGCATTTCATTGCACTTGTTCTTGTACCCTTGTACTAAGTTCTCAATCTCCTTGTAAATCTTGGTCGTTTTCTTGAAATCTCCAGATTTAGTTAAGTCTTTTGGAGAAACGAAAAGACTAGATGATAGTCTCTTCACCTTACGATTGAGCGTAAAGCGTATCTTTACATTGTAAGTACCATTTGCTTTAAGCTCTCCTTTTTTAATTTCTGCTTTGATTGTCAGCATGTTACGTTTAAATTAATTAGTCAACAATCAGTCAACAATGTAGCAAATAAAGAGGAAAAACTCTGGTGATTGTATTTCTTAATCCAGAAAGGTCTAGAAACAAAAATAGGTTAAGTATCTAATATTCAGATGCTTAACCTTGTGGACCAGCTAGGGCTTGAACCTAGGACCTCCAGATTATGAGTCTGTTGCTCTAACCAACTGAGCTACAAGTCCGACTTAAAGACAAAGGTGCCTAAAAGTTTTGTGGATGCAAAGGTAGTAGGTTTATCTCAAATATCCAAATTTTTTTTGTAAAAAGTATCTAAATGAGCGGATAATGTTGCGGTTTAAGTTGAATTTGCGTAACTTTGTCAGCTGAACGAAATATCGGTGAATAATATAAATGAAGACAACGATACTATCTGAAGATACTATATTTGAAAATAAGGCTGTTGCAACAATAGGCTTTTTTGATGGTGTGCATCGTGGACATCAGTTCTTGCTGAAGCATGTCGTAGACCTTGCTCACGAGAATGATATGGAGTCGATGGCTATAACCTTCGATAAGCATCCGCGCCAGGTGCTAAATGCCGACTATCAGCCACAGCTACTCACTACACTTGACGACAAGCTTAAGCTATTGGCAGAAACAGGTATTGACCATTGCGTGGTGTTGCCATTCACGAAAGTCCTTGCTGCTTTGTCGGCTTACGACTTTATGGATAAGATAATGCGCACAAAGCTTGGTGTAGCAATGCTCCTTATAGGCTACGATAATCGCTTTGGTCATAATCGTAGCGAGACTTTCGACGACTATGTGCGCTATGGCAAGGAGATGGGCATAGAAGTAGTTCAGAACACTGCTTTAGATGTCGAAGGCATTATGGTTAGCTCTTCTGTGGTTCGTCGCCTTATATCTAATGGCGATGTGGAAACAGCTGCAAAATGCTTAGGTCGCTACTATAGTCTGCATGGCATCGTTACGAGTGGATATCATGAAGGTAGAAAGATAGGCTTTCCTACTGCCAACATCGACTTGGGTACAAGCTGCTTGCTTGCTCCTGCTGGTGGAGTATATGCCGTAAAGGTTTGGCTTGATGGCGAAAGCGAGAGTAGGGTAGGTATGTTGAATATTGGCATTCGTCCTACTTTCGGAGGCAATGATGTGAGCATTGAAGTAAACATCTTTGGCTTTGCAGGCGATATATATGGTCATAATATCAGAGTAGAATTCTGTAAGCGCATACGTAGCGAACATAAGTTTGATAATATTGATCAGTTGGTAGCGCAACTAAAGAAGGATAAAGAAGAAATCTCAAAACTATTTTGATTATGAATATAATGAAGAATAATAATGTCAAGGCAGCAGTAGACATCGTGCTCTACTTGATAGTTTTTGTGTTGCTGCAAGTGATATTCCTAAATGGAGCAGATCTCATGGGCAAACATTATGGTATAGATTCTGCTATTACAATGGCTGCAGGAACAGCCTTGAGTGGATTGATTACCATTGTAATTTTCCTTTGGAGACGATGGTCGCCATATTCAAGAGAATATATTGCCACACGCCCTTGGACAGCCTTGGTGTGGGTAGTTTTACTTTCTTTGGGCACTATCATTCCTTCGCAATGGATGATAGAAGTATTAGATGTAGACATGCCGAAAAAAACACTTGAGCTTATGACCAAGCTCTTAGGCACTCCTTGGGGATACCTCGCAGTAGGCGTATTGGCGCCTGTAGCCGAAGAAATGGTGTTTAGAGGAGCAATATTACGTCGTCTGCTCGAAGTGATGGGAGAAGGCAGAAAATGGTTTGCTATTATCATCTCAGCCTTACTCTTTGGGGCTTTGCATGCCAATGGACCACAGTTTATCCATGCTGCGCTTATAGGAGTGCTTCTTGGTTGGATGTATAGCCGTACAAACAGCATAGTACCAGGAATGCTATTCCATTGGATAAACAATACTATTGCCTTTGTTGCATACAACATGATACACCAAGCTGCCGACGGCAAGCTGATAGATATATTCCAAGGCAATCAGCGTAGCGTGTACATGGCTCTTGGCTTCTCGCTATGCATATTCCTGCCAAGTCTCTTCCAACTTGCTCAGCGATTAAGAAAGTAAGCTACGAATAATTTTACGGAGAGTATAAGAAACAAGTACACGTATATGTATAAAAATGAAGGAATCATCTACTCAGTATATCGAGATAGATGATTCCTTCTTCGTTAATATGTTATGAAATTTGAGAGAAAACGAAACTTCACAGCCTCGTGAATGTTGTTTTACTAAACATGATTTAATTATAGAGAAAGCATAGAAATATAGTCTACTTTAAGATGTTTGACACCTGGCTTGACTGTGGGTCTGCGATGCTACGCTTCATGGAGTCAACCACAGCGCTATCGCCCATAGCCATAGATGTGCCCTGCTTTATGCTATCGTAGCCATCGTAATAGCTGATAGCGTTGCCATTATTGTTGTTGGCAAATGGCACTTGCAAAGCGTTGCCGAGTGTTAGTATTATTGCCACTGCAGCTGCCGCCTTTACAAGAGGGCGAAGCCTTTGTGTCATGCTGATGACCTTGGCCTTTACAGGAGTGCTCTCTTCTGTCATAGCCAATATCTTGGCATCGAAGTCCTCACCTAATACATCCTGTTTAGTTTCGGAAAGTTCGTAGGTGAACAAGTCCTTATATCTAAGCAACTCTACAGGCACGTCCTTTTGGCTGAAGAATGCTTTCAGGATGTCTTCTTCCTCGATGGAAGTCTCGCATCGCCAATAGCGTTCGAGTAGTTGGTTGATGTATTTATAGTCCATAGTCGTCTAATTCTTTGAAACGTTGTTTGATGGTTTGTCTGCCTCTGAAGATATTGATCTTTACCTGATCTTCGCTTATTAGCATTATCTCCGCCACTTCCTTATATGATTTACCTTCAAAGTCGCGAAGCTGTATGCATGTGCGTTGCTTCTCAGGCAGTTCGTCTACGATTCTTCTTACCAGTTGTATTCTGTCTTTCTGGTTCATTTCCTCGTAAGGATTGTTTAGAGCAGAAGGTCTATCTTGCTGATTGTCGTCGAGCGAATCGTGTTGGTTTCCCATTTTCTTTATCTTATCTAAGGCTAAGTTTCTGCATATTGTCATACAGAATGCCTCCATCGATTCTATCTCGTCCCAACGTTCGCGTCGGTTCCAGACTTTTATCAGCGTATCCTGAACCACATCCTCAGCTTCTGCATTATTGCATGTAATGCGGAGAGCAAGCCGATAGAGATTGTTCTTCATCGGCAGAATGTCGTTACGGAAACTGACCTTTTTCATCTTGTTCTCTGTTTAATTGACGATTGGTTATGAGGATAGTTACAGTAAGAACTGTATTTTAACGTTTATTTAGTATTTCTCTACTTTTTATCTATGTCTTATACCTTAATATAATATATATAGCGTTGCAGAAATGATACATTATAACTGAGGTATATCCACGTGGCGTATGTTGTTAGCCTCGCAGTATGGTGCCGTGCTTGCCGTCAATGGCAGAAGCGAGGGTTATCACCACTTGCTTTACTCCATGTTCGATGGCGTTGAACGAGTTTTCGAGCTTAGGAATCATACCTCCAGCAATTGTTCCATCGGCTACAAGAGCCTTAAACTCTTCAGGAGTGATGGAAGGGATTACGCTACCGTCGTCGTCAGGATTTGATAGTACACCCTTTTTCTCGAAACAGAACATCAGGGTTACGTCGTAATATGGTGCCAAAGCCTTTGCTGTTTCCGAAGCTATGGTGTCGGCATTGGTATTTAGTATGTTGCCATTGCCATCGTGAGTCAATGGAGCCATTACAGGCACTATGCCAGCCTCTATGAGGGTGTGAAGCATATTGCCGTTGGCATGGTCTACGTCGCCAACATATCCAAAGTCTATACCATCTTTCAATGGACGCTTATGCGAACGTATCATGTCGATGTCGGCACCTGTTAGTCCAAGAGCGTTTACGCCTACAGCCTGTAGCTTTGCCACGAGGTTTTTGTTTACCAATCCGCCGTATACCATAGTTACTACATTCAGCATTTCCCGGTCGGTGATGCGTCTGCCATTCACCATCTTGGTTTCTATACCCAGCTGTGCAGCAATCTTTGTTGCACTTCGGCCTCCTCCATGCACAAGGACTTTGTTGCCCTTGATGGCAGCAAAGTCCTTAAGCAGTTGCATCAGCTGCGCTTCGTCTTCTACTACCGCACCGCCTACTTTTACAACAGTAATCTTTTCCATTGTTGTTATTCTTTTAGCTATATCCCCCTCTGCTTATGCTGCAGAGAGGGATATAATGCTTTTATTATTCCAAATATGTATATCCGTATAGGCCTGAGCGGTAGGTGTCAAGGAATTCTTTGCCTTCTTCAAGACTAATCTTTCCTTCCTTCACACTCTTTGTTACCCATGTCTCGAGTTGGCGAACCAACTTCTTAGGGTTGTACTGCACATAGTCGAGCACCTCTTCTACGGTTTCGCCATCTATTATCTGGTCAATATTGTACTTGCCATCCTTAACGGAAATATGTACGGCGTTGGTATCACCAAACAGGTTGTGCATATCGCCAAGAATTTCTTGGTATGCTCCTACGAGGAATATGCCGAGATAATACGACTCGTTTTTCTTCAAACTGTGGATAGGCAATACATGAGATGTATGGCCCTCTGCCACAAAGTTTGCAATCTTGCCGTCAGAGTCGCAAGTGATATCTTGCAATGTAGCGTTGCGAGTAGGGCGCTCGTTCAATCGCTGTATAGGCACGATAGGGAACAACTGGTCGATAGCCCAAGAGTCTGGTAGACTCTGGAATAGCGAGAAGTTGCAGAAATATTTATCTGCCAACAGCTTGTCGAGATTCTTCAGTTCCTCTGGCACATGCTTGATATTCTTTGCCAATACGTTTATCTCGTGAGCCACGCTCCAATACATACGTTCTATCTCTGCTCTTGTCTTCAAGTCTACGATGCCATGACTAAAGAGCTCAAGAGCCTCTTCGCGTATCTGCTCAGCATCGTGCCAATCCTCAAGCATAGAACGAGAGCTAAGGTTGTCCCAAATGTCGTAGAGGTCTTTTACGAGCTTATGGTCATCAGGCTTAGCCTCAAACTCCTCTGGCATCTCTGGCAAGCTTGCAGTCTCCAATACATCAATCACCAATACTGAGTGGTGAGCTGTTAGCGAACGTCCACTCTCCGTGATGAGGTTTGGATGAGGAAGCTCATTCTTATCCGCAGCCTCTACGAAGGTGTAGATACAGTCGTTGACATACTCTTGGATGCTATAGTTGACAGAGCTTTCGCTATTTGACGAGCGTGTGCCATCATAGTCAACGCCAAGACCACCACCACAGTCAACAAACTCCACCTTATATCCCATCTTATGAAGATTGATATAGAATTGTGAAGCCTCGCGAAGAGCTGTCTGTATACGACGAATCTTTGTTATCTGCGAACCAATATGGAAATGGATTAGCTTCAAGCAGTCATGCCATCCCTTCTTCTCCATGATGTCGAGTGCCTGCAGCAGTTCAGCGCTGGTAAGACCAAACTTAGAAGCATCGCCGCCACTCTCTTCCCATTTGCCGGAGCCACATGATGCAAGCTTTATTCTGATACCGAGGTTAGGCTTCACGTTGAGTTTCTTTGCTACAGTAGCAATTGTCTCAAGCTCGTTCAGCTTCTCAACCACGATGAAGATACGTTTGCCCATCTTCTGAGCCAACAGCGCCAACTCTATATATGCCTGGTCTTTATAGCCATTACATATTATCAGCGAGTCGCTTTGGCATTGCACAGCCAATACTGCATGAAGCTCAGGTTTTGAACCAGCTTCAAGTCCGAGGTTAAACTTTCTGCCGTGCGAGATTATCTCCTCTACCACAGGCTGTATCTGGTTAACCTTGATAGGATAAATTATGAAGTTCTCACCCTTGTAGCCATATTCCTTCTTTGCCACCTCAAAACAGCTGGCAGTCTTTTCGATACGGTTGTCGAGGATGTCTGGAAAACGCAATAGCACAGGCGATGTGACATCGCGCAATGCCAATTCGTCCATAACCTCGCGGAGGTCAATCTGTGTCTTGTCCTTACAAGGAGTGACATATACATTTCCCTTGTCGTTGACTCCAAAATACGAAACGCCCCAACCATTAATGTTGTAAAGCTCTCGTGAGTCTTCGATAGTCCATTTCTTCATTCTTCTTTTATTCGATGTTTAGCAGTTCTTTTACTTTTTCTACAGAAATCTTTATCTTCTCATAGTTGTCCATGAGGTCTACGTTGAGAGTGTATTTAGCCTTTTCATAGAAAGGCTTGCGCTGTTCCAACTGTTCGTGGATAAACTCGCGAACCTCGTCAGGAGTCTTGTTCAAGAGCAAAGGGCGTACGGTCTTTCCCATCTTCAGATGTCCGTATAGCACCTCTGGCGAAGCCTTTAGGTAGATGGTGTCGCCCTGCTGATTGATGTAGTCGATATTGTCGAAGAAGCATGGAGTGCCTCCGCCACAACTAATGATTACATCCTCAAACTCTGCCACCTCGTGAAGCATATTGCGCTCAATCTCTCGAAAGCCCTCTTCGCCAACGCTGTCGAAGAGTTGCTTTACCGTTTTGTGCATTCTGCTCTCTATATACCAGTCGAGATCGTAGAAAGGCAATCCAAGCTCCTTGCTTAGTGCCTTGCCCACGGTAGTCTTTCCCGACCCCATATATCCTATGAAGATAATCCTCGTCATGATAGTTTTCGTTTATTTCTTTCTTGCCTTTGGTTCTGGTGCAGCGTTTATCACCTCCATACATTGTTCGTAGGTAAGATCTGCTGCATTCTCGTGCATAGCCTTTGGCAAACGATAGTTCTTGCCGTCGTAGGCGAGATAAGGACCATAGCGTCCGTTCAGCACTTCCAACTTAGTATCCTCGTTGAAAGCTTTGATATGGCGTTGCTGCTCCTGCTTGCGCTTGTCCATGATAATGGTTATAGCGCTTGTGAGAGATATTGTCATTGGGTCTTCGCCCTTTGGCAGCGAAGCATATTTCTTGTTGTGCAATACGTAAGGTCCAAATCTTCCTGCTCCGATAACCACAGGCGAACCTTCGAAGTCGCCCAATGTGCGTGGAAGCTTGAATAGTTCAAGAGCCTCTTCGAGTGTGATAGTCTCGATACTCTTATCTGCAGGCATCTGAGCAAACTGTGGCTTGTCGTTGTCCTCAGCCGAGCCAATCTGTACAGCAGGTCCGAAGCGGCATATCTTCACATACACAGGCTTGCCAGTCTTAGGGTCGTTGCCAAGCATACGTTCGCCAGCTTTATGCTCCGATCTTTCGTTCATCACCTTGTCTACCACAGGCTCAAAGTCTTTGTCGAAGCTCTTCATCATCTGCAACCATTCCTCTTTTCCTTCGGCTATCTGGTCGAACTGCTCCTCCACACGTGCGGTGAAGTTGTAGTCCATAATCTCAGGGAAGTTCTTCATCAAGAAATCGTTAACCACCATACCGATATCTGTAGGCAACAGCTTACCCTTGTCAGAGCCTGCCATCTCGGTCTTTGTCTTCGAAGTCTTAACGCCATTCTTCAAGGTGTCTATCACGTATGTGCGTTCCTCTCCATTCTTGTCACCCTTCTGCACATATTCGCGCTGCTGGATGGTAGAGATTGTTGGAGCATAGGTAGAAGGACGGCCGATGCCCAATTCCTCAAGCTTGTGTACAAGACTTGCTTCAGTATATCTGGTAGGGCCCTGGCTGAATCTTTCTGTAGATGTTATCTCCTCCTGCTGTAGCTCGTCGCCTTCGTTGATAACTGGCAACAAATCTGATTCTTCTGCATTCTGGTTGTCGTCGTCGGTAGACTCTGTGTAAACCTTCAAGAATCCGTCGAATGTAACAACCTCGCCATTGGCAACAAACTTATACGAAGAGTTGTTTACGTCGATAGTGATAGTTGTCTTCTCCAACTGTGCATCAGCCATCTGCGAAGCCACCGTGCGCTTCCATATCAAGTTGTATAGGCGGCGCTCCTGTACAGTTCCCTCTATGGTCTGTTGGTCCATCGCTGTTGGACGGATAGCCTCGTGAGCTTCCTGAGCACCCTTAGAACTTGTATGATAGTTGCGTCTTTTTGAGAAGTTGTCGCCATAAAGCTCCTTCACCAAAGCTTCGCTACCGTCGAGTGCCAACTGCGATAGGTTTACACTATCGGTACGCATGTACGTGATGCGTCCGTTCTCATATAGATGCTGAGCCACCATCATGGTCTGGCTAACGGTAAAGCCCAACTTGCGGGCAGCCTCCTGCTGAAGTGTAGATGTTGTGAAAGGAGGAGCAGGCATACGCTTCAAAGGCTTCTTCTGTATAGAAGCCACGGTGAAGCGAGCATCCTTGCATTGATTCAAGAATTCCACAGCCTCTTCGTGAGTCTTGAATCGAGTGTCGAGTTCTGCCTTTAGCTCGCTCTTTGTGCCATCGGCTCCAGTAACCTGGAATATGGCATTCACTCTGTAGTATGGCTCACTCTTGAAAGCCTGCATCTCGCGCTCACGCTCTACGATGAGTCTTACAGCTACACTCTGCACACGTCCGGCAGAGAGTGATGGCTTAACTTTGCGCCACAATACTGGCGAGAGCTTAAAACCTACTATACGGTCGAGCACACGGCGAGCCTGCTGTGCATTTACAAGGTTCATATCAAGGAGGCGTGGAGTCTCTATAGCCTTTAGAATTGCCGACTTAGTAATCTCGTGGAACACGATACGCTTAGTCTTCTCCTCGTCCAATCCTAATACTTCGCAAAGGTGCCAGCTGATGGCTTCTCCTTCGCGGTCCTCATCGGATGCCAACCAAATCTGCTTTGCCTTCTTTGCATTGCTCTTCAGTTCAGCAACGAGTTTCTTCTTCTCCTCAGGAATCTCATAGTGAGGCATCATGGTCTTTTCATCAATGCTCAACTCACGTTTCTTGAGGTCACGAATATGTCCGTAGCTCGACATCACCTTGAAGTCGGAGCCTAAAAACTTCTCTATTGTCTTAGCCTTTGCGGGGCTCTCTACAATCACTAGATTTTCTTGCATACTACGAAATGTATAAATTATTGGGGCACAAAAGTAATTAAAACTTTTGCTTATACCTTATTATATATCTATATTTTTATTTTTTTTAAGGATTTCTGATGCAAAGATGATACAAAAAACATAAAAACCTGTTTTTGTTTGGTAGTTTCGGTAATATTCGCTATCTTTACGGCAGTTTTATGAATTAAAATATGTTATTTTGACACTCAAGCAGCAGTTTTGTTTAATGTAGCTTCCGTTCTTACTCCTAAGACGAGAAGAATTGTAAACCGTCAACGGAAGTCTCAACTCGACATTTACCTTTATTATTGTGCCTATTGACGGAGACGCAACGACTGACAAATTTATTTGAAACATGAAGAAATTTACGTATTCGTTTCTTAGCATTTTGATGCTATTGTTAGCTATGCCAGCTGGGTTGTTGGCAAGAACTACCGTGACTTTCGATTTTGCAGCTAATCCTTGGAATTTGCCTTTGAGTTCTAATACTTCTGGCGAAGCCGACAAGGGTGCCATTACATCTCCAATTTTGCAAGATGGAGTAACTCTGACAACTACTGATGGTAGTAACAAAACCAAGATGTGGGTAACTAATAGTGCTATTGACTTACGTGTTTATAAGAGCGGTGGTACATTTACATTTACCGCACCTACAGGTAAGGTTATAGAGAAAATTGAGTTTACAGGAACTGTAGCTGCTACAGCTGATGCAGGTACTTATGATGGCTCTTCTAAGACCTGGGTACAGCCAAAAGAACAGGTGAACGCCGTGAAGTTTACAGCAACTGCTACAAATAAGATTAAGAAGGCAGTCCTCACTATCGCTGATCCAGGCGAGGGTGCTGAAGTAGTTGTATTACCAGAGATTGCAGACTTCGCTTCTCTCAAGGCTGCAGAGCAAGACAAGGCAGTTAAGCTTACTGTTACCAATGGTAAGGTGGTTTATGCTGGAAGCAAAGACTTGATCGTTGAAGACGCTACAGGTGCTATCGACTTCTATAACTGGGGTATTAAAGCTACTGCAGGTCAGGTAATCAATGGTGTTGTTGAGGCTAAGTATGCTGAATTCTTTGGTATGCCACAGGCTGCAAAGACTGCTAATACCGATGTTGCAGCTCTTACCATTACCGATGGCAACGCTGTAGCTCCTGTAGCAATGGAATTTGCTGACGCTATGAAGGCTACTTCTTATTTGAAGTATGTTACACTTGCTGACTTTACTATCGAAGAGGCTGATGGTAATACATTCCTCGTAAGTGGCGAAAACAAGATTCAGCTTTACAACAAGTTTAAAGTTGAATATACTCTTCCTGAGGCTATTAAGAGCATTAGCGGTATCATCATTCCTCACGTAGCAAAGGGTTCTACTGATGTTATTGTAGAAATTGCTCCTACAAGCGCTGAGGATATCGTTGAAGAGACTGCTGTAAAGATTCTTGAGGTTAACAGCATTGCCGAATTGTGCAAGCTCACTTCTGATAAGGAACGTGCAGAAATCAAGCTTAAACTTACTGATGCCCAGATTAAATATGCAGATGAAACTATGTCTTCTATGGTACTCATCGAAGATGCAACTGGCGCATTTAATGCTCAGTATTTCTTTGCAGAAGCTATGGGTATGGAAATGTTAACAGGCAACTTCAAGCAAGGATCTGTTCTCAATGGCGATCTCTATTGTTTGTATAGCTATCCTGGTAGTATTGAAGTATCAGAGGAAAATACTGCAAAATCACAAATCGCCGTTACAGAAGCTCCTGTTGTTGCTAAAGAAGCACAGCTTGCTGACGTTTGGAAGGCAGAGAACAATTATCGTCTCTATGAGTTCAAGGATGTTACAGTAAACAAGAACGAGGAAGATAAGTTCCAACTTGTTCAGGATGGTGTTAAGGTAAGTATTTCAGACATTACACATCAGCTCTCAGAAGAAATGATGGCTACTGTAGTAAGCGTTACAGGTTTCCTCCGTGTCGTTGGCGAAGATGCTGAGTTTATACTCCTTTCTTATAAGGCAAAAGAGGCTCCTGCTTACACAGAGGTTAACAGCATCGCTGAATTGCGTGCTATTAAGGTTGAGGAGGAATATGCAGAAGTTCCAGTTAAGATTAACCTTCACGATGCTAAGATTACTGTATTGCACAAGAATAGTGACTATGGCATGGAAATGATAGACTTCGCTATTTTGGAAGATGCTACAGGTGCAGTTTCTATAGGTGATCTTATGATGGAGGCAACTATGTCAGGTATGCTTGAAGGCAACTTTGAGACAGGTTCTGTGCTCAATGGTACTCTCTATGCTATATATAACTGGCCAAACTCTCTTTGGGCAGACGAGGATAATACTCCAAATTCAGAACTTACAATCACTCCTTCAACAGTAGCTCCTACCGAGGCTACTCTTGCTGAAGTTATTAAGCCAGAGAACGATTTGCGCGTATTTAAACTCCAAGATGTAACTATTAAGAAAGTAGGTACAGAGGATGCTCCAGACTATGATTTCTGTCAGGGTGAACAGTCAATACAGCTTCGTGATGCTTTCGCATTATGGTTCTCTGATGGAAGCAATATGCCAGAAAAGCTTCAGAGTGTTACAGGTATTTTGTATGCAGAGTACGAATCATTAGATCAGGAAACTCCTAAGTATTTCTTTACCCCTTTATCTTATGAGGAAACTCCTGCAGCTCCAGAAATCCCTGTTGTTGAGAACATTGCTGCTCTTCGCCAGGTTGAAGGTGGTGAAATGGAGGATCCAAGCGTTAAGCTTATGTTGAAGAACGCAAAGATTACCTATGTTCAGAATACTGAAGGCGACGTTCCTTCAGAATACTCTGTAATGTATGCATTGCTTGAAGACGAGACTGGCGCTGTTGAAATCTCTGATCTCGTGGCTAAGGCTAACCTAAACAATTGGTTCAATGGTGAACTTAAGGAAGGTGTTGCTCTCAATGGTTATGTTATTGTTGACTATAGCTCATTCTTCCCAAGATTGGTAGTTAATGCTGAGACTGCAAAGTCTGAGATTACTGTTACTCCTACCACAATCGTTCCTACCGAGGCTAAGATTGCTGATATTCAGAAGGCAGAGAACCACTTACGTTTGTTTGAACTTAAGAATGTTGATTTCGCTGTTGAAGATGATACTCCTGTAATCAAGCAGGATGATGCATCTATTATACTTGCAGACCAGTTCGTTGTTCTTCCAAAGGATATGCCAGAGACTGCTAAGTTTGAGAGCGTTGTTGGTGTAGTATTCTTGGATCTTGAAACTTACGTATTCTGCCCAATTTCTTATAAGTTTGCTACTTCTGATGGTATCTCAGCTCTTGAGGTTGCTGCTAAGAATGCTGCCGTTTACAACTTGAACGGAGCTAAGGTTCTTGGTGCTGGCGAGTCTGTTAAGGGCTTGGCTAAGGGTATCTACGTAGTAGGTGGCAAGAAGATCGTTGTTAAGTAAACAGACATCTATGATAAGGCCTCCTGCCTTATTAGATAAATAAAAAAGAAACGGCATTCGCACATTGCGAATGCCGTTTCTTTTTTATAATAGTAGCAGTAAAAAAACTATTAGAACATGGAATCGGTAATTAGCGTTATTCAAATTCACTTGAATTCACGTTGTTTATTTTATCGTTTCTGTTCTTCAATAAATACGTCAATTTCCCCTAGATAGCCGATTTCTTTGGGGAGTACGAACATATTATTTGGATTTACATACTTTCTAAAGTGTTCTTTGATTTCATAAATATCCAAATCTTCAATGCTCGTATTAGTATTGAAACCTACAGGTTGAATATGGCATAATTTCCAATTTAACAACGAATGACGACCTAATGGCTTGGTGTATTTACCCTTTTCCTTAATCTCATTTGTTGCTATAAAGACCATTGGTAATTCATTGTTGTGTAACAGCTCTTTTATATCGTTCAAAGTAAAGATATTGCCTTTTAGGACATTGCTAAATACCCAAATTGCTACAGTATTATCAGAGATTATTATTTCTCTTCCACAAGGGTGGGTAAATGCTTGGCCTCGTTTGCTAGTTTCTTTTCGAATAATCAATGGCATCGTTTTATCTTCAACCCATTCTTCAATTAAATTATCCCATTTTCTCAGCACTTCATTATCTATTGATGGGTTATGTGGAGAATTACGCCATAGTACCCCTATTTCTTTTATCTTTTGTCGTATATCATCTCCGACAATATCTTTTTGAGGTGTCCTTGTTTTGTGTATATTTTTAGAGGTCTGCTTTTCCGTATTATTTTCTCCTTGTTTTTGACCTGATATTAGAAACGGTTTTGCTCGTTCTGGTGGATATTTATAACTATACAATCTACCTTCTTGATAGCTTTTTGTTTTAATGACATTTGCAAATACACGATAGAAATCAGCCTTTGTGAACATAAATGTTCCATCTGGAGTATGTACAACAAAAGAATCATTCTCTTTTAAAGGCTCAATGATATCGGCCTTGAAACATAATCTACTATATTCATATTCTACCATATGTTTACTATTTAAACAAACTATACTGCAAATATACTCATTTTATAATAAAAAGTCTTAAATGCGCTGTTATTATTATGATTATAGCCCTTTTTTCTAATTTATCTTACTAATAATTCTGCATGGGTAATGAAATATCAAGGTAAAGTCTTCTTGGCTATTGTTTGCTTACAAGTAAAATCGCGCACATACTCGTCACTATCGTTCGAGTATGTACGCGGTTACTAACATCGTTATGACGATGTGTATAGCCTTCCAGGCTAGTTGTTATTTATACTCTCTTACTCATATTTTTCGTATGCAAATATCTGCGTTGAACAATGCTCTCAGTACCGATTTGGGTAACGGTAAACTGGTACTGGAGTTTCACCTTGCTGGTACTGGAGTTTCACCTTAGTGGTATCGCAGTAACACTAAGCTGGTACAGACGATGCAACTAAGAGGCTTTATTTGCTTATCTTATAGCTCTTCTTGTTGCCCTTATTTCCGCTTAGACTAACAACGTAAATACCATGGCCGAGAGTATTGTATTCTGCAGATAATGATGATGCATCGTTGCCTGAGCTTATTGTTCTGCCATACATGTCGGTTATTATCCATGAGGTGAAGGCAGGAGATTCTGCTTCTGGTTTGCTTATTCCTGTTGCAGCATCCCAAAGGTCAAGTTCCTCGGTGTTGAGCACATAGCAATCTGACTGATTAGTAGGATTATAGTTGGCAACGAAAGCCACTACATTCATCTTTGTCATATCCCAAGCTTTATCGAGAGTGGTGGTGTAGTTGCACTTATATCCATTTTCGATGTCTATCTTGTCGCCCCAAGTTGGAGTCAAAGATACTCGTGGCGAATGACGATGATAGAAACCACCCTTAGCGCCAGTTTGTCGCTTTGTAAAGATGCTGTCTTCGGTAAGGAATACATATAGGCGAACGCTGTCGGGAGTAGCCAATGGCAATAGTTGTTTGCCCTCTACCTGTATGCTTACGTTTCTTGTCGAAGTGTTTAGCTCCTTAGTGATGTTTACTGTTGCAAGCGCTGGAGTCTGCTTAGCCATTTTGTATGCCGCTAAAACGTTTTCTGCTGAGGCTTCAAGGATAGGAGTCTCAAACTTAAATATATCAGGCAATGTTTTGCGGAAGTCGCTACGGTCTACGAGCATAGCAGGCGCAAAAGTGCGATAAGAAGGATAGAACCATTCATATTCTGAGCTTGTAGGAATGGTGTATTTATCAGTCATGAAGCCTGCGTGATGACCAATCTCTATGATATCGGTCAAGTCTTTTATGGCATTGTTGATAGCCAAGTGGGCAGCAGGACAGCCAGAGCAATTCTCGGTAGAGAATGTTTCCAACAACACCTTGCGGTCTTGATAAGAGTCGCGGCATTTAGTCAGCACGCTCTCCGACCAGTTGTCGGCAGTCACAGCATCAGCCTCGTCGTTCACGCTCTTTATGCAGAGGCGGAGGTTGTAGTCGCCATTTGCAGGTACTTTCATCTGCGACAATTCAAACGAACCCTCGCGGCGTGATGATGTTTGCAGACCTTCTACGCGCTCAGAGCATAGCTCCTTGTCGCCATCGTATAGAGCAAAGGTAAGGCTGTGTACAGGAGCAACACCAAGGTTTTGGTATTTTCCGAAGTAGTTGATTTTGGTACCAGGTTTTACGTAGCTTGGCATATTTGTTACGCCCAATCTTACATTTTGCCGAGGCTTATTGTCGCCAGCTATCGTGGCAAGCAATGAAGCACTATAGTTGTCTTCGTATAATGTCCATTTGCCATTTTTACCCTTGATATATTCTGGATTCTTCACCAGCTGAGTGCCGTAGCATATATATTGGCTCTCTTTGATGGTGTAGCCAATATATAGGGCAGAACCATCTATGGTGTAAGGCTTAGCAAGCTCGAAAGTATTCCATTTAGCCTTTTTGGCATCAACGGTCTCCTTGTAGAAAGGTTCGCCGTTGAGGTCGTGGCTCAGGAAAATGGTTATAGCTCCGTTTGCTGTTGTGTCTGGAAAAGCAATCTGAATGTTGATGAGCTGACAACCCTTGTATGCCGACATATAGTCAGCATCGAAGAATATAGCAGAGCCTACGTCGGTAGCGCCCTTTACAGATTCCAAACCAGCCGACGATTTCTTATTGTTGCCTATGATAAGGTCGGTATTTGCTGTGTCGGCATACGCATTAATACCAAAAAGAACCATGAGCGCAGCGCCCATGATTCTCTTTTTGTTATTTGATATAAAGCTCATAATAGAGTTTTGGGTTATATTCTTTGTAATAGCTTACTTTGCAACCTTGAAAGTCTTTTCGCCCTTAGCGGTTTCAACCTTCACGATGTATGTGCCAGCAGCCTTGCCAGCGAGGTTTGCAGGTGTGCCTTGAGCAACGGTAGCTACGAGAGTACCATTTGCTGCATAAACCTTAGCTGAAGTATATTCGCCATTGATATAAACGAGGTTGCCACCAGCATAGCTGATGCTAACGTGGTTGCGAATGTTCTCGATGTTCTTAACGGCATTAACGTCTGATTCGTATTTGATAACAGGGTAGTTCCATGTAACGCCAGAGTCATCACCAGTCAAACCGCCACCAGCAATTACCTTACCATCATTGCTGCAGCACATTGCAGGGTACAAGTCTGTTTGGGCGATTTGCTTGCCGCCACCACCGCAAGTAAATATCTCGTCTACATAAACGAGCTTGTCGTCGTTGGTGAATATGAATGGTTTAACCATTCCTGCAGCATCAACATAGTAGCCATACATGTTGCCCTCGCCATCGATAGAGAGAATTGTACCTCCGTTGTAGTTTGTTTCTTCCTGGTCTTCACTTTCCTCTTCTTCGCCAGTGTATTCTTCACCACAGTTGAAGAGCTGTACAAGTTCGCCATCACGAATGAAAGCAGGATTGAAACCACCGCTACCAGCAACATTCAAACCAACGATAGTCTTGCCATCGTCGCTGATGTCGCGAACAAAGAATTGGGTGAAAGTTGCAGAGTCTGCCTGCTCAACGAGCTTGCCATCTACATAAAGCTTGTTGTGGCCTGCTTTTCCGAGGGTGCTGAACACAGTATTTATAACATAGCTATCTCCCTTCTTTTCCCAAAGGATTGGGCAGTCGCGCATAATGTCATAAATCATTCCTTCAAGGATAGTCTTTTCGCCAACCTTAATACTTGCATGACCTGCGATATACTTGCCGTCGCCAGTTATGGCGCGAGCCTCCTGTGAGAAGTCCTCGGTTTTAGCTTGCGTTAAAGAGTAGCCTGCTGGTACAGGAAGTTGCTGCCAATCGCCAGTTATAGTACGCCATCCAGGATAAGCAACGGTTGCCTTCTCCTCGTCTTCGCGCTGCTCGAAGCTACCAACGATGATACCATCGTTAGAAACGTCGCATGCAGAGATGCGGTTGCATGTTGTGCCGAGTGGAGTAAGTTCTGTAGGGTCTGAGAGCTGCCAAAGGTAAGCACCACCTAATTGGAATACCATCTGTGCGTCGTCGTAGCCTACTGCATATTTACCGTTTGATGATACATGCTGGAAACAGCCAGCGGCATTCTGCTCATCACCATACTCAGGGTCTACGATAGGGAAATCTTTGAAATCCTGCTCTAAATAGTCCTGTGCATTAACTGTTTGTGGGGCATAAAACGCAAGTGCGGTAGCACAAGCGCAGGTAAGTAAAAGTTTGTTCATACTATAGCCTTTTAAATTAATAATTATCGTTAATCGTGCTGCAAAAGTACGGAATTATTCTTATAAGTCCAAAGTCTTTGCCAACAATTGTTGACATATTACTATTAAAAATGGCTCGTATTGTGATAAAAATGTAATAAATATGTGCAGTAATGGAAAAAATAGTCTAATTTTGCAAGCGCTTAGCAGACATAACGATAGTCGGGGAGCATATATTTAAAGGAAATATTATAGTTAAGATACAATATGGTATTAAATTATATTTGGATAGCTTTTTTCGTGATAGCATTCGTCTTTGCTATCATAGGACTTGCCATGGGAGATACCACCATCTTCCAAAAAATAGTAGACTCTACCTTCGATTCTTCAAAGAATGCCTTTGAGATATCACTCGGACTCACCGGAGTGCTTGCCCTTTGGCTTGGTATTATGAAGATAGGCGAGAAGGCTGGGGTAGTGAATGTGTTGGCTCGTGCGCTAAGTCCAGTATTCACCAAGCTGTTTCCAGATATTCCTAAGAATCATCCCGTGATGGGAAGCATATTTATGAATATTGCATCAAATATGCTTGGCTTAGATAATGCTGCCACTCCTACAGGATTGAAGGCTATGGCACAGATGCAGGAGCTGAATCAAAAGAAGGATACGGCAACAAATCCGATGATAATGTTCTTGGTGCTCAACACCTCAGGACTAACCATCATCCCTACCACCATCCTTGCTTTCCGTGCGTCGTATGGTGCAGCACAGCCTACCGACATATTCATCCCAATATTGTTGGCTACACTTGTGGCAACCCTTGCCGGCATCATCGTTACCTCGCTTTGGCAGCGTATAAACATTCTGCAGCCTGTGTTGCTCTTCACCATCTTTGGTATGTGTGCCTTTGTGGGCATCATAATCTGGGGCTTTGGTCAGATGGATAAAGACACGATGAATACTGTGACCACGGTGGCATCGAATATGATACTCCTTGGCATCATTCTCTGCTTTATCTTGGCAGGCTTTTTCAAGAAGGTGAATGTATATGATGCTTTTATAGAAGGAGCAAAAGAAGGTTTCACTACTGCTGTAAAGATAATCCCTTATCTTGTTGCTATCCTTGTTGGCATAGGAGTGTTTCGTGCTTCGGGAGCTATGGATATGGTTATTCGTGGCATTTCATGGTCGGTAGAACAATGTGGTTTTAACTCCGACTTCGTAGGTGCTCTACCTACTGCTATCATGAAGCCGCTATCGGGAAGTGGAGCACGAGGTATGATGCTCGAGGCAATGAAGAATTATGGTCCAGACTCCTTTGTTGGGCGCTTGAGTTGCATCTTCCAAGGTTCTACCGATACCACCTTCTATATCCTTGCAGTATACTTCGGTAGCGTTAGCATCAGAAACACTCGTCATGCTGTTGCTTGTGGTCTGCTCGCTGACCTTGCAGGAGTGTTTGCAGCAATTATTATCGCTTATATGTTCTTTTAAAAGGTAAAAAGGTAAAAAAGTTAATAAAATATGGCAAGTCTGAAATCATTAGCAAAAGATACTGCTATTTATGGTATGAGCAGTATTATTGGCAGATTCTTGAACTATCTGCTGGTGCCACTATACACGGCAAAGATTAGTGCCGCAAGTGGTGGCTATGGTGTTATCACCAACATGTATGCCTATACGGCATTAATCCTCGTTATATTGACTTACGGTATGGAGACCACCTTCTTCCGCTTCGTCAATAAAGAAGATGAAAACTCGGAGAAAGTATACCATACCGTGTTGTGTATGGTAGGAACAACATCATTGCTGTTCATCGCTTTGGTGTTCCTCTTTATTTCCCCTTTAAGCAATATGATGGGCTATGCCGATCATCCTGCTTATGTATGGACAATGTTTGTCACCGTGGCGATAGATGCGTTCCAATGTATACCGTTTGCATACCTTAGATTTAAGAAGCGTCCACTGAAGTTTGCTGCTTTCAAGTTGCTCTTCATCGGTATGAATATCTTGCTCAACATCGTTTACTATGTCTTTATGGATGGTCACGACGTGGGCTATGCCTTCTATATCAACCTTGTTTGTACAGCTTCTATCACATTCTGTTTCTATAAAGAGATTATCGAAGGCTTCCGTGGCGAAAAGGCTTCGTGGGCAGAAACAAAGGTGCTCATCAAGAAGATGCTTGGCTATAGCTGGCCTATCCTTGTGCTTGGTATAGCTGGAATATTGAACCAGACTGCCGACAAGATTCTATTCCCATATATATATAAAGGTGCAAATGCCCACGAACAACTCGGTATCTATGGTGCAGCATCAAAGATTGCCATGATAATGGCGATGATAACTCAGGCTTTCCGCTTTGCTTACGAACCTTTTGTTTTTGGCAATGCTAAAGAGAAAGACAATAGAAAGATGTATGCTTCGGCAATGAAATACTTTGTTATCTTCACCCTCTTGGCTTTCCTTGTGGTGGTAGGATATATGGATTTGCTTCGCCATATCATCGGTCGCGACTATTGGGAAGGCTTGAATGTGGTGCCTATTGTGATGGCTGCCGAGATAATGATGGGAGTATATTTCAATCTTAGTTTCTGGTATAAGCTTATTGATAAAACCATCTGGGGAGCTTACTTCTCGGGCATCGGCTGCTTGGTGCTTATAGCCATCAACGTTATCTTTGTGCCTATCTATGGCTATATCGCTTGTGCCTGGGCTGGCTTTGCAGGCTATGGCACAGCTATGGTGTTGTCGTATATCGTGGGTCAGAAGAAATATCCTATCGACTATCCTGTTAAGGATATTATGATATATGTGGTTCTTGCCATAGTGCTCTTTGCAGGCATGACCCAGGTAAACAAATATCTGTCTCCAATAATGGCTCTCGCTGCTAATACCGTTCTTATCCTCATCTTCACAGCCTATCTCGTGAAGAAGGATTTTCCTTTGAGCAGTCTGCCTGTAGTTGGTAAGTATTTTAGAAAGTGAGAGAGCGACTATCCAGCAGACTTTGTCTGAACGATATTGCCGAGCTATGCGCAGTAGTGGCAGGCAACGAGAATAATCATCGAAAGGAAGAGCTTTATCAGCTCTCTTTCGATGATAACAATCGTGTGGCAAACAACGCCTTTTGGATATTTACTCATTTCGATGATTTCAATAACCAATGGCTCTATCAGAAGCATGATGATTTGATAGATAGAGTTATTGTTGAGAATAATGAAACCAATTGCCGCCTGATGCTCTCCCTTCTTCTTCGTCAACCATTCGAAGAAGAATCTCTTCGTTCCGATTTCATCGACTTCTGTGAGTCAAAGATAACAGCTTGTTCGCAGCCTTATGCCATTAGAGCATATTGCATGAAACTTGCCTATGAGCAAATGAAGTATTATCCAGAATTGCTCGCTGAGCTTAAGGCTACATTGGATATGCTATCGCAAGAACCCTTGTCGCCCGCCTTGCAGTCTGCTAAGAATCAGGTGATGAAGAAAATAAAGAAAAGCCTTGGTGGTAAATAGTTTTAAGCCGTAAAAAGCCTTATATATTAGTCCTGAAAGTTATTGTAATTACACTTTTTAGTTCGACTTTTTGTGATTTACTACACTTTTAAGGACGACTTTTTGTGATTTGCCACACTTTTAAGGACGACTTTTGGCAAAATCTTAAATAAAAAAGGTATCTTTGCAACATCGTATTAAGCAAACAACGTCTATGAGTAAAGAAAAAGCCAACAACGACTTTGCAGCCTTTGACGAGTATCTATCGCAACATTCATATCCGACCGACAGATGATTGGAAAGAGCAGCCGAACTTAAAGGATCCTCATTATAATAAAACCTTGCAAAAGGTGGACAGAAAAGGTGGACAGAAAAGTGAATCGGTAGATAGAAAAGGTGGACAGAAAACAAAAGTCTCTATCATACGAATGATAAAAGACAATCCTTCAATTTCTTCTATCGAAATGGCAAATCTAATCGGAATTAATCGAAGTGCAATATCAAAGCACTTAAAGAAATTAAAAGAAGACCACATTATTAAACGTGAAGGTCCTGCAAAAGGTGGAAAATGGATAATAATAACATCATAATAAAAACAGGAAAACAAGTAATGAAGAAAAAAGCAACAGTCCTTATCGCTTCGATGATGGCATTCTGCGGACTCAACACCGCACATGCTGACGAGGGTATGTGGACAATCTACAACTTGCCTAATGCTGTTTACAACATTATGCAGCAAGAAGGTTTCAAGATGACTTATGATCAGCTCTACAATGGCGAGAACGCCTTGAAGAACGCAGTAGTTAACTTCTCTGGTTATTGCTCTGGCGTTGTGGTATCGCCAGACGGTCTTGTGTTTACCAACCACCATTGTGGTTTCGAAGCTATTCGCTCACATTCTACCGTAGAGCACGACTATATGCTCAACGGTTTCTATGCTAAGAGCTTCGAAGAGGAATTGCCTAACGAGGATATGTTCGTTAGCTTTATGATTGATCAGAAGGATGTTACCGATCGCCTTACTGCACTTGGCATCGACAACATGAACTCTAACGATCAGGCTAACCTCATCGACTCTTTGCAGAATGCTCTTACCGATTCCATTAAGAAGGTAGACTCTACTCTCCATATCGATATCGATGCTTTCTATGAGGGTAACAAGTATTATGCTACCACATATCAGGACTTCACCGACCTTCGCTTGGTGTTCACCGTGCCTAAGTCAATGGGTAAGTTTGGTGGCGAGACTGACAACTGGATGTGGCCACGTCAGACTTGCGACTTCTCAGTATTCCGTATCTATGCCGACCCTAAGACCAATGGTCCTGCTGCATATAGCAAGGACAATGTGCCTTACCATCCAAAGCGTTGGGCTCAGGTTAGCATGCAGGGATATAAGGAAGGCGACTACGCTATGACCATCGGTTATCCGGGTTCTACAAGCCGCTACCTATCAAGCTTTGGTATCCACGAGATGCGCGATGCTCAGAATGCTCCTCGTGCTCAGGTGCGTGGTGTAAAGCAGGATGTGATGATTCGTCATATGCGTGCCGACGAGGCAGTACGTATCAAGTATGATTCTAAGTATGCTCAGAGCTCTAACTATTGGAAGAACTCGCTTGGTATGAACAAGTGTATCGACTCTATCGGCATCATCAATTTGAAGCACGACTACGAGAAGCGTATCAAAGCTTATCAGGATTCTACAGGCTATCTGAAGGGACAGCTCGACTTCGATAAGATGAAGCAGCTCTATGACAAGCGCTTCGAATATATGAAGGTTTGGACAAACTATAGCGAGGCTTTCCGTCGTACCAATGAGTTTACTACTCGTGCTATGGCTCTCGACAGAATGGAAGTTAAGGGACCAAAGAACAAGAAGTCGAAGCAGTATATAGAGTTTGCTGACAATAGCGAGGAATGGGATGAGGCTCTCGACAAGGAGGTGCTCGCAGTGTTGATGAAGAACTATCGTGAGCATGTAGATAGCAAATATCTTCCTAAGTTCTATGCTACCATCGACAGTAAGTTTGGTGGCGACTATGCTAAGTATGTAGACTATCTTTATGCTAACTCATTCCTCATGAAGAGTGGCAAGCCTATCTACATCAACCGCAAGTCATATCTCAAAGACCCAGGTGTGCAGCTTGGTCTCGACCTCTTGGAGGTGCTCGGCGTATTGCGTGAAAACATCAATAGCGTAAGCGACGATATCAACAAACAGGAGAAATATCTCTGTGCTGCTAAGCTTCGCATGGAAGAAGACCTTCCTCACTATTCAGATGCTAACTTCACCATGCGTTTGAGCTATGGTCAGGTAGGTGGCTTCGACCTTGGTGGCAAGCCTTCAGGCTATTATACTACTGCCGAGAGCATTGTTGAGAAGATGGATAAGGGCAATAAGATTATCGACTATCAGGCAGAGCCTATCATGCACAAGCTCTTTAGCTCTAACAACTTTGGTAAGTATGTAGACCCAACAACAGGTAAGTTCCAGCTCTGCTTCCTCACCAACAATGATATCACAGGCGGTAACTCTGGTTCACCTATGTTTGATGGTAATGGCAACCTCATTGGACTTGCCTTCGATGGCAACTGGGATAGCCTTTCTTCAGACATCAACTTCGATAGCCACTTGGCTCGTTGTATCGGCGTTGATATCCGCTATGTGCTCTATATGATGGACTCTTGGGGACATGCAGACCGTTTGCTCAAGGAGATAAATGCAAAATAATTCTTAAAAGCCCCTAATATGATAGAAGGGAAGCAAAGATAGGAAGTAAGTCCTAATCTTTGCTTCCCTTCTTGCTTTTGCAGGTTAGCAATTCAGATGTTATATCATAAAATTATGAGATAGAACAAAAAAATATTGGCAAATTGCCACTTATTACAAATATTTTAGTTACTTTTGCAATCAAACCTCTATTTAATATATTCTACTAATAATTAACGACTTATATTAAGACTTAAAAAACAAAGATAAACTAATCGCAATTCGGCTGACCTTACCCCTAAGACGGGAAGGTGATAAAACAGTCCGCAACCGAATCCCCAAAACTTTTACCTATTATTTAAGTGCCCACGGACTGACGACACTCTACTCTACAAAACTATAACTACATGAAGAAATTTTATTCTTTAGTGATGACTGCGTTGGCAATGTTCTCAGTCGGTACTCAGACTTCTTATGCTGATGAAGCAGTATTGACCCCAACACAGACAACTGTTATACAGGCAGATGGTAAGACGGCACAAAATGCCAATACTGTATTGTATAACGCAGAAGCAACTTCTTGGCGCTATTCACAAGCTAAAATCAATGGAGGCGCATTTACAAACATGTTGGCAGCTTATGAGGGCTCACCTGTCGTTTTGACAAAGTTTGATGCGTCAACAACATTGAAAGGTAAGTTGCTTAAAAAGGCTACATTATCGTTCTATTCTGTTTGTACAATAGTTCGTTAATAATTCAATAATGTGCTAAGCAGCTATACGCTGTAAGCACG
>ENA-OUOY01000558-OUOY01000558.1-human-gut-metagenome-genome-assembly--contig:-NODE-558-length-25130-cov-3.575673_pt1 | contig 25130 bp, 26 predicted proteins | sample MGYA00237937_ERZ548767 | MGnify/ENA primary metagenome ERZ548767 (study PRJEB26490, sample SAMN05356887) | human gut metagenome | biome: terrestrial biome; feature: human-associated habitat; material... | reverse complement strand
CTTTCTTCATATTAAAAAACACTCTGGATGAATTGCCGGTGTATTTTTTGCTGTGTGTAAGATTCCTTTTCTCGGCAATACTTTTGAGCATTGTATTTTTTAAAAAATGGAAATTGTTTAATTTGAAATACCTTTGGACAGGTGCGATTACCGGAGCGTTTTTGGGCTTTGCGTACATATTCCAAACAATAGGTCTTAAGCACACAACGCCCGGAACCAATGCGTTTTTGACCACGGTTTATTGTGTTATAGTGCCGTTTTTAAGCTGGGCCGTCAGCAAAAAACGTCCCGATGTATATAATTTCATTGCCGCGGCGATTTGTATAACGGGGATAGGCCTTGTCTGCCTTGACGGGAAAATGTCATTTTCATTTCTCGGTGAGGGATTTACGCTGATATGCGGTATATTTTATGCGCTTCAGATTGTGGCGGTTGAAAAATGGTGCAGTGATCTCGACGTTATTCTTCATACGATTATACAGTTCTTTACCGCATTTTTTATCTGTTTTATTTTCTTTATCTTGAGCGAAAGCTTCCCAAAGCATATATCTACGGGCTCGGTGTTATCGCTTGTATATGTTACCGTATTTGTAACCGCGCTTTGCTTTGTATTTATGAATATGGGTATAAAGCATACAACCGCGTCAAGCTCTTCGCTTATACTTTGCTTGGAGTCGGTATTCGGAATACTTTTTTCAATGATTTTCTATCATGAGAGGCCGACGCTGCAAACAGCCGTCGGTTTCGTGATTATATTTGTCGGCATTGTTCTAAACGAGACTAAGCCGAAATTTGCATTGAAAAAGAATTAAACGGCCATGGACGGCAATAATGTCTAAAAATATTACAAAAATAGTTGATATTTTGTAAAAAATATTATAAAATGGAAATGCCAAATAATATAACAGGGGGCATTTTTATGATATGTAAAAATTGTGGAACGGATTTTAACGGGCAGTATTGCCCTAATTGCGGAGCCAAGGCTGAGCCTGCTTCGGCTCCTCAGCAGAGCGCACCGCCTTACGGAGCACCGCAGAATTTCGGGAATGGGCAGAGCGCACCGCCTTACGGAGCACCGCAGAATTTCGGGAATGGACAGAGCGCACCGCCTTACGGAACACCGCAGAATTTCGGGAGTGGGCAGAGTGCACCGCCTTACGGAGCACCGCAAAATTTTGGAAACGGACAGAATACTTACGGCGCGCCCGTATATATGCCGACACGCAAAATCGGATTCGGCGAGGCGGTAAAGTTGTTCTTTAAAAACTATGTGAATTTCAGCGGCAGAGCTACAAGAAGCGAATATTGGTGGGTTTACCTGTTCAATAATATTGTTTATATGGTTTTGGGCATATTGTTTGCGATTTCCGGAGGCTCTTCCCTGGCAGCGTATGATGCTTACGGCGATATGAGTATAGCGTATATGGGTGCCGGCGCGATATTTTATATTTTGATGATGCTGTATGGCCTTGCAGTGTTACTGCCGTCGCTGTCTCTTATGGTGCGCCGACTTCACGACATAGGCAAGAGCGGCACGTATATATTGATGGGGCTCATCCCGGTTGTCGGCTACATATTTATTCTCGTATACATGCTTACCGGCAGCGCCCCCGATAATCAGTACGGCCCTAAAAAAGTCTGAGTGTGATTTCGGTCGTGTATATCTATTGTTAAATGAAAGAACCGGGCTGTAAAGGACTTTTGTCCTTTACAGCCCGGCTTTTTTCTGCCGATTATTTTAATTGTCGTCCTCGGTATCGGCGAAGCCTTGGTCTATCGACAATATATTATCCGCCTCGGAGCGCTCTATATCTTCAACACCGCGGAGCTTCTTTTGAATTATGAAATTGCGGTGCTGTGCGTCGTCAAGCGAACGTCCTGCGTCGTCTATCTTTTTCTTTGCTTTTTGCAGCACCGTGCCGAATATATCATACTGTGTTTTGCACGCGGCGAGAAGCTTTCTGACCTCGTTTGCCTTTTCATTTATCGCAACGGTCTTGAAGCCCATCGACAGCGAGTTTAAAAGTGCCGTTATGGTAATTGGTCCGGCTATCATAATATTGTATTCGTTTTGCAGCTTTTCGGGGAGTCCCGAACGCGAAGACGCAATTTCGGCGTACAGTCCCTCGGTCGCAAGATACATAATTGCATACGGCGTTGTTTTCGGCACGTTTATGTATTTGCGTATTTCCTTAGCTTCGCCGAGTATCCTGTCTTCGAGTGCCTTTCTGGCGGCGGCCAATGCGGCGGCATCGGCGTTGTCGGCTGCGTCGCAAAGGCGTATATAATCCTCCATCGGGAATTTTGAATCTATCGGTAGAAGCGTCGGCTCAGCACCCTTTTCGCTCGACGGTATTTTAACGGCGAATTCAACGCGCTCGGTTGCTTTTTCGCCCGTCGCAACATTCTCTTCGTACATGGTGGGTATTGTCTGGTCAAGTATTCCCTTGAGCTGAACCTCTGCCCATGTGCCGCGAGCTTTAACATTTGTAAGAACACGGTTGAGAGTAGTGACATTGCTTGTGACGCCGTTTGAAAGCTCTTTCATCTCGCCGAGCGATTTATACAGCTTTTCAAGCTGTTCGGAGACGGTCTTAAATGAGCTGTCAAGACGTGTTGTAAGAGTTGAGGTGAGTTTTTCGTCAACGGTCATACGCATTTGGTCAAGCTTCTTTTCGTTGCTCTCCTGCATTTTCTGAATGCTTGTCTCAATTATTTTCGATTGGCGCTCGTTTTGCTCTATGCTCTTGTCGCGTATCATATTGAGCGACTGTGCTATGGTCTCGTTCATTTTTTCGCGGTTTTCATAGCTGAGCTTTGTCATCGCCTCAAGCTTTGCCGACATATTTTCAAGGCTCTGATGCGTTTCTATACGGTTGCGCTGAAATTCGTCGGAGGTACTCTTTGTAAGGTCTGATATTTTGGAATTCAATACGGCAAAATCCTCCGATGAGCTTTGCTTTGCCGCCCTTTTAGAAAAAATCAAGGCTCCGAGCGCACATATAAGCGACAGGCCGGAAATTACGGACAATATTATTTCAAACGTCTGCATAAATTTATTCTCCTTTATTCTTTATAATATATTATAGGTGAGATAAAGACTTGAGTCAATATAACAAATGTGTGGATTTTAAAAGCCTTTTGTGTTAAAATGAAATAAACTTTAAACGACATTTGATTAACACCATTACTTTATAGGGGTAATTTAAATTGATAAAGAAAATAATTTCAATTTTGATATTGTTATGTGTAATTGCAACCTCCTTTACAGGTTGTTTCGGCAGAAAGAAGTCAGGCGAGGCTTTTTCAATGCCGATAATGGATGAGCCGACGAGCCTTGACCCACAGATAGCGGATTCGAATTCCGAAAAGCTCGTTGCGGCAAACTGCTACGAGGGGCTTGTCCGCATAATGGCGGACGGCACCATAGGCAAGGGCGTTGCCACGGATTGGAATATTTCAGACGACGGCCTTACATATACGTTTAAGCTTCGCAACAATTCGCATTGGGCTATGTTTTCGGGGCACAAGGCTGTGCTCGGCGAAAATTACGAGGATACGTTTGATATAACCGTAAAGGCGGAGGACTTTAAATTCGGCATTGAGAGAACTCTCTCGGAGCAGACCGGTTCCGCCGATGCGCCGTTGTTTTCGGCGGTGAAAAGCATAAGTACGCCGGATGATTTTACAATAGTTTTCAACCTTTCGTACGCCGACGACAACTTCCTTTATGCGCTGACAAATCCCGGTGCCATGCCGTGCGACGAGGAGTTTTTCAATCTCACAAACGGTAAGTACGGGCTTGACGCGAAATATCTTTTGTGCAACGGACCGTTTCACGTGTCAAAATGGACGGAAAAGACCTCAGTGAAGCTGGCTAAAAATAACGAGTACAACGGGGAATCCTCGGTTTCGCCGTCCTCCGTGACGTTCTATATAAACAACGACGATTCGGAAGTCGCCGATAAGATGAATTCGGTTACATATGACGTGGCTTTCCTCTCGTCATCGCAGTTCTCGTCAATAGAAAACAAAAAGGATTTGAATTCGGTTGCGGTTCAAAACGTAACCTATTCCTTTATATTCAATCAAAACGACAATAATTACCGCAATAAAAATATGCGGCTTGCATTTTGCCGCTCGTGCGATACTTCGTCGCTGTTTGACTCGCAAAGCGATATTTCAAAGGCAGACGGCATAGTGCCGCCGTCATGTAAGATAGGCGGCGAGGATTACCGAAACGGAAATGCCGCAGAGCTTTTGTCTTATGACGAGACGCTTGCAAAAAAGAATTTCAACGACGCGCTTTTGGAACTCGGCTCATCGTCGGTTGAAACTACAATACTTTGCACCGAGCAGTATGAGCCGTTCGTGAAGCAGATGGTGCAAAAGCTTCAGAAAACCCTCGGAGTAAAATTCGTCTCCACGGTAAAGGTTGTTTCGGAATCCGACCTTGAGGCAGCGGTAAACGACGGCAATTACAGCGTGGCGTTTTACCCGTTCAAGGCGAAATCGTCTTTTGCGGGCGAAATTATAGAGGGCTTTGACCAAAACAATATATTCGGATATGAGTCCGATGTTTTATCACAGAAAATCCGTAATATCAAAAATAATTCGGGCAGCCTTGAGGGTGAGCGTTCCGCCGTTGCCGATGCGGAGAACTATCTTGTTTCTGAGGCGGTAATAATGCCCGTGTTTTATGAGAACAGCTATTTTGTAACATCAAAAAAGACAAGCGGAATATACTTTTACTCCTCTGCGGATAACGTCTGTTTCATAAATGCAAAAAAATCGTAAGAAAACCGGTATTCAAAATGAAAAACAAATACGGCGTATCTCAAAAAATCTGTATAGCAATATCTTGGACGCTCACAGTTGCACTGATGGTGACGATTTTTTGCCTGTCTTCTCAGGTTTCGTCAAAATCATCGGGGCTCAGCTCAGGGGTTATTTCCCGTATAACCGAACTCTTCCATATAACATTAACACAACATACCGTACGAAAAACCGCACATGCGCTTGAATATGCGGCACTTTGCTTCTTGTTTTCGTGCAGCTGGCAGTCGGTGTTTTTAAAATCGCAGCACGCACTTTCGTTTTTGTCCGCGGCACTTTATGCTTCGTCGGACGAGCTTCACCAATATTTTGTGTCCGGCAGAGCGTGCCAGCCGAGAGACGTACTTGTGGATTGTCTCGGTGCGTCATTCGGACTTTTAGCGTTTTTTATAATATATACTGTATATACTCATATTCATAAAAATAAAGCGAGGTAATATTATGGCAGTTTTGAAAGCGTTCAGGGCGCTTCGTCCGACTCCGGAATACGCTTCCAAGGTAGCGGCTTTGCCGTATGATGTTATGAATTCGGATGAGGCGAGGAGGATGGTCTTCGGCAATCCGTATTCATTTCTGCATGTTGATAAGGCGGAGATAGATCTTCCGAAATCGGTTGACATCTATGACGACCGTGTCTATGAAAAAGCACGCGAGAATTTGTCTAAGCTTGTTTCGGCGGAGGTTATGAAGCAGGACGAAAAACCGTGCTTGTATATATATGAGCAGACCTGGCGCGGCAGAACGCAGACCGGCATTGTAGGCTGTACGGCTATTGACGATTATATAAACGATGTCATCAAAAAGCACGAAAAGACAAGAGCCGATAAGGAAGCGGACCGCATACGGCACGTTGACACTCTTGACGCAAACACCGGCCCTATATTTCTGACATACAGAAAAAATAACGAGATTTCGTCTGCTGTTGAAGATGTAAAAGAAAAAAACGAGCCTGTTTATGATTTTGTGTCCGATGATGTCCGCGAAAGAGTCTGGGTTGTGTCTGACAATGACACGATTAATTTTATAATCGCACAGTTTAAAAACATACCGTCTCTCTATATTGCGGACGGTCATCACAGAGCCGCTTCGGCCGTTAAGGTAGGACTTCGCCGCCGTGAGCAAAATCCGAATTACACGGGAGATGAGGAATTTAATTTCTTCTTATCCGTAATTTTCCCGAGCGACGAGCTTCGTATTCTTGATTACAACCGAGTGATTAAGGATTTAAACGGACTTTCCGATGAGGAATTTTTGCTTGAACTCAGACATAAATTCGATATAGAAAATCATGGGAAAAATGAGTACCGTCCTAAAAGGGCGCATTCCTTCGGTATGTATATGTCGGGTGAATGGTATGCTCTCTTCGCTAAATCTGAAATAACAAAGTCTTTGGATGCCGTCAAAAGTCTCGACGTATCAATACTCCAAGATAATGTCATATCACCTATACTCGGTATTGATGATCCCAGAACCGATAAGAGAATAGATTTTGTCGGCGGCATCAGGGGCCTTTCCGAGCTTTCGCGGCGCGTTGACTCGGGCGAAGAAAAGCTTGCGTTCTCCATGTTCCCGACAACTCTTGACGAGCTTATGAATATAGCCGACAAATCTATGACTATGCCTCCCAAATCAACTTGGTTTGAGCCGAAGCTTTTAAGCGGCCTTTTTATACATTATCTTAAATGATGCGATGTTTTTCGGCGGTGCCGAATGTATTCGCGAAGCTTCATACACGTTTGGTTACTTATATACATATAATTAAAAAAATATTTGTGTTAATAAGTAACAATTTTCGTATATTATCGAATAGTTTTATATAATAAACAGTATAAAAGTACAGGTGAGGAGGTACTTATTATGCTGGGAGAAAAAATGAAGCTTATTCGTAATTACAACGGGTATTCTCAGCGTCAAATAGCGGAAATACTGAAAATTGAAAGGTCTACCTACGCTTCGTATGAAACAGGCAGAAATCGGCCGGATATTTTTGCGGTTCAACGCTTTGCAAAAATCTTCAATGTCAGCGTGGATTATATTTTAAGCCTTGACGATATCAATATTTATCGTTTGCGCGATCAAGCGACCGATTATGCAAAGCGTCACAAAAAAGAAAGCGTCATTTCACAGCTTACATCCGATGAAAAAATTCTGATAGGCCTTTACCGTCAGTGCGACGCAGGTACGAAAAAATCAATTCTTGAGGATGTCCGTAAGGCTGAACTTGAGACCGACGAATAATGAAATCCGTTCGCGGTAAAATTTAAGAGTTTAAAGGGAATCGTAAAGCTGTTTTTACGGTTCCTTTATCTTTATGCGATGGTTTTTGAGTTTTTTTCACAGTCTTTAAAGAATTTGTGAGAAAAGGGGTGCAATAATCGTCTTCGGCTGATATAATTGTATTGGTTTAAGTTTTGGTTTAAGTTGGAGTTTATCACAGCTTTTGCGATAAAGAGACGGAAAACCGCGCTGCAACGCTTTGTGCCGGAGCTGTACGTTAGGCAAAGTGTAATTTAAAAGCAGGAGATGAATATATGATTTCCGTTGCCGTAATAGGAGGCGGTGCTTCGGGTATGGCGTTTGCCGTAGCCTTAAAGCAAAAAAGTCCCGATATTGAGGTTGCCGTTTTTGAGAAAAATCCGAAGGTGCTGAAAAAGATACTTGTGACAGGCAACGGCAGGTGTAATATCTTGAATTTTGATGCAGTCGCCGAGAATTACTTTGAGGCATGCGAATTTGTACGCCCGGCGGTAGAAAAATATACTCCGAAGAAAACAGAAGCGATTTTTCGCGATATGGGTTTACTTTTGATGAGTGAGCAGGAGGGCAGAGCATACCCGATTTCACAGACTGCCGCCTCGGTGGTGTGTGTGCTTTCATCTGCTGCCGAAAGAGCAGGTGTAAAGGTGTTTACAGACACACCTGTCAAAAGCATTAAGAAATCACAAGGTGGATTTGTAATAAATAATGATAAGAGCTTTGATTTTGCGGTTATCGCCTGCGGAGGTGCCGCAGCACCTAAGCAGGGGACGGACGGCAGCTCGTTTGAGTTGTTTAAAGCCCTCGGAATACGTGTGACAGAGCTCTCTCCGGCGCTTACCGGAATGTGTGTAAAGGATATGCCCTTTTCGCTCAAAGGGCTGAGGCAATACTGCAAATGCACTGTTTTTTCAAACGAAAAAGAATATGTTGAGTCCGGTGAGGTTCAATTTAACGATTACGGACTTTCGGGTATACCTATAATGCAGCTCTCGCGCTTTATAGGCAAAAGAAAAGCTACGGCTACGCTCGATTGTCTGCCGTCGCTTACAAAAAACGAGATTACAGCTTTTTTGCAATCCCACAAGTTCCGTGAACCGTCGGGTGACGTGCTGTGCGGAATTTTACCGAGAGCACTCGCAAATTTTGTCCTTCGCGAATGTAACGTAAAAAAGGACGAGCCGTTCGCAGGCCTGTCAAGTGATAAAACCTGTCTCTTATACACATCTGACGCTGCCGACGAAGAGGATAAAATCGCTTAAATTTTCCGTCACGGGTGTTCGCGGCTTTGATTTTGCCCAAGTGACTCACGGCGGAGCGGCTCTTTCGGAATTTGATAATAATACTCTAGAAGCTAAAAAAGTAAAACATCTGTATGCCATCGGGGAGGCGCTCAATGTTGACGGTCCGTGCGGAGGATATAACCTCGGTTGGGCTTGGTCATCGGCGTTCCTTGCAGCGGAATCTGTTTTGAAGGAGTTATAAATGATAAGAATAAATGAACTTAAATTGCCTCTCGATGAGGACGAGCAGGAGCTTTACAGGCTTGCCGCAAAAGCTCTTAAAATCGGTGAGAGGCATATACGAGAGCTGACAATCTGTAAAAAATCGGTGGATTGTCGAAAAAAAGACGATATTAAATTCATTTTCAGCGTCGATGTGGCTCTTGATATTGACGAAAAGAGGGTGGCTTCAAAAGCCGGCAACAGGGTTTCGTTAAGCGAGAAAAGTGTTTATACCTTGCCGCCCGTAAAACGTAAGAGCACCTTGAGACCGGTTATAGTCGGCTTCGGTCCTGCCGGTATGTTTGCGGCTCTGACCTTAACCGAGGCGGGGCTTTCGCCGATTATCATAGAGCGCGGCGAAACGGTGGATGAGCGCACCGCTTCCGTCAAGAGCTTTTGGCAGACGAGAGTTTTAAATCCCGAGTCGAATGTGCAGTTCGGCGAGGGCGGTGCAGGCACTTTTTCGGACGGTAAGCTTACCACGGGAATAAAGGACAAGCGTTGCCGCCGTGTGTTTGAAAAATTTTGCGAGCACGGCGCACCGAGTGAGATTATGTATTCCGCAACTCCGCACATAGGCACGGATCGTTTGGCGGGAGTTGTAAAAGCTATCCGCAAAACGGTAGAGGAACGCGGCGGAGAGTTTATGTTCAATACAAAGCTCTGTGACCTTATAATTTATAACGGTCACATTCAGGGCATTACGGTTTGTCACAAGGATGGAAGCAAAGAGGACATTGAAACCGATACCGTTATCCTCTCGATAGGGCATTCGGCTCGTGACACGCTCGAAATGCTTCGCTTAAAAGGCATTGATATGATGCAAAAACCGTTTTCGGTCGGAGTGAGAATAGAGCATAGGCAGGAAATGATAAATAAAACCCAGTACGGTAAATTCGCTTCGCACCCAAAGCTCAATGCCGCAAATTACAAGCTTGCCTGTCACCCGCAGGGCGGCAGGGGCGCATATACGTTTTGTATGTGTCCCGGCGGAACCGTGGTTTGCGCGTCAAGCGAAGAGGGCGGAGTTGTTGTAAACGGAATGAGTGAATATGCGCGAGACGGCGAAAATGCCGATTCAGCATTGCTTGTCGGTATAGAGCCGGAGCTTTTTCCGAGCTCGGACGTGCTTTCGGGAATGTATATGCAGCGCGAAATAGAGCGTCACGCATTTAAAATGGGCGGCAGCGATTACACCGCACCTGCACAGAAGGTCGGAGATTTTATGAACAATCTCGCATCTTCTTCGCTCGGCAGCGTAAAGCCGACGTGTCCTACGGGAGTAAGGCTTACCAATCTGCGCTCGCTGCTCCCTGCTAAGGTTACGGAAACAATACTCGAAGCACTGCCGAAAATGGACAAAATGCTTCCGGGCTTTGCTTCAAATGATGCTCTTTTCACAGCACCCGAAACGCGAAGCTCATCTCCCGTGCGCATCATCCGAGATGAGCTTTTCCAGTCGAATGTGCGAGGCCTTTACCCATGCGGCGAGGGTGCGGGATATGCAGGCGGAATTGTGTCTGCCGGCGTTGACGGTATCCGCTGTGCCGAGGCTGTATTGCTCGACGAGGGTGAGGGCTGGTAAAGCAAAACGTAAAAAATAAAGGATGCCTGTCATTGTGATAGGCATCCTTTACTGTATTGTAATATTTTATTTTTTCCCGGAGGAATGAGCTCTTCCGTTTTCGGTGCGCCGCTTACTCACCTTTTTGCGGCGGAGCGTGTCAAATACGATTTCAAATATGATAAGTGCTATTACAACAAGCACTACCGCAGTAATTCTGCCGGGAGTTACTGTTTTTCCGTTGTCGTTTTCGGTGCGGTCGGCAAGTGCTTCCATCGCAAGCCTGAGCGAATAATCGGCCTCCATAAGCTCCGTCTCCGACATCGACGATGAAAGTGTGCTCTTAGCTTCTGTAATAGTCTTTTTAAGCTTGTTTGCTGTTGATGTGCTGCAAAGAGCGGTGTCTGTCGCCTGAGCTTTTTCAAGATCCGATGTGAGACTCGTTTTATAGCTCTTAACCCTTGCGCGGTATGCATTAAAGCCCTCAATATCGTTTGTGATAATTACCGAGAACCCGCGTTTTGTTATGTCGTTCCACCCGGTGGGATTGTCTTCTCTGCCGCCGCAAATATCGCTGTTTGTCATATCGATAACAGCTCTTCCGGCGTCTTTGAATTTGGATTGAACTCCGTTTTTGAATACGGAGTTGTACGGATTTTTAGCTGAGAGAAGCGTGCCTATGCAGCCTGCCGAAAGCGTCTTTGAAACATAACTTTTGGCATTGCCGTTTTTTGCACTTGAGGATATTACGAGCGGCATGACGGTTTTTGAGGCAAGCCAAGAGGAGATTCCCTTTTTGTCACCCGTAGCTAAAATTATTGAATTTGAAAGCGCGTTTTCGCTTGCGAGTATGTCGTAAATCTCATCTCTGTATTCCCAGCCGTCCGCAATCATCAGCATTGCGTTGCCGCCGAGATACTGTATGGCTTCGGCGAGGGTCGGTATTTTGCAGGATGTTATCGGCTCGTGCAGGCTGCCCGTGCCTGCTCTCAGATGGTATGTCGAAAGCTCGTGATATCCTACGTTGCCGATGTCCTTGTTTACGGTATTGCCGAGCTCATCTACGCACATCCTCGAGAGATTGCTGTCGGCCATAAGCACCACGTATCCGTCGGAGGTTTTTTTCACCGAAACGTAAACAATGTCGGCACCCTTTTCTGCCGCCGCTGCAACGGCTTCGGCGGAATTTTCGGGGAACTTGTCGGTGTCGCCGTATTTTGACACGCAAATCAGCTCGCCGTCGGACTTTTTGAATTCGTTATAAATCGATTCACTCTTTGCTTCGCCGTCGCTTTGATTACTGTCCGCAGCAAAAGAAAGAGCCGGAAAAGCAAGCGTAAAACAGACCGCCAAAATGAGACTTATCAGTTGTTTTGTAAAACTTTTCTTCATAATTATATCTCCGAAAAAGCTCTGAAATTATTTTTTTCTGTAATATTATAGCAAAATTTTTGGGGCAATACAATAGCTATAATTCTTTATTTTGACCATTATAAATGCGGTTACACAACATTTTGTGTCAAGCAAATTCTTGCACAAATTTGTTAGTTAAATTTTTACTTAATTCTCCTTGCCTCAAAAAGAGGTTTGTGCTAAAATTAAGTTCATTTAAGGGGTGCGGGTTTGTAATTTATTGTAGGAGATGAGTATATGGCTTTTTGTGACAGGCTGAGATTGCTGCGGCAGTCTAAATTGCCGCCGCTGACGCAGACTGACCTTGCAAATGCCATAGGGGTTTCGCAGCGTAAGATTTCCTTTATGGAAACCGGCGTTACCGAGCCTTCGCTGAAGGATCTTTCGGCGATATGCCGCTATTTCAGTGTTTCCGCCGACTATTTGCTCGGCTTGCCCGATGATATGGAGTATTACCGTGAATAAAAAAGAACTTGCTTTAAAGTGCGTCGAGGCTCTGAAAAAAGAGTATCCCGACGCTATTTGTTCTCTTACGGCGAGAACGCCGCTTCAGCTTTTAATAGCCACTCGCCTTTCGGCGCAGTGTACCGACGCGAGAGTTAATTTGGTAACTCCCGCTTTATTTGAATCTTATCCCACCCTTGACGCTTTTTGTGAGGCGGACAGGGAGGATGTGGAAAAGCTTATACATTCGTGCGGTTTCTATCATGGTAAGGCGCGTGATATAATCGGTATGTGCCGTATGATACGCTCCGATTTCGGCGGCGAGGTGCCGGATAATATCGACGACCTCATAAAGCTTCCCGGAGTCGGCAGAAAAACCGCAAATCTGATAGTCGGCGACGTATATAAAAAACCGGCGGTTGTCACGGATACGCACCTTATCAGAATATCCAACCGTATAGGGCTTGTAAACACAAAGGACCCGAAAAAGGTTGAGTTTGAGCTGAAAAAAATACTTCCGCCCGATGAGAGCAATGATTTTTGTCACAGAGTTGTTTTGCACGGCAGAGAGGTCTGTACCGCGAGACGTGCGATGTGCGATAAATGTTGTCTTTCCGAATTTTGCAAAAAGAAAATCTGATTTGAAGGCATAGATATGTTTAATGTAAACCCTGCGCTGTACGGCTCCGTTTTTGCGGTTCCGTCCGTGCTGACAGATAAATATTTAAAGCTCGCATCGCCTGCCGCAATTAAGGTGCTGCTCTTAATACTGCGCAATCCGGGCGAGGATTTTACAGTCGAGGAGCTGTCTAAAAGAACAGGATACTGTAAAGCCGATACGCTTGACGCTGTTGAATATTGGGTAAGTGAAAATGTGCTTGTGAAAAACGGTACCGCTTTTACTTCCGAAACAGTTGAGTCGGGAAAGCCAGATGACAGCGGCGTAAATGCGCAAAACAAATCGGAACCGATGGCTTCGTGTGTTGCCGTTCCCGAGAAGCGGCCACTGCCCGAAATTAAAATTGCGAAGCCCACGCTCGAGCAAATTTCAAAGCGTATGGAGGAAAGCGGGGACGTTCTTCGTCTTATGTCCGAATCGCAGAGCATTCTCGGCAGAACAATAGGCTTTGATATGCAGAGCACGCTTTTGATGCTTTATGATACATACGGCCTCAGCGTCGAAGTTATATTTATGCTGCTTGAATTTTGTGTGCATCAGTCGCGCTCGTCAACGGCTTATGTTGCAAAGCTCGGCAAGGTTTGGGCGGAAAAAGAAATAAACACGGTGGAGCTTGCCGCCGATTACATAGAAAAGAGCACCGAAGCCGAAAAAACCTTTTCCGTTCTGCGTGAGCTTACGGGCATGTCAACTCCGCGGCCCACTCAAAAGCAGACGGAATACATTTTGTCGTGGCGTGCTCTCGGGTTTGAAGCTCCGATAATCGCAAGAGCATATGACGAGATGGCTGAGCGCACCGGTAAAATATCGTTTAATTATATGGATAAGATTCTCCTGAATTGGCATACGGCCGGGTACAAAACGCCGGAGGACGTGGAAAACGGCGAACGTCTTTTCCGTGAAAAGAAACAGGCGGCAAAGCAAAAGGGGACGTCATTCAGCATAGATGAGGCAATATCCGACGCAGGAATGGGTGTTGTGAAATATAAAAAGAAAGGCGTGAAGTGATTGAAGTATTCAAAGGAAGTTTATGAAAAGACAAAATCCGTTCTTGACTCACGCCGTATAAAAGCGGAAACCGATGCGGAAAAAAGGCGCGTTGAGTTTGCGAAAGTTCATCCGGAATTGCTTGTGATAGAGGATGAATTGACCAAAACCGGGCTTGAAGCCGTAAAAGCCGTTATCGGCGGAAGCGGCGACGTTAAAAAGACGGTCGAAGAGCTTATGAAGACTAATTTGCAGCTTCAAAAGGATCGTGAAAACCTGCTTTTGAGCGCAGGGGTAGATAAAAATTATCTAAAGCCTCATTATACCTGTGAAATATGTAAGGATAAGGGCTACACGGACGGTAAGATATGCTCTTGCAGAACGGAGCTCCTCAAAAAGTTCGCAAGTGAAGAGCTGTCATATAAAACACCGCTGAAGCTCTCGAGCTTTGAGGATTTCAGCCTGTCATATTATCCTACCGAGAAATACGGCAACGGCATTTCCCCGCGTGAAAGAATGAAAGGGGTATATGAGTTTTGCCGCGAATATGCCGCCGATTTCAGCACCGAGTCACCGAACCTTTTTATGTACGGAGAAACGGGTCTCGGCAAGACTCATCTCTCGCTCGCCATAGCCAACGAGGTTATAAAAAAAGGCTTCAGCGTAGTATATGATTCCGCCCAAAATCTGTTTACGCGGCTCGAAAAGGAACGCTTTGGCAGAGAAGGCGGCAATACAGAGGATACGGTTCTCTATTGCGATTTGCTTATTTTGGATGATCTTGGCGCAGAGTTTGACACAAAATATGTCCTCTCCGAGATATACAATATAATCAACAGCCGTATTTCCTATGGCAGACCGACCGTAATCAGCTCTAATGCAGCTCTTGACGAGCTCACCGGGCTTTACGGTGCAAGAGTCACGTCGAGAATTATAGGTGATTACGAGCTGATTTTATTTGAGGGCAGAGATGTGCGCCAAATAAAAAAGCGCCTTTCAAAGTGAGCCTTTAATATACGAAAAATATTCCGACGCCGCCGAGACCTCATCGCTTTCGGCGGCGCTTTCCGTTTTCCAACCTCTGCTTCGGCTCTCATCGAAAAGTGTGTGATACATCGCGTGGTTTTCGCGCAGTATATTTAATATGTCCTCACGCAATGGCTCGTCCGCGCATTTCATTGAGCATTCGTTATATTTTATCGAGAGCGACCTCTGAACAGACAATAGGCTCAAAAACAGTATTCTGTTTTGATTGTTTTGCTTCTCTTTATTCATATTTTACTTCCCGTTCAAGATGTTCAAAAGTGTGTTGTAATGGTTAAGGTGCTGTGCTGCTGCCTGCTCATAAAGCCCGCGAAGCACAGCGTCGTTTGTATTTACGGCGCCCTCCTTAAATTTCATCACGGCAGTAGCCTCCATCGGCAGACATTCCTTTAATATTTCGAGGGTGCTGCTTAAAATCATAGTGAAAATCTCCGTTTCTTATTAAATTCGGTATAGCAAGCATTTAAGACTAAGTGATTCCCTGCATTTCTGCGGAGAATCACTTTTTTCTTGCTTAACGCATCGTTTGTCCGAGCCCGAAGCTTACGGAAAGAGCCCTGTTTACCTTGTTCATTTCATCCGTAGGCAAGTTTCCCATACGCTCTTTAAGACGCTTTTTGTCGAGCGTTCTGACTTGCTCAAGCAAAACGATGGAATCCTTTTGCAGTCCGCAGTCTACCGCATCGACGCTTATGTGTGTCGGAAGCTTTGTTTTGTATTTTTGGCTTGTTATTGCCGCCGCAATCACTGTGGGGCTGTATTTGTTGCCTACGTCGTTTTGAACTATAAGTACCGGCCGTATTCCGCCTTGCTCCGAGCCTACCACGGGGCTTAAATCGGCGTAATAAATATCGCCGCGCTTAATATTCATTTCCTCACTCTCCTGTTTTAATTCCCTTAAGCAAGCGAAGCATGACTCAATACGGCTTTGAGCTGCCGCGCCGACCTGTTTTCGGCATAATGGGTTTTGCTCCCTTGCTCAATATAATTTTGCCCATAAAAGGAAACTATAAACATATAAACCGAATTTAAGGCACATATTTGAAAGGCGGAGATTTTCCCTCAGCACATAATATGGCATATGACGGCAAAATGTGCCGCAAAACGCGGAATATAACTTTACAGAGATTTTACATATGCAATACAACAAATTTTACCGTTCGCGGATAAAATGAAATATAAGGCGGCAGTCTTGCAACAAATGTAAAAACAGATTATACTAAGAATCGAAAAAGGCTGCAAAGATAAAATCTGCCGATAGGAGAAAAATATGATTTATCTTGTTGAGGACGATAAGAGTATAAGAGAGCTTCTTGTATACACTCTTAATAATTCGGGACTTCCGGCAAACGGGTTTGAAAAACCGAGTGAATTTTACAGAGAGCTTAGGGCAGATGATGCAGATCTCATTATACTTGATATAATGCTTCCCGAATGTGACGGACTTACAATGCTTAAAAATTTGAGAGCCGACGAAAAAACGAAGCACATCCCGGTGATGATGCTGACCGCCAAGGGCTCGGAATACGATAAGGTCGTGGGGCTTGATATGGGCGCGGATGATTATATGACAAAGCCTTTCGGAATGATGGAGCTGATAGCGAGAGTCAAAGCTCTTTTGCGCCGCACAAAGGAGTCGGGTAAGAATGACAACGTCAATACCCTTAATATCGGCTGCCTCAGTGTTATTCCATCTAAGTATTCCGTCAAAGTAGGCGGCGAAAAGGTGGTGCTGACGCTGAAGGAATTTGACCTTTTGTGTTTGCTTTTGCAAAATAAGGGTACTGTTTTCACGCGGGATAAGCTTCTAAATAAAATTTGGGGATATGACTTCGACGGCGAGAGCAGAACCGTGGATGTGCACGTCAGAACCCTTCGCCAAAAACTCGGCGAAGCGGGGAAATACATAGAGACCGTTCGAGGTATTGGCTATAAAATAGGGGACTGAACCGAATGAAAAAACGAATTTCTCACTCTGTGTTTTTTGTGTCGCTTGCGGTAAATATTTGCTGTGCTACGCTGTCGCTTGCCGTTCTTTATAATCGCTTTAAGGCTGACGTCGGCTCCGCCGGCGCGGGGAAGTTGCCCTCGGATTTTCTTTTGGCAGTGCTTGTTTCCGCGGTAATATCCTTTGCCGCCGCGCTTTTTACGGCGCGAGTAGTGTCAAAGCGAACCTTAAAAGAACTCAACGACATAAATTTGGACGACCCAAACGACAGTAATTTCGGCTCGGAGCTGTCTTTGCTGTTCTATAAAATCCGCAGTCAGAATTCGCAGATTCAGTCGCAGCTTCGAGAGCTTGAACGCAGTCAGCAGGAATTTAAAATGATAACCGAAAATATGTCTGAGGGTCTTATAATAATCGACCTTAAGCACAGCATACTTTCGTTTAACCGCAGCGCAAAGCAGATATTCGGTGTTGAAAATATTAAAAAGCATGAAAATGTTTTTACAATAAATCAAAGCGAGCGGTTTGAGGCTGCGGTAAATGCCGCACTTTCGGGCAGACACGGTGAATTGACCATGAAAATGCACGACAGAATTTACAGCGTTTTTGCAAATCCGGTAGTCAACGGCGAAAAAATAGTCGGCGCGGTAATAGTTGTTCTCGACGTCACGGAGCGCGAAAAGGGCGAACAGTTGCGTCGCGAATTTACGGCAAATGTCTCGCATGAGTTAAAAACTCCGCTGACATCGATTTCGGGGTTTGCCGAGATAATAATGAACGGCATAGCAAAGCCCGAGGATGTAAGACATTTTGCGGAGAACATATATAACGAGAGCGCAAGACTTATAACGCTTGTAGGCGACATCATTAAAATTTCACAGCTTGATGAGGGTCTCGTCGGAGCGGAAAAAACCGATGTTGATTTGCTTGAGATAGCCCGAAAAACGGCAAATTCCCTGCAAAGCGTCGCGTCAAAAAACGATATTACGATAAGCGTTGCCGGCGAATCGTCATGCGTCAAAGGAGTTTACGATATAATTGACGAGATGGTTTATAACCTATGCGACAATGCTGTCAAATACAATCGCCCGGGCGGCAGCGTGAATATTACCGTAGAGAATAAAACGATTACGGTTGCCGATACGGGAATAGGAATCCCCCTATCCTCTCAGCCGAGGGTGTTTGAGCGTTTCTACCGCGTGGATAAAAGCCATTCCAAGGAGATAGGCGGCACGGGGCTGGGGCTTTCGATAGTCAAGCACGCCGCAATATATCACGGCGCAAAAATCGATCTTGAAAGCGTCGAAAACGTCGGAACAAAAATTAAAATCAGCTTTTAGACAAAAAAGCAGCTGTAAAACCCGAGGCTTTACAGCTGCTTTAATATGCGGATTTAATCAGTCTTCGTTTTCTTCCTTGACCTTATCTATGATTTCCTGAGGAATAGCCTCACCGTGCTTTACAACAAGTATGCAAAGTATTGAGAGTATAAATGCTATCGGGCAGTAATAGAACAGTGACAGATATGTGCCTGTAAACATACGAACTATGCCGTAGATTATGGGCGTAGCTATCTGTGCCGAGAATGTAGCGGTGTAGTAGTAGCCGGTGTATGTGCCTACTTTGTCAATGCCGCCGATTTCAAGCACAAGGGGAAGCGTGTTAACGGTTATAAACATATTTGCCGCGCCGCCTACTATAAGAGCTACCCAAATAAGAGCACCGCTCAAAGCGTCGATGCCGAGTATATGTGTGATAAGGTAAGCCGCAAACGCGAGAACAAATATAAACAGACCTCCGAGTATGGTCTTTTTTCTGCCGATTTTCTTGCCGAGCCAGCCTGCCGGAAGAGCGGCGAGAGCGGAAGCGGCGGCAAAAGCGGTGGTCATTATGGTTGCCTGCGCCGTTGTCTTATGAAGAATTTCAGCCGCAAAAAGAGCAAAGAAAGTGGATATTGCGTTTGTTCCGCAGAAGAGGAAGAACAGACCCATAAGCATAAATACAAGGCTTCGTCTTTCGCCGGGGTTTAATTTCTCCGCCTTCATTCTTTCTTTTTCTGCCTTTTTAGCCTCTTTTGCGGCTTTGCGTTTTGCCTCTTCGTCGGCAGCCTCTGCTATATCGGCTTTAAGCTTTAAACGGCTGTCGGGCTCTTTTACGAAGAAGAGTATGACAAGCATACCTATTATCATAACTGCCGCGCCGAGCAGGAAAACATAGGGGAAGGTATCATATTCGTCAAATCCCGGAGATTTGGACGAAATGCCCATAGCCGCGCAGTAAATTGCGGTGACTATAGTTCCGGCAAAAAGTCCGAGAGCACTGCCGATACCGCCCATAAGGTTAATGACGGCGTTGCCCTCGCTTCGAAGCTCGTTCGGGGTCAAATCAGGCATAAGGGCAACAACCGGTGCTCTCCACAGCGACATTACAAAAACAAACATAATTATGAAAAGCATTGTGAAGCCGAGTGAATTGAACTTTACGGCAATAATGGGAATTATCGCGAACAACAATGCGGAGATCGGCGCGCCGTAAACAACAAACGGGCGGCGTTTGCCTAATCGCGAATGAGTGTTGTCCGAGAGCTTGCCGAAGGTCGGTTGAAAAATTACGCCGAAGATGTTGTCAAAGGTCATTATTATACCTATGAACAACGGTACAAGGGTAATACCGCCTGCGGCTGTGCCTACGTCTTCGCCGTTAGCTTCCGCAAAGGACGCGAGAGCGGGAAACGCCTCGTTAAGCTTTGCGCTCCACGAAGTAATAGCGGCACTTTCGTTAAGGAGCCTGTTAAGTATCTTTGTTATGTATGGGTCATATATGGCCCACGCTATGGATGAGGCCATAAAGCCGAATCCGGTGAGTATTGTGTGCCAATAGTTCAGCTTGCCGTTGCTTTTGGCACAGAAATATTTACTTTCCATTTCATTCTCCCTTTCAAACTTGATAGCGTTTTTCCGAATACGGTATAACACTATCTGTAATAATAACAAATTATTGCTGTGATTGCAATATTTGATTGTAGAAAATACACATATAACATAAATTTTATATATATTTATCGAAAGCGTTTTCCGCAAAATCAAAACCGATATTATCGCTTTTTTAATATTTATTGTCGTTTGATTGTTAATAAGTATTGTATTGAGGCGGTTTTTATGATAAAACTATATGTGCCGACGACATTTTACAAAAGGGGAAAAAGAGCTTGGAAATAAAACCGATAGCGCATATAAGAACCGATTTCGGTGAAAAATTCGGCATACCGCGTCAAAGCGGACTTTGCTCTCTTCTTGAGGGGAAAATAGTGTTCGAGCCGGAATTTGCAAAGCGTGAGAGCGTAAGAGGACTCGAAGAGTTCTCTCATATTTGGCTTATATGGCAGTTTTCCGAAAACCCTCCGACGTCGCCGCTTACGGTTCGTCCGCCGCGTCTCGGCGGCAACAAAAGAGTAGGCGTTTTTGCATCTCGTTCCCCGTTTCGTCCGAACGGCCTTGGGCTCTCGTGTGTAAGGATTAAAAGCATTGAGTATTCTTCCTCAGGTGAGCCTGTGATAAATGTTTTCGGAGCCGATTTGTGCGACAAAACGCCGATATTTGACATCAAGCCGTATATTCCGCTCTCCGATTGTGTGCCGGATGCTTTGGAGGGCTATACAAAAATGACAAAGGAACATATTTTATCGGTTCATATTCCCGAGGAGAAAGCCCTGCTGCTTCCGAAAAATAAGCTTGCGGCGTTAAAAGAGATACTGCAATTAGACCCGCGACCCGGATACGACGATTCGCCGGAAAAGCTGTACGGCTTGAGCTTTGCGGGATACAATATAAAATTTTCTGTTAAAAACGACGTACTGTGCGTTTCGGATATAGAAAAAATCAAGAGGTAGAAAGATTTATGGCAAATCCCATAGGGCATTTAAAAACCATCAACAAGCACCGCCACGCGGTAATCAAAAACTGTTTCAGAGCCGGAATACCGCTTCAGGGGCTTCGGCATGACCTCTCAAAGTATGCTCCGGTGGAGTTTTTAAACGGGGCTAAGTACTACGACGGCTCGCGCAGTCCGAACGAGCTTGAACGTAACGATAAGGGCTATTCGGAGGCATGGCTTCACCACAAGGGCAGAAACAAGCACCATTTTGAATATTGGACCGATTACAATCTCGCAAGAAAATGCGTAATGCCCATAAAAATGCCGCTTAAATATGTAATAGAAATGTTTTGCGACCGCGTTGCCGCAAGCAAAACATATATGAAAGACAAATATACCGACGCGTATCCGCTCGAGTATTTTGAGAGGGGCAAGAGTACGAGAAGCATTGACCCCGAAACTTCGGCTTTGCTTGAAAAGCTGCTTATTATGCTGCGTGACGAGGGAGAGAAAAAAACCTTTCGCTATATAAGAAAAGAACTAAAAAAGCACAAGGACTACTGAAACAGTCCCTGTGCTTTTTTGATAAAGTCGAGCGCGTTATGCGCTTTTTGCTGATTTGCGGTTTAAAAAGAACATTGCGGCCGCCATGGCTATTATGATAACGTAGCCGATAATACTTAAAACATCCGGTACTTGACCGAAAACGAAAAGTCCGAGTAGTGAAGAAAAAACTATCTGCGAATAATCATAAACCGAAATATCGCGCGCCGGAGCATAAATATAAGCCGCCGTTATGGTATATTGACCGCCGGTTGCGGAAAGACCGGCAAGGAGCAGATAACTAAGCTGTAAGGCTGTCATCGGTTTGTATTCGGCTATCATAAACGGCAGAAATACCAAGGTGGAAAATGCCGAGAAGAAAAACACTATAAACGAGCCCTCAACCTTTTCCTGACCGAGCTTGTGAACCATTGTATATGCCATACCGGCTCCAAATCCGCCGAGAAGACCTATAAGAGAGGGGATAAGCTCCGCATTTCGAAACGTCGGCTTTATAACAAAAAGGCAGCCGATGAATGCAGCCAATACTATTATTGCCTTTTTCGGGCTTATCTTTTCCTTCAATATTAAGAGGCTTCCGAGGATCGCAAAAAACGGCGACATCTTATTAAGTATCGACGCATCTGCGAGGACAAGCTTTCCTATCGCATAAAAATTACATACTATGCCGACCGTTCCGAAAAAAGCGCGCAGAAAAAGATATTTTACGGCACTTTTCGGGACAGTTATTTTTTTGTGCTCTTTTAAAAGAACGGCCACGGAGAAAACGAACGCGACAATATTTCTGAAAAAGCTCTTTTGCATTGCCGGCAAGTCACCTGAAAGGCGCACAAACATTCCCATCAGTGCAAAGCAAAACGCCGAGGCTATTATCAGGATAATTCCCTTATTTGTATTATTTAACTTTAATCTTTCCATAACTTATAGAGTATCACGTCTGAATTTTTAATCAAGATGTATTTATTACAAAATTCTTGCTTTTTCGTTCCTGTTATTTTACAATGAAATTAATCTGAAACAGGGAGGAATAAAAAATGTCAAAAATCAATTACAACGGACCCGATGTCTTTAAACCGCTCAGTCCCTGGGCTTATTTCGGTTTGTCAATTCTGTTTTCGCTCCCGGTGGTGGGATTTATTTTCCTTATCATCTTCAGCGTGAGCGACGCCAATATCAATCGCAGGAACTTCGCGCGTTCGTATTGGTGTATCTATGTTATAATAGCCGTTGCGGCGGTTGTTGCGGTAGCCTCCGGCGTTACACTCGGTTCTCTCGAAAATATGATGGCGGCGGTTCGCCCGATAGCCTGACGAACTGTGCCGTATTCGGTACAGCAATAAAAATCGACAATAAAAGCGACTGCTTTTGCAGTCGCTTTTTATATGTTATTAAATTTTTAAAAACGAGGGTCAGTCTATATCGGCAGTAAAGTCAACATACCATTGGTGACCTATTTTAACGAGTGTTATTATTTCGGGGTGCTCTGCGAATTCAACGTTTTTCTGTGCTATTGCGTCTTTGTCGCCGACGCCGGAGAGCACTTTCACCGTTTTGACTTCAGCTACCGCGGAGATATCGTTTGCGGAAATTCCGAAATGCTCATAGGCGGCCTTTTGACTGCTTGTAAGCGATGATGTGTAAGTCTTGACTTCGTCATCATCGTATTCACGTACGAGAGACGTGTCGGCGGTTATGGTATAACCCGCGCTGTATTTTTCATCATCATCAGAGAGAACAGCCTTGTTTTCCCCGAGATAATAATCTGCATATTCTTTGCCCTTGCCGTAAAGCACCTCGCATTTATAAGCGTATTCATCCATATATGTGCCGAGGTTCCCTTCAAGTGCAGAGAACATATCATCGGTTGTAAATGCCTTGTTGCCGTATATTTCCTCGTAGCAGGGAACATATGCCGCAAAATATTCCGAAAACAGCTTGTCATAATTTTCAAATCCGTAGAGATCAACAAGGTCTGTAAATACGGGGTACATTCTGTCGAGAAGAAGTGTGAGCTTTTCGCCCTCTTCCTCGGCAGTCATTGCGGGAGCCGTGGCATTTTCGTCGATGTATTTGTCCATATAGTTCTCGGAGATGAAATTGCCGAACTTGGTGTTTTTTATAAGCACGGTATATTTAAGAGCGTCATAGCCGTCGTTTTCGGCGGTGTTTTCAACATACTGCTCGGCGACCTTTTCGGGTGAGAACATTATGTAATTGTTTTTATAATACGCGGTGACGAGAACCGAGAATAAAACGATTATTGCGATTACCGAAACTATTGCATATGTTACGTCAAATTTCTTTGTGGGACTCTCGGGCTGCTTTTCGTATTCGACCTGAGGCTTTTTCTTTTTTTCTTTAACAGCCATTTTTATGCCTCCTCTCCCGCAGCTTTTAACGCAGCGGCTTTTTCGCGGCGTTCCTGAAGCTCTTTTGCTATCATATCACGCTTTTTACCGTTGAGGTCATAGAAGAATATCGGAATCATCTGCCCCAAAACGAATATTGCCGGTATTATCGTGTATATCATAAGGAATCTGTTAAGGGTTGTCTGTGACTGAGTGGCATAAGCTATATTTGCGTTTGTAGAGGTAACATAGCCCGCCCATACAACAAGCGCGGGACCGAAAGACTTTGTGAGAGCGGCGGCAACCTTTGAGAAGAAGCCGAAGCCTGCGTAGCAAAGCCCCTCTTGACGCTTGCCGGTTTTCCATTCGATTTCGTCAACGCAGTCGGCAATCATTACGTTGGGCGTAAGATTGGTGTTGCCGTGCTGAAGTCCGACAAAGAAGTTAATGATAAGGAACGGTATTGTGAGTTCCTTGGGAACAAAGCCTATTGCCTTTGATACCAAAAACAGCACCGTGAGCGAGAGTGCGCCGTAAAGGCAGCATACTATGTAAACCTTTTTGGTATCAAGCATTTTAAGGAGCTTTTTAACTATAAGCATGCCTACCGCCGTGCCTATGCCCATAGGCAACAAAAGTGCTATTTTGAGGTCCTTTGAGCCGAGCAGGTAAACTGCTATGTAGAGGCTTACGGTGCTGTATACGCCTCTGCCGAAGCCGGTGAATTTCGTAAGCGAAACCATAAGGAGGTTTTTATTAGTGAATACGAATTTAAGGCTCTCTTTAAGGCTGACTTTTTCCTCGGTATAAGGAACTCTCTCACGGTTGTTGGGGAAGAATATCATCGTAAAGAGAACGCAGCCGAGCGCGCAGACCGCCGTTGAAATCACAAGGTCAAGACCCTGTCCCTCTGCAGTTTTATACTGCTGCTTACCCATTATGGCTTTCATGGCAAAGCCCACGGCAGGCAAAACCGCCATACCGCCGGACTGACCGATAGCTTTAAATATACTTGCTATTGAGATTGCGTCGCCGCGCTCCTCGGGGTTCGGTGTACAGCACGCACCGAAGCACCCGGCGGGACTTTCTACGGCACACGCCGCCGCCGTGTAAAGAGAATATATTATAAACATCCAGGCAACCGCAAGCTTGTAATTGCCGGTTTTGGGAGCAATAAATACGAGCATTGCAACTATTGCCATCGGGATAACGCCGAAGCCTATCCAAGGGCGGATTTTGCCCCATTTGGTTCTCGTCCTGTCAACGAGATAGCCGATGACAAGCTCGCAAACCGCGCCGACTATTCCGGCAAAGCCGAATACATAGGCGAGCATTTTGGTTATGGAGGCTGGGTCTATACCGCTTCCCTTAAATGCGAAATCATTGAAGAACGTATAGGTGTAATCGGGCATCCAGCCGGTGAGAAGACTGACGCCGAAAAGACCTATGCCGAAAGTCCATATTTCGGACTTTCTCATGTACCTTTTCATAAAAGACCTCCTTAATAAAAAGAAAAGGGTGCCGAAGTGTCAGCACCCTTCAAAGACATAACAAAAATTATATCCCAAAAAATAATATAATTCAACTGATATATTTTACAAAAACGGCAGTAAAAATTTTACAATTTAATGCATTAAAGAGCGGCAAGCTCTTTTTCGTCTCTTTCGGG
>ENA-OUOY01000557-OUOY01000557.1-human-gut-metagenome-genome-assembly--contig:-NODE-557-length-25191-cov-4.724578_pt1 | contig 25191 bp, 16 predicted proteins | sample MGYA00237937_ERZ548767 | MGnify/ENA primary metagenome ERZ548767 (study PRJEB26490, sample SAMN05356887) | human gut metagenome | biome: terrestrial biome; feature: human-associated habitat; material... | reverse complement strand
GACAGACAAAGGAAAATGAGAAAAGTTGGTGTTTTAAGGGGTGGGAAACTTTAGTAATATAAATATGTGAGAAATCTCTTCGCTATTTTAAAATAAATAGGTATATTTGCGCATTAATTTCAAAACATCACTTGTTTACAAGACTATGAATATAACAGAAAGATTTCTAAATTACACCAAGTTCGATACACAGTCGAACGAAGATTCCACTTCGGTCCCAAGTACCGAAAAGCAACTTGTGTTTGCCAACTATCTGAAAGAAGAACTCGTTCGCGAGGGACTTACAGATGTTGAAATGGACGACAAGGGCTATGTATATGCCACTCTAAAGGGCAACACCAAGAAACATGTACCAACAATAGGTTTCATATCTCACTATGACACTAGCCCAGATTGTAGCGGTAAAGACGTGAAAGCACGTATCGTGGAGAATTATCAAGGTGGCGACATAGAACTTTCGCCAGGCATAGTTTCGTCACCAACAAAATTCCCTGAACTCAATAGCCATGTTGGCGAAGACCTCATCGTTACCGACGGTCATACATTGCTCGGAGCCGACGATAAGGCTGGTATTGCAGAGATAATGCAAGCTATGTGCTATCTGCGCGACCACGACGAGATAAAGCATGGCGACATCCGTGTAGGCTTCAATCCTGATGAAGAGATTGGTATGGGTGCCCATCATTTCGATGTAGAGAAGTTTGGTTGCCAATGGGCTTACACTATGGATGGTGGCGACTTAGGTGAGCTTGAGTTTGAGAATTTCAACGCAGCAGGAGCTAAGGTCGTTATCAAGGGTGTGAGCGTGCATACAGGCTATGCCAAGGGTAAGATGATTAATGCTAACCGTTTGGCATGCGAATTCAATAGCCTTATCCCTGAAACCGATATCCCTGAAACTACAGAGGGTTATCAGGGCTTCTACCATCTGATAAGCATGGAGACACGTACTGAGGAGGCTAAGATGAGCTATATCATCCGCGACCACGATCGTGAAAAATTCGAAGACCGTAAGCAGTTCTTCCTCGATATTGCCAACAAGATGAATGCCAAGTATGGCGAGGGTACCGTGAGTGTGAAGCTCAACGACCAATATTATAATATGAAGGAGAAGATTGATGACAACATGCATGTCATCGATATCGTGCTTCGTGCTATGCAGGAAACAGGCGTACGTCCAAAGGTAGAACCTATTCGTGGTGGAACCGATGGAGCACAACTAAGTTTCAAGGGTTTACCTTGTCCAAATATCTTTGCAGGCGGAGTAAACTTCCATGGACCTTACGAGTTTGTGAGCATACAAGTGATGCAGAAGGCTGTCGACGTGATAGTGAAGATTTGCGAAATAACCGGTACATACAATGACTAATTAAAAATAAATGGCTGAGATACCCCATTTGATACAAGACCTGGCACTAATCCTAATGGTGGCAGGTCTTGTCACTTTATTATTCAAGAAGCTACGCCAACCATTGGTGTTGGGATATATCGTAGCTGGATTCCTGGTGAGTCCACACATGCCATATTTGATGTCGGTAGTCGACAAAGCAGATATACAGACGTGGGCAGATATCGGAGTGATGTTCTTATTGTTCTCGCTCGGTCTTGACTTCTCGTTCAAAAAGATTCTGAAGATGGGCATGGCGCCTGTCATAGCAGCCCTCACCATTATCTTCTGTATGATGGCGCTGGGCACAGGTGTTGGCACCATGTTTGGCTGGAGCCGCATGAACTGCCTGTTTCTTGCAGGTATGCTTGCCATGTCGTCTACCACCATTATCTATAAGGCTCTCGACGACCTTGGCTTACGGCAACAACGCTTTGCTGGTCTTGTGATGAGTGTGCTGATATTGGAAGACGTGCTTGCCATTGTGATGATGGTGATGCTGTCGACGATAGCGCGTGGAGCCAATCCTGATGGCAGCATGATGATAGAGAGCGTGGGCAAGATAGTGTTCTTCCTTGTGTTGTGGTTTGTGGTGGGAATATTTCTTATTCCACCTTTCCTCCGCAAAACACGCCGACTGATGAACGACGAGACTCTTGTGGTAGTGGCGCTCGGACTCTGTTGTGCTATGGCTGTATTGTCAACTACCGTAGGCTTCAGTTCTGCCTTTGGAGCTTTCGTCATGGGAAGCATTCTTGCCGAAACTATCGAAGCCGACAAGATTACTACGGTAGTAGAGCCTGTTAAAAACCTCTTTGGAGCTATCTTCTTTGTCTCTGTAGGTATGCTTGTCGATCCAGCTATCCTTGTGAGCTATGCCGTGCCTATCCTTGTGCTCGTACTCACAATATTAGTTGGTCAAGCCATCTTTGGCACCATGGGCTTCATGCTTAGCGGTCAACCACTAAAGACTGCCATGCGATGTGGATTCTCTATGGCTCAGATTGGTGAGTTTGCCTTTATCATAGCTTCGTTGGGACTGTCGCTTCGTGTGATAAGCGACTTCCTTTATCCTGTTGTTGTAGCGGTATCTGTTATCACGACCTTCCTTACGCCATATATGATGAAGGCTGCTATACCATGCTACGAATTTATGGAACGTAGATTGCCACGTAAATGGATTCGCCGACTCGACCATATGGGAGCTATTCACCATACCACTCAAACCGAGAACAACCATTGGCGTGCGCTGCTCAAAGCCATGGCGTGGAATGTGGTGATATATTCAATCCTCTCGGTTGCGGTAGTAGCTATAATGCTTTCGTTATTCCTTCCTTTCATGCGTAGACTGCTGCCAGGATGGGAACTTCATTGGTGGGCAAATGGAATAACTGGTATCCTTACCGTGGCTATGATTTCGCCATTCTTGCGTTCTATGATTATGAAGAAAAATCATAGTGAGGAGTTTAAAGCCCTATGGACAGAAAGTCGACTCAATCGTTTGCCGTTGATATTTACAGTCTTGGTGCGTGTGGCAATAGGCGCAGGCTTCATATTCTATATCTGCAACTATCTGTCACGATTCAAAAACGCATTAATCATCACTATCGCACTTGTGGTGGTATTGCTCATGGCATTGTCGCGCCGACTAAAACATCGTAGCATACGCCTTGAGCGACTCTTTGTGCAAAACCTTCGTTCACGCGATATTGCAGCACAGGTTAGTGGCAAACGTCGTCCACTCTTCGAGGGTCATCTCCTTGATCGTGATATCCATATCTCTGAGTTTATAGTACCTGTAGATTCGCTTTGGGCAGGCAAGACCCTTGCGCAACTCAAACTTGGCAATCGCTTCGGAGTGCATGTTAGCAGCATTCTGCGTGGTAGCCATCGCATAAATATACCTGATGGCAACATGATGCTCTTTGTGGGCGATAAGCTGCAAGCTATAGGCAACGACGAACAGCTTAATATAATGAATGCAGCTATGCAGGCAGAGCTATTGCCGGAGGATGCCGACATCGAACATCGTGAGATGAAACTTCAGAAGCTCGTCATCACTGCCGATAGTCCGCTTGTTGGCAAAACGCTTAAAGAAAGCAATGTGCGCCAACGCTATAACTTCATGGTTGTGGGAGTGGAAGAGGGACAGAAAAACCTTACCATGATAAATCCTAACCGCCGCTTCGAAGTAGGCGATATCGTGTGGGTGGTAGGAGAAGAGAAATAAAGTATAATGAGTTAATAAGTAGGTATTCATAATTATTTATATAATAACAGCATCACCTACCATAGCATCTATAGCCCCATATAACAGTTACGTAGGAGCCGCTACGCGCCTTTATATCTGAGATTATATCTACTATACTATTTAATACTCTTAAATATAAAAATAATTAAGAACACCTACTTAGAATAAAAAGAAGAAAAGCCATTTCATGGAATTGCTCCATGAAATGGCTTTAATGTTGGTTTTTAGTATGGTGTAGGGTGATTGATAGTAGGGGCTTAATATATTTAGCGTTGCCTACTTCTGTTTCTAAGTTTTTTATTCTTTATTATTTAGTATTTTGCATTTTGTGGATCGAAGTTGGTCCAACCTGCGAGCCAGTTGTCTGTTGCGTTGAATGCTCCTACGTATGATACCTTGTCGAGCCATGCTATGTTCTCGCCATCGAATGATGCTACGTTAAGCAAAGGACTTGTGGCAGAAGGCATGAATGGCGAACCGAGGTTTATAGCATCGGTAAGCAAGAGGGATGAAGCATCATCGTAGGCTTTGTTCTTCATAGCTTCGAGATAGAAGAAGGTTGAAGAGTATGAGCGCTGGTTAGCATCAATTACTTTCTTATTGGTAGCATCGTAGAGCACATCTTCGTATACCTTGTTGGCATCAGAACCGATGATATCCATGCCTGCAAACACATTGTTGTGGAAGTGTAAGGTGCCTGCTTTAGCCTGAGCTGGTGTGTCGCCCTTTTCACCATCAATGATGAGGCCTATAGGCCATCCTGCAGCTACAGAGTTGATTACATTCAAGCGTGAAGAACGGCGAATCTGCATAGCTGCTTGAAATTTGCCAAGAGCAGAACCATTGTTAGGGTTGAGTTTGCCACCTGTGATGAAGTCGGTCGTATTTTGGAAGTCTACGCCTGTTTGCATCTTTGGACCAATAAAGGTGATATTGCTGAATGTCGCTGTGGTATAAGGACTAACATCTGAACCACTTGCATTGTTATCGCTCTCAAAGCCATTGCTCTGCGATTTATCAGCAATCTTGGCGTTGCGAACAGAAAGCCCATATTGTACAGCACCTGAGTAGCCATTATCTGTATCGAAGTCGTCGTCCCAGCCATGGTATGCTACAAGGTATTTGCAGTTTACGGTACCACCAAACCATTCGTACGAATCGTCGTTAGAGTATGAAACCTGCACGTGGTCAATCTTGGTGCCGCTACCTACAGAACCGAGAGTAAGACCATTGATTTCTTGATCGGTATTGAAAGGATATCCTGCAAACTCTATTCTTACGTAGCTCAATACACCAGAATTGTCGGCATCGTCGTTGCCACCATGCTTTGTACGAGGACCACCTTCAATCTGCATCTCTGTCTGGTTGTTGCGAGCCTTACCGCATAGGATTACGCCACCCCAGTCACCAGGCTTTCTGTTGCCAGGAGCCTCTTCTGATGTAAATACTATAGGCTCCGAAGCGCTTCCCTGAGCTATAAGTTTACCGCCACGTTCTGCTATGAGCGAAGCCTTTGTCTGCTTGTCACCCTTGATGATGGTACCTGGCTCGATGGTGAGCTCTGCTCCGTTGGCGATATATACCCAACCTTTGAGTATATAGGTGCCTTTCTTAAGAGTCTGCTTTCCTTTAAACACAAATTCTGCATCACCATTTCCTATTTGTGTGCCGTTTACATTTTCGCTGTTGTCTACTTCGCTGAACAATAGATGGTCGCAAGCTTTGATGCCTCCATCTGTTGACCATGTGTACTTCTGGCTTGGTTTTTCTTCATCGCCATTGTTGTCATCACTACTGCATGAGGTCATGCATGTGGCAAGCACCATGAGGCTCGCCATTCCTAAAAACTTAATCTTTTCCATAAATAATATTTGTTGAAAATGGATGTTTATCTTTTTGTTATTTTTTGGGGAGCGAAGCCGTAGAAACGACTTCGGACAAGGAAGAAGGGATGAGGAAGGTGGGCTTTTACCTTTTTCCCCTTTTATCCTTTTACCTTTTTACTCTTTTACCTTTCTTAGAATTTCCAAGTTGCTGAGAGGCTGATGTTGCGACCAGGCTTGTATTGACGTGTTATTTGTTTCACCTCTTTTGATGTGCCGTTTTTGAGTGTCACATCGTCGAATTGCTTGTAGCTTACACTTTGTGCTAACAAGTCGCGGATGTTGGCTTTTATCTCAAGGTGGTCGCCAAACTTCTTCGATATCGATAGGTCGATAACATCGCGTGGCATCTCGTAGCTATCTGGTACACGAGCGTTGTCTTCGCTTGCTGATGAACCTTCGCTACGACCAACTCCGATAATGCGCTTTCCTATGCGATTGTAGAGTAATGATACTACCAGCTGTTGTTGCTCGTTGTTGTAGAAGAGACCTGCATTAATCAGATATGGCGATTGTCCCTGCATAGGACGATTCTCGTTGCGTGAGCCCTTAGCAAAGTTTACTCGCGAGTGGATGAGAGCACCATTTAGTGAGAGCGAGAAATTGCGCAATCCGATGAAGTCAAGACTCTTACGAATGTCTAACTCTACACCATAGTTGTTGGCACTTTTTGCATTCTCGTATGAGTAAATCAAGTTTGTTCCTCCTGCCACGGTATATGTCCACTCTATTGGGTTGTCGAAACGTTTGTAGAATGCAGCAAGAGTTATCTGTTCGTTCTTCGAAGGATATAGCTCGTAGCGTAAGTCGATGTTATGAATGTAGCATGACTTGAGGTCTACGTTGCCCTGTACATGCGAAGCAAGGTCGAAATCATAGTATACCGAAGGCGATACTTCGCGAAACTCTGGTCGGTTTACTGATTTACCATAGGTGAGTCGAACCTGGTTCTTGTCGTTGATTCTATATACAGAGTTTATTGAAGGAAATAGGTCGCGGTTGCGATAATAGCGGCTATGATGGCTCTCTATGTCGTCGCGCAGATTTGTGATAAGCTCCATCTGGTTGTATTCAAATCTAAGACCTGCGTAGATGTTGAACTTTCCGAAAGGCAGAGATGCTGCCATATATCCTGCTCCCAATAGGTTGTTACCGTTATAATTGTTGCGCATGCATTGTTCTTCCAAGAGATATAGCTTATCGTTGCCAAAGTAGTCGGAATTAGAGAGTAGCTCCGTCATATCCATCTTGCGGAAGTCGGCAGGAAGCGTGTTCTCTTCCATATCCCATGAGTATATAAACTGACGTGTTTTATATTTACGAGAGCGATATTCGCCATATCCACCAAGCTTGAGTGAAGGCTCAAAGGAACCGAATTTGAAGTCGTGTTTCTCATTGAAGTTTGCCGACATGATATGCTCGTCGAGCTTGGTAAACTCACGATTTATCTCGTTGCCCGCAGTTAGAATCATGGTTCCATGTTCCAAGGCATCATCAATGGTGTAGTGCTTGCGGTCAGGCATACGTCGGTTGGCATACGAATAACTGAGGTCCCATTCCAACAAGTCGTGAGGTAAGGTGTGTTTACCAGTTAGCTGAGTGTTGGTGGTGGTGCGTGAGCGATAATAATATTCAGCGCCAATTTCGTTGTCCGATTGTGCGTTAACTCCCGAACGGTCTGTATATCTGTTGTTGTCTATGCGGTTGAAGATATTCTTCAATTCATATTTGTTGTTGCCAGATTTCGATAGCAAAGCAAGGTTGAGCAAAGCACCCAAGCGTTTGTTGTCGTTGTATTGGTTGTCTGTAGAGTTGCGCAGATAGTTGCTGCGGTCGTTGGTAATATCATAGACACCAAACAAGTTGTTTTGCATATCTTTGTATGTGCGAGTCTCTGATGTATAATTCAAAGTTCCAACCATACCTACGCTCATGCCGTTGATGTGCCATTTATGACTCCAGTCGGCAGAAGCCTTTATGTCGGCAATAGGAGTTTTCGTTTTCACACGCCAATCGTTTAGCAGTCCGCTACCCAACAGACCTACGTTACCATCATTAGGAAACGAGCTACTATGATCGGCATGCTTGAAATTGCGGAAGCAAGTGGCGTCATTCCAGTTGCCTCCTAATGAAAGAGAGAGAGTATTTCTTACAGGAATATCCTTGGTATTGATTTGTATAAAACCACCTGTGAAGTCAGCTGGATATTCAGCACAAGGCGACTTCACTATCACGAGGTTGTCAATTTGGCTACTTGGCAATATGTCGAACGAGAAAGCTCTCGAGTCAGCCTCAGAACTTGGTACGGCACCACCATTTATCCACACATTGTTATATCTTTGCGACAATCCTCTTACCATCACAAATTTGTCTTCGATAAGACTTACTCCCGGAATACGTCTTATCACCTCGCTGGCGTTGTTGTCTTGTGTGCGCTTTATTTCTTGAGCTGAGATGTTGTTCACCACTTGATTGCTAACCCTTGCCATTTCCATCATAGCCATATCGCTATTTTTGTTTGCCATGGCTGTTACGGTTACTTCGCCAAACTGCTGCTCGTCGGCTTCCATCTCCACCTTAAGGTCTTTAGCAGAGGCTGTAGCTATGTTTAGTTCTGCAGTTTTGTATCCTATATATTTAATAATAAGGTGTATGTTTCTTGTTGTTATCCCTTTGATAGTAAATTTGCCATCTATGTCTGTAGTGGTGCCCTTGTCGCCTGTCATCACGGTAGCTCCAATGAGCGGTTCTTGGTTGGCTTTGTCGACAACGATACCGCTAATGTCGGCAGCCTGTGCACATATTGTCGCCATTAGCGCCAATGTGAGCATTGTAATCAATCTTTTTACCTTGTTTCTTGTCATTATCATTACGTTTTGTTTACGGTTGCAAAGTTACGGCTACTATGTTACAGCCTTGCAACAATAATGATAATGAGCTGTTGCGAAGATGTTATATCTTTGTTTCTAAAAGATAAGAATAAATAAAAAATATCTGTAGATTTTCATGACTGCAAAATTACAGATTATAGATTTTTGCCACGTATTAACTCAATTAGAAGGCTTTAATGCGACATTAGAGATTTCTAATTGAAGAAAAAATTGTATCTTTGCAACCGCTTTTAAAGGTAAAAAAGTAAAAGGGTAAAAAAAGTAAAAAGGTAAATAGGTAAAGAAGTAAAAGAATTGAAAAGATTAGAAAGTAAAAGAATTAAATGATCAAGCGTTTATTTTTATTTGTTACATGTATCTCATGTTTCAGCCTGTCTCACGCCCAAGAGTTTGGAGGCGTATACACCACGGAGTGGCAATGGGATATGAACAAAAATACTAATTGGCTTAATCTGCTTCGATTGGAGATGAACCTGCCGTTGAATAATGGTAAAGGAGCATTCGAAGCAGCAACACTCCATGTGGCTAAATCCAACGATGGCATACTTGGCGATTGGCAAGGCTTCTCGAATATCGAAGCCGACAACTTTGTGGCAGCCATAGCTGTGCTTGGCTATATGCATGAATGGAAACAGGGACATCTATTTGTTGGCGTGAGGAATGTGAACGAAGATTTCTTCACCTCTGATGCCACGGCGCTATTCTTAAATAGTTCTTGTGGCATATTCCCAACCATAGCCGCAAGCTATCCTATTGCCAACTATCCTTATTCCGGACTAACTCTGTATTTCGACATTACTAAAGGTGGGTGGACATTCAAAAACAGCCTATATAATGGAGTAGGGTATAATGGATGGAATCGTCATGATAATCCATTCCTTGTGCGACCAAAGAAAGATGGCATCTTTAATATGTCGCAGTTGGAATACACATATTCGGGCGGACAATATTTTGCTGGAGCAGCCATACACACTCGTCAATTCCCTGTAGACGAACAAGGCGAACTCTCATCTGCTGATGATGCTAAGAGCAAGACCACTTGCGCTTGGTGGATATATGGCGAGCAACAGCTATGGTCTATAGCCGACAAGAGCCTTACTGCCATGTTGCAATATTCAGAAAATGCTTCTCGCGAGAGCTGTTGCTATAGATATGCAGCTGCAGGCTGCACTTATAAGGATAGCCGCAACGAGTGTGGCTTGTCGGGGCTATATGCACGCTATCAGCAGGGCAAGGAATACACCTTGGAGCTAACATACAAGCGCCAACTCTCGGAGTCAATCTCCATTCAACCTTCTTTCCAATATATCTCCAACGACGATGGCGACTTCACCGCCGCCGCTCTTCGTCTGTGCTATAGCTTCTAAAACTATCGAGTGCAAAACTATCGCATAATGTATGCTTTAGTTTTGCACTCGATAGTTTTTTGTTATTAAGCAGTAATTGAAATCACATTGTGCACCTCGCGGATAAAGTCTTTGAGACTTACAAACTGGCTACCAAAGACATCGCGCCAACGATAAAGCTTCAATGGATATTCCATGAAGTCGCTAAGCTGAATGTCACCATTCACGCTGATATAGTCGAGAATATTCTTCAAGTATTGCTCTTGCTCAGAAGTCAGATTTGCAGACTTGATGAATTGCCCATACTTCTCTAATGCCTTCTTGTGGTCTATTCCTTGTATGACGCGGATGAAAGCAGCCACATTATTATTATAGCGTTTGCCTCCTGTTTCCTTGTTATATTCCTCGCGTGTGCCCAGTTCCTCCCAGAATATGCGCTGTAGCTCTTCTATATCGGCAGCTGTTAGCTGTTCGAAATTCTGAATCTTATTCAGAGTTGCGTTGTCGGTATGGTTTGCCAAATATTCTATCACTCGCTGTTTGTATGTTGCCTTCAACTCTACTCTTGCTGCTTCGTCATCTGACGATGTGGTGTCTTCAATATCTATGATGAACTTGCGGTCGTCACGTCCTTCTTCAAGCACATGAACTAAGTCGCGCAACTCCTTGCGTACACGTTCCAGTATATCTATCGTACTTGTTTCCCAAAACTGCACGGTCTGCACTTCGCGAATAGTGTCTATTCGAGCCTTTACTACAGGTATCGTAATTTTATCCTCCAACAGCCGGGCTATAGCAATAACGCTTGTGCGGCACTTGTCTGCATTCACCATGCTGTCTACCTTCTCCAACTGTAGATGAAGCATCAGAATATCAAACTTCTTGGCAGCTTCGTTTTCGTTAGGACGAGGCAAAACAGAGGCTATGCTTTTTAGCTTAGCCAAATCAACCTCGTTTAGGCAAGTCCAAGCTTCCTTGTTGCGATATGGCTCAATATTAGCTATTTTTTCTCTAACGTCAATTCTTGCCATGCTCAGACTGTCTACCTGGCTATGCAGAATATCCTTCAATTCATCATGCAGCTTCTTGTCTTCTTCTCTTTCCTGATGTTCTGCCGACTGTAATGCAAAGGCTATATCCAGGCGAAGCGAGAAGAGGCGTTCGGTCAACGATTTTACTGCTACAGGGTCAGCACCCTCTGTGTGTACAGAGAAATACTCAAAGTTGTTGCACCAATCAAAGATGTAGAACACCTTCTTATCCTTGTTGCCAAATAATCCTGGGCATAGTCTGGTGCCACGACCAATCATCTGCATAAACTTAATCTTTGATTTTACTCGCTTAAAGAATACAAGGTTCAGCACCGATGGCACATCTACGCCCGTATCGAGCATATCCACGCTAACGGCAATCTGTGGCATCTTCTCAAGCTCTTCAAAATCAAGTATCAAGGCACCAGCATATTTCACATAGTTATCTATCAGTTGGCAGTATTGTTCTCCCTTTTCAGGATAAAGCTCACGGAATCTCTTCACTATCTGTTCTGCATGCATGTGGTTCATAGCAAAGATAATGGTCTTACCAATTTCTTCTCCGCTCTGCACCTTCAGTCCTTTTTTCATCAACTCCTGTAGCACTCTGTCTATGGTGTTATTGTTGATAAGATAGCTGAATATTTCCTTCGACTCTATGTCGCGATGATATTCTTCTTCGTCGCTCATGCCAGCCAATGCCTTCTCGTAAGCCCATACTTCTTCGAGCTTGTCTTGCTGTTCTTTTGGCAGATCGTCCCATTTTATACCAGTCTCCATAATCTTGGAATGATACTGCAGCGTTTTGTATGGCACAAGATATTCATCGGCAACAGCCTCCTCATAGTCGTAGCTATAGTTTGGTGTTCCATTATCCAGTTGCAGCAAGTCGTAAGTGCTGCGGTCTATCTCGTCGCGTGGGGTGGCAGTAAGACCAATAAGCAAAGAGTCGAAATAGTTGAATATTGCGCCATATCTTCCAAACACGCTTCTGTGTGCCTCGTCTATAATAATAAGGTCGAATTTTCCTATGGTGAATTTCTTATCCTCCTTATCTATATAGTTTATCATGGTTTGATAGGTAGAGAACATGATGCGTGCTTTCATATTAGGCTCTTTCTCTTCGCTCAAAACCGTCATTGTTACATTAGGCAAAAATGCCTCATAGTTTTTATGTGCCTGATTGACAAGAGCCGTGCGGTCTGCCAAGAATAACACATTCTTCACCCAGTCGTTGCGCATCAATATATCGCAGAGCGAAATGCTGACACGAGTTTTGCCTGTACCTGTGGCAAGTACCAGCAGTCCACGACGATGTTGCTGATTCAGCCATTCCACAATACTCTTGATGGCTGTCTGCTGATAAGGTCGGTTGGTGATATTCTCATTAATGCTCAGATTGCTAATCCTTGCCCTACCTCTCTTCTGAATCAATCGTTCCAGGTCGTCCATGGAGTGGAAGGCGTATACAGGTCTGTCCATATAGCCCAGACCATCAATCACATTGGTCTTAAATCCATTTGTATAATAGATTACTGGTCTTACACCATACTTGTGTTCCAGGGCATCAGCATAAAGTATGGCTTGTCGGCGACCTTCTTCCAATTCATGAGTCGCAGCCTTAGCCTCTATCACAGCCAATGGCTTGCCACCACGGCTAAACAACACATAGTCGGCATATCCTTTGCCCGACTTGCTTGGCATGCCGTCAACCTCAACCTCTATGCAAGCCTTGCCACCTTGTACATCGCCTTTCACCTCGAGCACATCCCATCCTGCCTCTATGAGCATATAGTCGATGAGATACTTGCGTGTGATAGCCTCGCTCGCCAAACTTTCCTTTGGAATAATTGGCGACTTTGGATGCTCTACATTCTCCTTAGGCACACTCTTCACCACATCTGGCTCTACCTGTGGACTTGGCGATGTAGTCTGCACAGGACCATCTATTCTTCCTGGAATTATCGTAGCATCAAAAGCGGGGATACTCTTCATGGCTCCCCAACGATACATGAATCCTGCCACCACATTATATAGCGCACGCAGACAGCGGAAAGCCTTTACCCTCTTTACTGGTTCGCCACCGTCATGGCTTGCAGAATTTCCAATCTTTCTAACCAGACGGATATCATCGTCCAGCTTCGCATCATTATTGATAAAAGCATAAGTCTCTGGCTTATGAAGCAAATCGTTGAGCGTTTCATGCTCATCCATCTGAGCATCTTTCATCTTCAACATATTCTTCACAAGCCATTCCAAGGCTTTGCGCGAACTATTGGCTGAAGCCTCAGGATATGTTGCCTGCAATGTTTCAGCCATGTCGCAGTATTCGTGCAAGCGTTTGAAGCCTGGCACCTTTTCTGTTAAAAGCAGGATATAATCAAAATTCTTAGCCATAATCGTTATTTCTTTTTATATGTTCTGTTCTTATTGCCGCCTTGTGCTTCGATATAGCCGAACTCCGTAAGTTGGCGCAGGTAACGTTTGGCAGTTGTTTGAGTTAGGTTAAATTGCTTGGTGATGATCTCTGTAGTGATTTCATCCTTTCCTTCTGCAAAGATTAAAATATCGGCCAATTTCTTAGCTAATGCTGGCTTTATCGACCATTTATCGACCATTTCCTCTGCAAAATCAATTTTATCGACCATTTCATCTGCCATAGACTTGATAAATTGGTCGATATCCCATTTTAGATGCTTACAATGCAATTGGGTCATACAGTCCAGAAATATCTGAATATCTTCATTCTCTCTTGTGTCTATCAAAGCCTGAATATATTCAGCTTTATCCTCCCTAAGCACTTTGGTAGGTAACACACCATATTCTATTTGGAGCAAATTCATCAATAGTCTGCATGTTCTGCCATTACCGTCAGCCCAAGGGTGAATGGAAACCAATTCAAAATGTGCCCAAAAGCTTAGTTCATAGATAGCTGCAATATCTGTCTTATCAATCGCCATACGGCGTTTGTTCAGTTCCTCACAGAATGCTTCAAGTCTTGAGGGAACTTTCAAGTACGACATATACGACTTTCCTCCAAAGCCTGCTGTCACATTCAGTTTTCTTAATTCGCCTTTGGCTGCAGAGAAATCTCCCCCAAGAGAATGATATTCACTTCCAGTACGAGCCATAACCTTTGATGCAAGTGTGATTAGCCAATTTACAGTAATAGCTTCATGGTGTTTTATCCACTTCATGCCATAGTCGTATGCTGTTTTAAGGTCAAGGTTCATCAGTTGTTCTACCAAGGTGCGCTTTTGTGATGTGATGCCTTCATCAAACAACAGTTGAGCTTCCAATTCTGTAACAGTAGAACCTTCGATGGCTGTGGAGTGCGTGATGATAGAGTACAGATAGAACTTTTCGTAATCTATCTGCTCACTAATGCCTAACTCCTTGTGTTGTTGAATGAGGCTCAATAGCATTTCTTTATTCTCTTTCGTCATATAGCTTCGTTTTTATTCAAACCAATACTGCATACGCGATGCAAGCAAGGTTTCAAGGTCGGTAATCGATTTCTGTACCTCTGACTTCTGATGCTCTATCTGCTCTATGCGCTGGGCAAAGAGGTGCTGGAGGGGGAGAGGGGGAAGAGGACATTGCATTAACTTTAGTTTTGCTATAGTCAAAGCGCTATACGCTGCCCCATTTGCATTTATCTTTTTGTATTCATCAATAAGATATTCAAGTAGTCTTCTAAAGAAAATTGTATTTACTAATGAAGAATCAATATCTTTAAGCCATACAAGATTTCCGTCTTTGAAATAAAATTTTTCATCTGTATCTATAGACCATATTTTGCCAATAGTGCCTACAGCTGTAACCAAAATATCTCCTACATTAGGTATTCCAAATTTTTCTTTTATCTCAGAATATCTTTCTGGCGAAATGAATAGTTCTACAGAAATAGGAAGACCTTTGCTGCGTTCTATAACTTCTTTACTTCTGTAAAAAGGGATTCCTTTGTCTGTATATTCGTCAGCTAAGATTCTTTTGCTTGATGTAATATTACATACTTCTCCCAACTTCTTCACCTCCCATCCCATTTCATTCTCCACAGGGTCTCCGAACATCTCATAGAAGAGGCTTTGAGCGAGGTTATCGAAATCTTTCAGTTGCTCCTTCTTTAAACGAATCAACTCGTTTATCTTGTCAAGTTCGGAAACTATCGCAAGCTGAGTCGATTTGGGTGGGAGAGGAATTGATAGAGAAGAAAGCTGTTTTAAATAAATCCCCTTTTGGGCAATGCCATGAGCTTCCTGATTAAGCGTATGTCTATTACCTATGAGACAATGCATAAGATATCTTGGCATAATTTGGTCAGACGGATGTAGAGCTGCAACACTTCTTTGCAAGGTTAAGCAACCTTCATTCCCCTTTAAGACACACGAACGTCCAATTGTTCCAACTATGGTTAACAATACAACGTCCTTTTGCAGCTTAGTTCGTTTGTTCTCACAAAGATGGTCTGACTCTGTTATATATCTTACGTTATCTTCCGTTATTTGTAAATTATCATCAAACACATTTTGGGAACTAATCATCCTGTATAATGAATGATCAATTCCCTTTGGTGGGTTGTGACTTCCATCTGAAATTGAAGTACACAATTCCCCTAGCTTCTTATATTCCCATCCTTCTCTCATCATTTCCCCTCCTTATTATTTTCTTCATGTTGCATCATGAATAATTGTTTTTGTCGTTCAATTTCGGTACGCAATTGCTCCTCTGTCGGCAAGAATGTCTTGTATTTTGCAGCAAAGAGCTGCTCGTTGCCCTTGAGAATAGAGTATTTGGCTATATCCTTACTGGTTTCTGAACACAGCACGATGCCGATGGTTGGATTGTCGCCTTCTGTTCGTTTCAGTTCGTCATACATTCGCACATACATATCCATCTGCCCTACGTCTTGATGCGTGATTGTACCAATTTTCAGGTCGATGAGCACATAGCATTTCAATACCACATTATAGAATACAAGGTCTATGAAATAGTCTTGCGTGTCTGTGCGCACCAATTGCTGACGTCCCATGAATGCAAAGCCACGTCCCATTTCCATCAAGAAGTCTTGCAAATGACTGATAATAGCAGTCTCCAACTCTCCTTCAGAAAAAGATGTGTCAGCCTTGAAACCAAGGAACTCCGCTATTATGGGACTCTTGAGCAACTCAAATTTATTAGGCTCTGTTTCGACTGTAGGTAGCTGAGGCTGCGCAAAATGTCGCTCGTAATATTGCGTAGATATATTGCGGTCGAGCGTGCGAACACTCCACATTTCTTGAGAAGCGGTTTCTAAATACCAACGAATGGCAATAGGGTCATCTACACGCAAAGACTTGTATATATGTGTCCAAGTAAGATTTGGAAATCGCGATTTCCAAATCTCATAGCTATCAACAATCTGATAAAATTTTCGGAATGAACGCAAGTATCTTGGACCGAATCCTCTGCCATAGCGAAGAGTGAGTTGCTTGGAGAGTTTTTCAATGATTTGCTCTCCGTATTCGGCACGCTCTTTACCTTGCTGTTCTTCCTCCACGATGCGTCTGCCTATATTCCAGTAAGTCTCAACCATCTGTTGGCTCACAGCATTATAAGCTCGCTCTCTACCTTGCTCTATGATGTGGCAAACATCTTGATAAAGAGAAACGCCCTGCTGTTGCTTGTATTCCGTCGTTTCGACTATGTTTTTCTTTATGTCCATATTTATTCCTCCAACATTCCCTTCAACTCCTCAAAGCCTTTGGCATAGTCGCCTTCGGTTTGCTGCAAGCGTGCGAGAATGTCTTTTACAGGTTCGTACTCCACCTTCTCACGCTCCACCTCTTTATATTTGTTGATAGAGAGGTCGTAATCGTTGTCGATGATGTCTTGCACAGGCACGAAGAAACTCTGCTCCTTGCGACTGCGGTTTGCCTCTGCCTCAAGATTCTTGAAGCGGGCAACAACATCGGGAATATCATTATCGGCAATAGGCGAACGCTTGTCGTCGAGCGAGAAACCATCGGCTTTCATATCGTAGAACCACACTTTGTCGGTGCCGCCACAGTTGGTCTTGGTGAAAATGAGAACTGCGGTAGAAACACCAGCATAAGGCTTAAAGACTCCACTCGGCATAGAGATGACAGCACGCAACTGCTGATTTTCTACTATCTCCTTGCGAATGGCGACGTGGGCTCTTGATGTGCCAAACAACACACCATCGGGAACAATGCTGGCACAACGACCACCCAATTCAAGCGAGCGAACAAACTGAGCCAAGAAAAGCAACTCGGTCTTGGTGGTGTTGGCATAAGCCAGAATCTTCTTGTTCACATTGCCTTTGTCGAGACTGCCAGCAAATGGAGGATTTGCCATAATCAAGCTATAGCAAGCCTGATCTTCATTCTGTTCGGAAAGCGAATCACGCCACGCCAGCTGAGGTGCTGTAACATCGTGGAGCAGCAAGTTCATGGCTCCAATGCGGAGCATAGTCTGGTCGGTGTCGTAGCCATTAATCAAGGAAGTCTTGATATGATGCACTTCGTCGGCAGCATAGAATGCTGTCTCGTGATTCTCTTTGATATATTTCACTGCCTCTACCAAGAATCCTGCACTTCCCATGGCAGGGTCGCAGATATAGTCTTGTGGTGTAGGCTCCATCATTTCTACTATCATGCGGATGATATGACGAGGTGTGCGGAACTGACCATTAGTGCCAGAGGCTGCCATTTTGCCAAGTATATACTCATACACATCGCCCATGGCGTCGCGGTTGTTCATATCGAGTGCATCCACACCATCTACAATTTTTGTAAGCGTGCGAGCATTTGGAATCAAAAATATGGCAGTCTTCATGTATCGACTATAGGCGCTCTCTTCGCCAGTACCGATATGCTTGATAAACTCGAATACATTTTGACGAATCATATTGAACATATTCTCAGAGCCTGTATTGCGGAACACCGACCATCGCATGCTTTCGTATGGCACTTCCTGATTGGTATCTGGATTCAGCCACATCTTGCCCGCAGGGAATGTAGGATTCTTTACTTCGCCATCGAAGTCGCGTGCGTTGTCTTCTTCTTGCAGCTGCTTATCGTCGAGCATCTTCATAAAAAAGATGTAAGTCATTTGTTCCAATACTGTGATTGGATTGGTGACTCCAGCCACAAAGAATGTGTCCCATATCTGGTCTATCTGATTTTTGATTTCGCCTGTTATCATATTCTTGGTATTTCTTTTATTATATTATTGTATTTCTTTTTGTTGTTTTTGTTGCCGTAAAGGTACTATTTTTTATTGACATTTACTTAAGTTTTAGTAAAAAAACTTAGAGAACAATATGATTTAATACAAAGGGTAGCTTTGCTATCCGCATTTATCTATATAGAGACGAATATCATAAAGGGCTGTCTTTTATTGCAAAAGGCAGCTCTTTTATTTGGTTGTTCGTTAGAAAAAGTGTGGAGTTTGGGTGATTATTCGTTAGAAAAAGTGTGGAGAAAGGTAATAAGTACCTATAAAAATACCAAAATAACACAAAAAAGAGTGGGACAAAAAGAGCAGCGTGTGATATTTTATCATATCTTTGCAGAAGATAAGCTAACTATAACTAATTATGAAGAAATTATTATTGTCGATAGCCTTGTTGCTGCCTGCCATGGGAATGATGGCACAAACGCAGGTGAAGGCTACAGAGGGTGTACTCGAAGGAAAAGACCTTTCGGGCATTACAGTATTTAAAGGTGTACCATTTGCTGCGCCTCCTGTGGGCAACCTAAGATGGAAGGCTCCACAGCCTGCGGCTCATTGGGATGGAGTGAGAGAGGCTAAAGAGTATGGACCAAATCCGATGCAGGAACCAATATACGGAGATATGAATTTCGGAACCAAGGTGAATAGCGAGGATTGCCTATACCTTAATATATGGACACCTGCCAAGACCATGAAGGAACATCTGCCTGTGCTGATATATTTTAATGGGGGTGGACTTATGGCTGGTAGCGGTAGCGAAGCTCGATATGCTGGCGACGCTATGGCTCGCAAGGGCATCATCTCTATCACCGCCAACTATCGTGAGGGCATATTTGGATATTTTGCTCATCCACAGCTGTCGAAAGAAACAGATTATAAAGGTTCGGGCAACTATGGTTTCATGGACCAGGTGGCAGCCATACGATGGGTGAAGGACAATATCGAAGCTTTTGGTGGCGATCCAAATCGCATCACTATCGTTGGCGAGTCGGCTGGCTCTATGTCGGTTAGCGCCTTGATGGCATCGCCTCTATGCCAAGGACTCTTTGCTCAGGCTATGGGCTCGAGCGGTTCGGTGATGGGATTCCAAAAGATTGCAACCTTGAAAGAAGCTGAAGACAAGGGCGTGGCTCTTGCTCAGAAGATACTATTAGAAAAAGGTAAGAAAACGGGTAAGAAGGTGGGCAAGGATGCTGGCAAGAAATGTCTCAACGAACTTCGTGCTATGCCTGCCGAAGAACTCATGCTTTTAGCAAGCGTTAGAAATCTTCCTGTCTATAATGTAGACGGCTATTTCTTTACCGAACAGCCTGTGGAGGTTTTTGCTAAGGGCAATCAGACTAAGGTGGCTTTGCTCGTTGGTGGTAACAATCAAGAGATGACTCCTGGAGCTGTGCTCAAGGGTAAACAGCCAACGGTAGAGAACCTGAAAGAAGGTGCAAAGGCTCTATTTGGCGAAGAAAATATCGATGAGCTATTCCGCCTGTATGGCATCAATAGCGACAAGGACGTTTTGAAGCAGCCTGGTGTAGACCTTGCGTCAGATATGTTCCTCGACTATGCCACATGGAAATGGGGCAACATGCACAAGCTTACAGGCGGACAGCCTGTTTATCGCTATCGCTATTGCCATCCTCGTCCTGCTATGGCTATCAAGGGCAAAGTGGCAGCCTTGGCTGGTGGAGTGGTGGATGCTAAAGAAGGTGCAGCACCTGTACGTAGAGACAAGGGTGCCGTGCATTCTGCAGATATCGAATATGCTATGGCTACATTGCCTACCAACCGTGTGTATAATTGGCAACCAGAAGACTATATGGTTAGCGACATCTTTAGTCAGTATTATGTAAACTTCGTGAAGACTGGCAACCCTAATGGCTTAGGCTTGCCAGAGTGGCCTGCTACAAATGGTAAAGCCGTAGCACCTGTAATGCAGATAGATGTAGATACCAAGGTGAAGGCAGACGCTCAGATGGAAAAGAAATATGAGTTTATAGACAAAATATTTTGGAAGTAGAGACTTTAGCTTATAGCGACCAATGGGAGTGATAACTTCTCTAACTTCTCTAACTTCTAAACAAGAACATTAATTTAAGGAAAAACAGTAGGAAAAATGAAAAAGAAATTAGTTTTAATGGCAGCAGTTGTTGCTGCATTGTTTGTTGTGTCATGCAATGGCAAAACAAATGGTAATGAGACAGGTAAGGATAGCTTGAGTGCTGTAGAAAACGATTCGCTTGCTGCTGATGGCGTGGCTATAGAGTCGCTCGTTGGTACCTACGAGGGTACTCTCCCTGCTGCTGATTGCCCAGGAATAAAGACCGTATTGACTCTAAATGCTGACAGCACATACCAGTATTCTGCCGACTATTTGGAGCGCAAGGATGGTCACGACGAAGCAAGCGGTATCTTCAAGGTGTTGGCAAATAATGTGGTAGAGATTACTCGTCCATCGAGTGGTGAAACTTCTTACTATAAGGTGAAGGATGCCAACAGCATCATCATGACCGATTCGCTTGGCAACGAGCCTGAGGGCGAAATGGCTAAGCTCTATGTGCTGACAAAGAAGAAGTAAGCATCCACGAAGAAGTAAGCATCCACACGTGTGTGGGCTTATTCTCCAAATCTAAAAAATGATTTGGATAAAAATATAAGCACCAATCACATATTCGCAAACCAATATTGGTGGTTGCAGAATATGCGGTTGGTGCTTTTGTTGTTTTGATATTTAAAAATCGTCTAATGTAAAAGATAAATTAAATTATCTTAATATAGTGGAGAAACGAGGTGCTTCTTTTGGCTGTATGTGTCTAAAAGTGTAGCTTTGCAATAGAAGTATGTGTCGAAAAGTGTTATAATTCGACGGTATTATGTGTCGAAAAGTGTAACATGACGACAGTTTTATGTGTTGAAAAGTGTAATTTATGGAGAGAAAGATATATACGCAGTTAGTTGGTTGGAAAAACCAAAAGCTACATAAGCCATTAATTCTCAATGGTGTACGACAATGTGGTAAGACTTATATCCTTAAAGAATTCGGAAAACGAGAGTTTGAAAGCCTTGTCTACGTTAGTTGTGATAGAAATGAGAACCTGAAAGCTATTTATGCAGGTGGATTTGATACGTCAAGAATTATACAAGGTTTGAGCGCTTTGACAGGAGTAGATATAATCCCTGGCAAAACACTTATATTCTTAGACGAAGTGCAAGCTTTTCCACAGGCATTAGAGGCTTTGAAGTATTTCTGTGAAGATGCTCCAGAGTATCATATTGTAGTTGCAGGTTCGTTGTTAGGAGTAGCCTTGCATACAGGAGTGTCTTTTCCCGTAGGCAAGGTACAGACCATGCGACTATTCCCTATGGACTTTGAAGAATTTCTTATGGCAATGGGTGAAAATCAACTCTTAAAACTTATGCATAGCAAGGACTATGAGCTGATGAATGCCTTTCATGAGAAACTGAAAGACTATCTACATCAATATTATTACGTAGGCGGAATGCCGGAAGTTGTGAAGTCGTATGTGGAAAACAGATTGCTTAACCAAGTGCGCACGATTCAAAATGAAATTCTCTCCAACTATGCCAGTGACTTCTCTAAGCATGCTCCAACGCAGGAGGTGCCTCGCATAGATATGGTATGGCAGTCAATACTTGGACAATTATCAAAAGAAAACAAAAAGTTTGTATATGGAGTATTGAAAAAAGGAGGTAGAGCAAAGGAATTTGAGTTGGCTATCCAATGGTTGGTAGATGCAGGATTAGTATATAAAATAACAAAGGTGACAAAGCCTGAGTTGCCTCTAAAGTTTTATGAAGACTTGTCGGCATTCAAACTGTATCTATGCGATTGCGGACTGATGGGAGCAATGGCAGATAGTTCAGCAAAGGATGTATTGCTTGGCGATAATGTATTTACCGAATATAAGGGAGCTTTCACGGAACAATATGTTCTTCAACAGTTGCTTGCATCTGGCATTGATCATATTTATTATTATAGTTCAGACACCTCGCGAATGGAAATAGATTTTCTTATACAGCGAGATGGCGTTCTGTTGCCTATAGAAGTAAAGGGTGGAACAAGCATCAAAGCAACCTCGCTACACAACTATTTAATGGAACATTCTACCATATCTGCAATACTCTATTCCATGTTGCCATATCGCAAACAAGAGAATATTACAAATATGCCGCTATATGGAGTGTTTCTGTAAATTATTAGAAAATCAAGAGATTTACTACAGTCTGCTCGTTCGCGACAAGATGCACGATGCAAAGGATATAATTCTTTCTCAATATCAGGACATGCCGTCCCTGCACGAAATTGCTTCGATGGTAGGTACCAACGAGTGCACTCTGAAGAAGGCTTTCAAGTATGAGTTTGGCACTACCGTGTTTCAGTTTCTTTTCGACTATCGTATGCGCTTAGCTGCACATTATCAATTTAAAAAAACTAAAAACGATTATATGTTGATACTTTTATATTTTTGTATTTGCTAATCTATAGTAGTATAATCATCATTAGAAAAAATGATGATAAAATGAAAAAAAGTTGTTGTTACTTAAATCTTTTTGTGCCTATTGGGGTCTTAATGGTAGATGCATCTTTAAAACAAACAAAACATGAAGAAAACAAATGACATCACCCAAGAAAAACTCGCAGATGTATTCAAAGCCGAAAGGGCGCATCTGCTGAGATATGCTTGCTACAGACTCGGCAACGAGGATGATGCTAAAGATGTGTTGCAAGATACATTTTTGAAGTTGCACACACGAATTGCTGATACTGACGACCTGCAGATAAACAACTTACGTAGCTATATCTTTCGTACGTTGACGAACATCTGTGCCAAATGGCAAACACTTACCAATAGAGTTAAGACTGTCCAATTGAACAAGAGAATGGATGTTGTCGAGACCTCAGACCATGAGAACGAGGTCGACTATAGACGTATAGTCCATTTGCTGACAGAGATACCTGATGAACAGGCAGAAGTTATCCGCCTCAGAATCTATGGTGATAACAGTTTTGCAGAGGTCGCAGAAATTCTCTCACTACCGCTCCCAACGGTGAAGTCTCGCTTCTTATATGGATTAGAGAAACTCCGTAAGGGTATGAAAAAAACAATTAACAACGACTAAAAGACAAGATTATGAATTGCAATGATTTCAAAGAAAAGGTGGTAGACCTTTTTGACAAGGACATAGATATGCAGGCTCAGGCTCAATTGCGCGAACACATGGCTAACTGTCATGACTGTAAGGCTTATTACGACGAACTGCGCAAAACCTTCAACATTCTACAACCTCTGGATACTGCCAATATAAGAAAGACAAAAATCACACATCGCTTGTGGCGCTATGCCGCGGCTGTAGCCATCTTTCTTTTCGGTTTCGTTATTGGATGGAATCATCTGTTTTCAACACCCGCTGTCGCTGACGATGCTAAACTCACCTTCTTGCAACAGAGCATCCAAAGCGTACAGAACGTTGGTAGTTTCCAGATGGAGGTATACGCTCGCACCACGCAACAAGAAAATTTCGCAACCTTCGACCCTGCAATGCCATTCGTGAAGATAGATATTAAATTGTTAAGACAAAACGACTACTTATTTTATCGCGTAGAGAAAGCTAACGGTCGTACTGTTGTTTCAGATGGCAGAAATCAATATATGTGGATACCCAATGTGCTCTATCTTAAAGGAAGTCAAGAATCTGACTTCTTGGAACATTTCGCAAATCTAATATTCCCAGAACGACTGTTGACTATTCAAAAATCAGCCATCAAGCTATCGAATGAGAACAAGATGACGCAGGTGGAGAGCGATAGTACGATAGTTCTGACAGTTGATGGTGTGGAAAAAAATAGTGACTTGCGACAACTCTTTGAGACGGGAAAAATGGATGACTGTCGCCTCATCGTAGAGAACACCTTTACCAAGAACGATGGTCTATTGCGTTTCGTGAAGCTGTGGGTGATCAAGGATGGTAAGAAAATTTTGTTGCTACATATCGACAATATCCGTTACAATGTGATGCTTAACAAGGGCGAAATCACTCGTCTGCCAACCGCAGAATGGACTGACATAACGGAGCAGCGAGCCACATCAAGCAATCGCCTAAAACAATTGCAAAATGAGACCCCTCAACAAGCAGCTAAGCGCATTCTAAATGCAGTAATAGCCGATAAAGATAGCCAAGCAGCAGAAGCCCTTATCTATTATAAATCTATTCTTCCACAACTTATCCATAAACTGAAGGGTTGCAAAGTCTCCGCTTTTGAAACACGAAAAGACTCATCATATGTCGGTGTTTATGTCTTCTATACGCTAACCACACCTGAAGGCAATCGTGAGAAGCGTCATATAGCAATTCGTAACGACAATGAGCAACATATCTGGATTGTTGACGGAGGATTATAAATAATGTTCAAATTAAAAAGTTCTGTTTAGACCCTCATACATTATCATTTTCATCAGTTCCTCGTTGGCTCTAAAATAATGCAGGCTACATGCAATAGGTCTCCCTATTCAAGCATGTAGCCTGTATTGTTTATAAATATCGTGTTGTTATAAGGCAGCTAATTTAAGCTGTTATAAATTTTGATATTTATCTTTCCTTTTTCAATAATTATTTGTATTTTTGCATCAGTTTTCCTTTTTTTTATCAATTTGCAACAGATAATGAAATAAGGTAAAAACATATTTAGTAAATATAAGAAAAAAGCTAATGGACTCACTATTTCTCTTGCAGTTTGCATGTTTCATCTTCATGCTTGTCAATGCCTTCTTTGTGGCAGTCTCTCATCTGCATGTAAGATGGGAGAATAAGCGGTATGAGCGTTCTCGCTGGATGATAGTTGTCGCAATGATAGGACTGGCGATGCAATATTTGATACAGATGGCTTTCGGATTCCGTGCTGCTGACGATAGTTTGGGTGCTATTATCAATATCCTTATCTATACGCCCTGCTTCTCGCTTATCTCTTTAGGTATCTACAACATAGAGACTATCCGTACCAATCTCAGAAAGATGATTCTGATGTGCAGTGGCATTTATGCTGCCATCATTGTGGTCTTTTGCGTGGGTATTAGTCTTCATCAAAGCCTGTATATCCGAGAGGGGCTTTATCTGATGCTGACTCTGTTTTGCGTAAGTGTTTTCTATTGCAT
>ENA-OUOY01000555-OUOY01000555.1-human-gut-metagenome-genome-assembly--contig:-NODE-555-length-25313-cov-3.965793_pt1 | contig 25313 bp, 19 predicted proteins | sample MGYA00237937_ERZ548767 | MGnify/ENA primary metagenome ERZ548767 (study PRJEB26490, sample SAMN05356887) | human gut metagenome | biome: terrestrial biome; feature: human-associated habitat; material... | reverse complement strand
CAATACAGTAGCTCTGGAAATCCGTAACACCACCCACAAGCGGCAGTTCATAAGTTAAACTCTGGTTATAAATACTTGCGGATTTCTTCAATCAGGGAAGCATATTCTGCATCTGACAGGAATTTTTCACCCGGATTCATGGCAAAAACGCCACCCCATTCATAGCCATCTGTGTATTTTGGTACAAGATGGAAGTGAAGATGATGTCCGGTGTCACCGTAGGCACCATAGTTGATCTTCTGAGGATGGAATGCCTTGTGAAGAGCCTCTGCTACATGGTTGATATCTTCCATGTAAGCAGCGCGTTCTTCGGCAGTCAACTCTACAATCTCACTGACGTGTTTCTTATGGGCAACGATCACACGTCCTTTATGGCTTTGTTCTTTAAATAAATAAACTTTGGAGGATGGAAGTTCACAGATTTTAATGCCAAACTGGGCAACTAAGTCACCTTCCATACAATAAGCACAATTCTGATCTGTCATAATCTGTCTCCTGTCTTATTTCTGGTTGAAATGTACAGCGAAACCGGCGATTTCATCTTTTAAATAAGCAACTGTGATATTTCCTTTTGCATCATATTTGAAAGAAGACTCATCAAATACAAAACCACGTTTCTCTAAGTGGTACATTGCACGTGCAAGATAGTTTGTCTGGATTGCGATATGACCACAGGTTCCACGTCCTGGATTTTTCATCATTTCGATAAGAGAACCAACAAACATAGAGCTGTTTCCAACTTTTACATCCTGTCCAAGTAATGTAGCGAATTTTGCAGAATCAGAAGCAGCAGCTTCCTCAGATGCATTGTTTACACCAACGTGAAGAAGTTTGAAACCTAACATGGTAGAAACTGCTTCTTTTGTGAGTGCTGTGATACCAGCCCAGTCTTTTGCAGCAACAAGGTCTTTGCTTACCATCCAGGAACCGCCACATGCGATGATTTTGTTGAAATCAAGGTAATTTGTAAGGTTCTTCGCATTGATTCCGCCGGTTGGCATGAATTTCATATTTACATAAGGAGCTGCCATGGATTTGATCATGTTTAATCCGCCGGCTGCCTCTGCAGGGAAGAATTTTACAACATCAAGACCAAGTTCAATAGCAACTTCAACGTCACTTGGGTTAGAGCATCCAGGAGTAACCGGAATTCCTTTTTCTACACAGTATTTCACTACTTTTGGATTTAAGCCAGGACTTACAATGAATTTTGCTCCGGCGTTTACAGCGCGGTCAACCTGCTCTGTAGTAAGAACGGTTCCGGCACCTACTAACATTTCCGGGAACTGCTCAGCCATAATACGGATAGATTCCTCAGCGGCAGCAGTACGGAATGTAACCTCTGCACAAGGAAGTCCTCCGTCACATAATGCTTTTGCTAAAGGAGCAGCGTCCTCTACGTGATCCAGGGCGATAACAGGTACAATACCAATTTTGGAAATCTCTTCTAATACTTTGTTCATGATGATTCTCCTTATCATTCTTATTTTCTCATCCATGTTTTGGATGATTGTGTTCTTATATAAAATTCCATTATACGAAACAATGTTCCATAAAACGGTACGGTTTTATTATAACATCAGAAAAACGGATGTCAATAGTTCCAACTCAATTCCCTTGACATTTCTAATAGTAGCTGTTAATATGAGAAAAAAGAAAGTTCCACAATATGAAACGAGAATCTGAAATATGAAACATATAGGTAAATCCAGAGTTTTTTTTGGTTTTACAGAATTATATTGTGAACAGGAAGAAAGGGACACCTACGATGGCAGAAGAAAAAGAAACAAAAAATCCGGTGCAGTCTGCAGAACGAATTTTCCAGGTGCTTGAGATGTTAGCAGAGCATGGCGAGATGGGGTTAATGGAGATCAGCACAGAACTCGGACTTCACAAAAGTACGGTCCACCGCTTATTAATGTCCTTGATCTATATGGGGTATGCAAAACAGGACGAGACAACGCAGAAATACATGCTTTCTTACAAAATCGTGAGCATGGCGGGAAAAATCTTAGAGCGTACCGACATTTTACAGATCGCAAAACCTTATATGGAGCGCCTGTCCGATATCAGTGGGGAGGCAGTGCATCTTGTACAGCGGGAAGGCAACAACATTTTGTACATCTATAAAATAGAAGCAAAAGTTGGCACGATCCGCATGGTATCACACGTTGGCATGGTGCATCCGATGTATTGTTCCGGCGTGGGCAAGGCGATCATGGCAACGCTTCCGGAGAAAGAAGTAAAACAGATCTGGAACGAGAGCATTATTGAGAAGAAAACGGATAAGACGATCACTGACATTGACGAGATGATGCAGGTGTTAGAGGAAGTCCGTAAGAACGGTTATGCGTTAGACGACGAGGAGAACGAGGAGGGCGTGCGCTGTATCGCTGCCTGCCTGCATGGTTACAGCAAGGAAGTGAAATATGCATTCAGCATTTCCGGACCGGTCAGCCGTATGACGAGAGAGCGCGTGGAAGAACTTGCCGTGGATGTGAAAAAGGTACAGGAAGAATTATCAAGAGAACTGGGGTATTATCCATAAAATTAAATTTTTTTACAGAATATGTATAAGAAAAAAATCGATGGTCATACTATTTTTGAAGAACAGAGAAAATATACTCTGTAAAAGAAAAGGAGAAATGACTATGAGAAAGTGGAAATTACTTTTGGCTGGAATGATGCTTATGTTATCGTTGAGTGCTGTCGCAGGCTGCGGAAATAACAATGCAAACGATAAAAATAATGGCACAAACGGTACAAACACAAGCACGGAAAACCGTCTGAATAACAATGCGGACACTACCACAGGCAATGACAAAAATAATATTGACACCACAGAGGACAAGGACAACAACCGTGTGGATGAAAACGGCAACGTGATCGAGGATGTGGTGGACGGTGTTGGCGACGCCGGCAAAGATGTGATCGATGGTGTGGAAAATGGTGTGAATGATCTCACAAACGATGCAACCGGCGGAGATGCAGAGAATACCAACGGAACCGGTGGGAATGCCGGAAATGGAACTGCAAATCCGTAAATGATAGAGAAATACAAAAAAAGAAACGGCTTATCGTTTCTTTTTTTGTGCCTGTTTATTCAGATACATTTCATGGTCTGCTTTGTCAAGCAGATTGCGGAGCGTACAATCTTTGTAATTCATGGAGTAGCTGTAACCATAGGCGTAACTGATCGCATCCGGCATATTGCTGGAATGATACTGTTTGATCGTAGCATGTAGTTTTTCCAACAGCTCGTCTGCCTGCCCGGAGGTGGTGTCATACAAAATAGCGATAAATTCGTCACCGCCGTATCTGCCGACAAAATCTTTTTCAGGAACTACCTTTCTTAAAATGTGGGCAAAATTGGCGATCATCGAATCCCCGGCAGCGTGTCCAAGGGTATCGTTCACTTCTTTTAAATTATTTAAGTCGAACATAACAAAACACAGCGGCTCAGTGATAAAACCGGAAGAGTTCAAAAGGTCTTCACAGCGGCTTTTGTTTGGAAGTCTGGTGTGCACATCCAGGTAGGCTTTCTTGGATAAAATATGATTTTCCCTGACGGCCTTAATGTGCTGGATCTGCTGCTGGACGATCAAAAAGATTAACAATAGTATATCAAGCGCAGAAATAATCTCGGTCAGCCGGATACGTGCGGCAATCTTTTCCGAGTACTGTTCGGCAGCAGTCACCGTCTCGTCGGCATATTCAAAATAAGTTTCACTCATTGAGACAATATTGGTGTTTTTATAGCCCTTTTCACGAACAGTATAAATCTCTTCTTTCAGTAGTTCCCAATATTCAATCTGATTGTCCAGACACTGCTGGTAAGCAGGATCTTTCAGGCTTGCCAGATTATAATTTCCATCTTCATATTTTAAACCGGACAAAATTTTATCCAGATAATCAATCTGCATGTCATCTGCAGTTCCGGTAATCTCAAGCTTGACTTCACGCTGCGTGGCTCCGCGCACAAGACCGGCATAGTTTACCACGTGGGCAGTTCCATGTAGATTCTGGATCTGCACCATCATAAAAATGACAAGGAAAATCAAAACGAAGATCAGAATTTGCTGCAGCAGTGAGGCAGCATGCTGTTCTGTCTGTTTCATTCGTCTGCTAAAAGAGGTTTCTTTTGTATACATGAGTCACCTTTCCGAAAGTTTTTTTGTGTGTAGCTGTATTCTAACCCATAAAATCAGGAAGGTCAAATATTAGTATGTTTTTCAAAGAAAATATCTTAAATAAAAATGAAATCTTGCCAAATTAGTTGTGATTCATTTTTATTTGAATTATAATAAACCCATCGCATTTTTTGAGGCGACGAAAACAGAAAGTAATTTCAGGGATATTAAGGAGATTTCAATGTCAGATAATGATTTCAGAGAGGTAATCGACGGAGAAGAGAACAAAGAGCCGGCAGCCTCTGACAATAATTTACATACAACGGAAGCAGAGAGTGCGGAAGTGGTGAACACCACGGCAGATGCACAGGAGAGTGATGAGAAGAAGGATGATGAGTACGAGGAAATCTGCTACATCTGTCACAGACCAGAACATATTGCAGGAAAAATGATCAAGATTCCAAATAGCATTTCCATCTGCCATGACTGTATGCAGAGAACGTTCGACAGCATGAATGGCACCGGATTCCCAATGGGTGATATGATGAACATGGGAAGTTTTAATAATATGAATCTGGATAAGATGCCGAATATCAGCATGATCAATCTCTCTGATCTGCAAAATATGATGGGCGGTATGCCAAACAGCCAGAAGATCAGGAAAAAGAAACCAAAAGAGGAGAGAAAGCCGGAGATCGATATTCATGCGATCCCGGCTCCACATAAGATCAAAGCGTCGCTGGATGAGTATGTGGTTGGACAGGAACATGCAAAAAAAGTCATGTCTGTAGCAGTTTACAATCATTACAAGAGAATTGCCTCCGATGTGCAGGACGGTGTGGAGATCGAGAAATCCAACATGCTCATGATCGGACCGACCGGATGTGGTAAGACGTATCTGGTCAAGACACTGGCAAGATTATTAGATGTGCCGCTTGCCATCACGGACGCAACTTCCCTGACAGAAGCCGGTTATATCGGTGACGATATCGAGAGTGTAGTCAGCAAACTGTTAGCGGCTGCTGACAATGATGTGGAGCGCGCAGAGCACGGCATCATCTTTATCGATGAGATCGACAAGATTGCAAAGAAGCGCAACACAAACCAGCGCGATGTCAGCGGAGAATCTGTCCAGCAGGGAATGTTAAAGCTGTTAGAGGGTGCGGAAGTGGAAGTGCCGGTAGGGGCAAGCAGTAAAAATGCGATGGTTCCGATGACGATGGTCAACACGAAGAACATTCTTTTTATATGCGGAGGAGCGTTCCCGGATCTTGAGGATATCATTAAGGAGCGTCTGAATAAGGAAGCTTCCATTGGATTTAAGGCAGACCTGAAGGACAAATATGACAATGACGAGAACCTGCTTGCAAAAGTGACGACAGAAGATGTGCGCAAATTTGGTATGATCCCGGAATTTTTAGGACGTCTGCCGGTCATGTTCACATTGGAGGCACTGACGGAAGATATGCTCGTGCGTATTTTAAAAGAGCCGAAGAATGCAATCATCAGGCAGTATGAGAAGCTGCTTGCCATGGATGAGGTAAAGCTTGTATTTGACGAGGAAGCGCTTCATTCTATCGCAAAGGAAGCAAAAGAGAAAAAGGTAGGAGCGCGTGCTCTCCGCTCTATTATCGAAGATTTTATGTTAGATATCATGTATGAGATCCCGAAGGATGACAATATCGGCATGGTAACGATCACAAAAGATTATGTAGAGAAAAAGGGCGGTCCGCTCATCACGATGCGCGGCTGTGCAGCGATCGAAGAAAAGCCAGCAATTTAAAGGAATAAAAGACAAAACTCCGGCATTTATTGTAAAGATAGGTGTGCGGAGTTTTTTATGTCTGACTGTGAAGAAAAGATTTATTCCAATGATTATGTGGATTTTATCATATCGAAAGATGTTTTGGATGTGATTGACCTTTCAAGTGATTGTATCCAGCGGATCGATGAGGAAAAAGATACTTATTTTTATCCGAGGAGTTTTTTCCGGATATTTGATTTTCCGGCAGATTCCTATGCTTCTGTTCCAAAGTGCTATGGACTTCTGGATGAGACGGCGCTTGAGGTTTCGGGGATATTAAAATTACAGCAGCAGCCGGCACTCGCACTGAAAGGGCAGGGCGTGATGATCGGATTTATCGATACCGGGATCGATTACCGAAATCCGGTATTTCAGTATTCTGATGGGACAACAAGGATTTACCGCATCTGGGATCAGACGATCCGGGATGGAACAAAGCCGGAGGGGATCGCATATGGTTCCGAGTATAAGACAGAGCAGATCAATGCCGCACTCCGGACAGAAAATCCGCTGGAAACCGTTCCGTCCATGGATACCAATGGACATGGAACCTTTGTGGCCGGGGTGGCATGTGGAAGCGAGGATGTGGAAGATAATTTTATCGGGGCGGCGCCGTTTTCCGAGATCGCAGTCGTAAAACTGAAAGAGGCAAAAACTTATCTGCGGGAATTTTATTTTATACCGGATTCTGTTCCGGCGTATCAGGAGAATGATATCATGATGGCAGTCAGCTATCTGGACCGGCTGGCAAAGGAGCGGGATATGCCGCTTGTGATCTGCATTGCACTAGGAAGCAACATGGGAAACCGTGGCAAGGACGGACAACTGGCAACTTATCTGGATATTGTATCCAGAAGGCGGAAAAGATGCAGTGTGGCAGCAGTAGGAAACGAGGCGAATGCAAGACATCATTTTCTTGGAAAAATACAGCCGGACATGGAGTACGAATCGGTGGAAGTCTCGGTGGAGGAAAATATGCCGGGCTTTTTCATTGAGATGTGGGCAAATGCGCCGGAGCTTTATGCGGTATCGGTCAGCTCGCCCACCGGGGAAGTGCTGCCAAAAGTGCCTTATCGGAGCGGTGGAAGACAGGAGTTTGTCTTTATTTTCGAGCAGACAAGAGTCAGCATCGACTACCGGCTGACGGGCAGGCGGCAGGGAAACCAGCTTATTTATTTACGTTTTTCAAACGCAGCGCAGGGGATCTGGACGATCAACGTGTATCCGCAGAGCATTGTGACAGGGGATTACAATATGTGGCTTCCCATGCGGAATTTTACGAGTGGAAATGTTTTTTTCCTGCGGTCAAATCCGAATCATACGATCACCGTGCCGGGCAATGCAGGGCAGGTCATAAGCACGGGCGGCTACAATGTGGCAAATGGCGGTCTGTATCTGGACTCGGGCAGGGGATTTACACTTTCCGGTGAGGTAAAGCCGGATTTCTGTGCCCCGGCGGTGAATGTGTATGGACCGGGACTGCGGAACCGCTTTGTGACCATGACCGGGACGAGTGCGGCGGCAGCGATCACAGCCGGGGCATGTGCGCAGATCATGGAATGGGGACTGGTAAAAAGAAATCAGATTTTCATGTCCTCTGCGGATATCAAAAATATGCTGATCCGCGGCGCAGACCGGGCGGATGACAGGAGTTATCCGAATCCGTCGTGGGGGTATGGAACGCTGGATGTGTATGGAGCATTTGAGGATCTGCGGAGGTAGCGGACATTGGCTTTTCATTTTCCCTTCTGTGAAGTATAATAATATGTGGAAAAAACATTTTGCAGGCTTCCTGTGACAGTAAAATGGATCACAAGAGGTATGGAAATATTATAATTACGCAGGAGAAAAGAAAATTTTATGATAAAGATCGCGTTTTGTGATGATGATATGGAAGTGCTTCATCAGATGAACGAATTATTAGACCGCTACCGGGTAGAACGGAATGAGGATATTACCTATGCAGCATTCCAGAGTCCGTTTGAACTGCTGACGGAGATTGAGAAGGGCATAAGACCGGATATATTATTTCTCGATGTCGTGATGCCGGGGCAGAATGGCATGGATGTTGCAAAAGAGATCCGGCAGTATGACACGAATATGAAAATTATTTTTCTGACCTCATCCCCGGAGTTTGCGGTGGAATCTTATTCGGTTGGAGCTTATTTTTACCAGTTGAAACCGATCTGGGAGGAAAGCTTTTTCCGGCTGATGGATGCGGTGCTGGGACGAAAACTTTTATTTCATCTGGAAAACGGAGCAGTTATGGAAAGCGCAGGGAGTCTGGATGATCTGGCAGGACAGCTGATGCAGTACAGCAATTTTTTCCGTCCCCACCGATCCTTCCTTGTGAATATGGAGTATATCCAGAATATTTCCAGCCGTTCCATCAAAATGGTAAATGATGCGGAAATCCCAATTCCGCATGGAAAATGTTCGGAAATCAAAAATACATATATGGAATATGCGTTTAATGGAGAGCAGGCTGTCTTATGACGGTCTGTTTTTTCTTTGATAGAATAAACTACGTTAATAGTAAGAATGGATATGGTCGATTCAATACATTTTACGGTCGATTCATGACAGTACGTCCATTTTTGGGGGAAAATCGTGTATTGTAGATTCAGACAAAGGAGAAAGCCAAAATAAGCACACAAAAGAAGGGAGGATTAAGAAGAAAAAATGTTAGGTATGGAAATCTTGGTCATTATTGGTTTGATCCTGCTTTTACTTGTTCTCTGGATCATCTCCGTGCAGCGGAAGTTTGCGGTGATGGACGGAAATATCCAAAATGCCATGAATCAGATCGGAGTGCAGATTTCCTCACGTTTTGATGCACTATTTGCAGTGCTTGATCTTATGAAAGGATATGCAGCAGATGACATACAGCCGCTGATGGAGCGTGCAGCAGCCAGACGAAGTGTGATCACTGCTCGCTCCGCACCTGAGGAGGTATCAGAGCAGGAGCAGGTGATAGAGGAAACCGTAAAAAGCATCCGTCTGGCAGCAGAACGCAATCCACTGCTCTGCGCAGATAAAAACTATACCAAATGTATGGATGCGGTGGAATGTTATGGGCGCATGGTATATACCAGCCGTTTGATCTACAACGATTCAGTGACAAAGTTAAACAGTGCGCTTGGTATGTTTCCTACAAATGTAATTGCAGGTATTCTTGGCTTTCATAAAAGAGAATATCTGTCACAGAAAGGGGATTAATATGGGATTATTCAGTAATAATAAAAAATTATGTCCGGTCTGCGGGAATCCGACACCGCGGCTGCTTGCAACAAAAATACAGGACACACCGATCTGTAAGGAATGCGATAAAAAAATCTATCTGCCAAAAGGCAGGACAGATCGGATGACCATCGATGATTTTAAGCAGTACATCCAGTTTTACGAAGATAATCAGGCATTGAGAGATCAGTTCGAGGAAAACTATTCGTTTAATTTTGGACTGTTTGGTGGAGATCTGGTATTAGATATTTTCCATGGACTTTTCCGTGTGAACTGTGACAAAGATTCGCTCGCATTTCAGGCGGACAATTTAAAGTCTTTCCGTATTTTAGAGGACAGCCGGGTTTTATTTGAGGGAAATCATCAGGAATTAAAGCATTACGACAGTAAAGTTCCGGAAAAAGTAAAGCAGCTGGAGCCGCAGATCGCACAGTTTCAGATGCAGATGAGGGAATATGAAATGTTTGAGCGGCTGGAGCGGATGCATGAGGAAAATGACAAAGATGATAACCATTATCATGAGTATCATCCAAGACCATCTTTTGACGTGGCTTCTCCGGCAGATACCTTCCATGTGGAGCTGACGTTTGACCATCCTTACTGGGATAATATCAAGTGGGATTGGACCGGAGTTTCCTTTGACAGTGACAGTCCTAGTGTCGAGGCGTTTTTGAGCTGCTATGAGGATAAAACAGAGAGTCTGCACACGCTGGCGCTCAATCTGGCACACCTGATGAATCCGAATGTCAAAGAGATGACAGCGGGAGAAAAAAAACAGGATGCAAAGCAGGAGACCGGATCTTTGGAAGAGCAGAAGCAATCTTCTGAGAGCGATACGATCGAACAGCTGCAGAAGTACAAAGGTCTTTTGGATGCAGGAGTCATCATAGAAGAATTTGCAGCGAAGAAAAAGCAGTTATTGGGAATTTAATGATAAGGCTGATCCGGAAAGGGTCAGCTTTATTTATGAAATCTGCAAAAATAATTTTCAAATGGTACGTTAAAATTTGTGATGGAAATTGAAAATTTCGAGTATATTTTGTGCCGGTTTTATTGTATAATATTCTTTATGTTTGTAAATAAAAAAGTGAATGAAAAATAAGGGGATATCAGGGATGAGAATAGGATTTGACAATGACAGGTACTTAAAAATTCAGTCGGAGCACATTAAAGAGCGGATCAACCAATTTGGGGACAAGCTTTATCTGGAATTTGGCGGAAAATTATTTGACGATTATCACGCATCCAGAGTATTGCCGGGATTTGCACCGGACAGTAAACTCCAGATGCTTATGCAGCTTGCGGATGTGGCAGAGATCGTGATCGTGATCAGTGCGGCAGATATTGAGAAGAACAAAGTCCGCGGGGATCTTGGAATTACTTATGATGTGGATGTTGTCCGGCTGATCGGAGAGTTTGAGAAAAAGGGTCTGTATGTGGGAAGCGTTGTCATCACGCAGTTTGCAGGACAGAGCGGTGCCGTACAGTTCCGTGAAAAACTGGAAAAAAGAGGCATTAAAGTATATCAGCATTATAAGATCGAGGGCTATCCGGCAAACATTCCGCTGATCGTCAGTGAGAACGGATTCGGCAAGAATGACTATATCGAGACGACCAGACCATTAGTCGTCATCACTGCACCGGGACCGGGAAGTGGAAAAATGGCAACCTGCCTCTCCCAGCTTTATCATGAGAATATCCGTGGAACAAAAGCCGGATATGCAAAATTTGAGACATTCCCAATCTGGAATCTTCCATTAAAACATCCGGTAAACTTAGCTTATGAGGCGGCTACCGCAGACTTGAATGACGTGAACATGATCGACCCGTTCCATCTGGAAGCTTATGGAAAAACGACGGTCAACTACAACCGTGACATTGAGATCTTCCCGGTTTTGAACGCTATTTTTGAAGGGATTTATGGAGAAAATACTTATTATAAATCACCGACTGATATGGGTGTCAACATGGCCGGAAACTGTATCATCGATGACGAGGCATGCTGTGAAGCCTCCAAAATGGAGATCATAAGACGTTATTACACAGCGGTAAACAAACTGGTCAAAGAGGAAGCGACGGAAAATGAAGTTTACAAGATCGAACTTCTGATGAAACAGGCGAAGATCACAACGGACGACAGACATGTCACAGTCGCTGCAAAAAAACGTGCAGAGGAACTTGGCGTTCCAACTGCAGCGATCGAACTTTCCGATGGCTGTATCATTACGTCCAAGACATCAGATTTTCTCGGTGCGTCTGCAGCATTGCTCCTGAACGCATTAAAATATCTGGCTGGCATTGAGCATGATGAGAAACTCATCCGCCCGGAAGCAATCGAACCGATCCAGGATCTGAAAGTCCGTTTCCTCGGTGGAAAGAATCCAAGACTCCATACCGATGAGGTATTGATCGCCCTTTCGCTCGCTGCGGTGACCAATGAAAACGCAAAGAAAGCATTAGAGCAGCTTCCGGCACTTCGGGGATGCCAGGTGCACACTTCCGTAATGCTCTCTGAAGTGGATATTAAAATTTTTAAGAAGCTAGGTGTGGATCTGACAAGTGAACCGGTGCGCAGTGGATTAAAATTGTATTAGAAATTTGTTTGTCAAAAAATACATGAAATAATTTGTGAATAATGTATAAAAACCCTTTTATAAAATAAGGTGTATGGTATAATAAGCACAAGTGATGAAATCACGAGGTAATACAGGCAATCTGATTGTTAAGAATATAACAATCAAAACAGGCACATACATATTTTATAGGAGGGTTTTTATAATGGCAAGATTTACGTTACCAAGAGATTTATACCATGGAAAAGGGGCTCTGGAGGCATTAAAGACATTCAAAGGAAAAAAGGCAATGATCTGTGTTGGCGGCGGTTCTATGAAGCGGTTCGGATTTCTCGACAGAGCAGAACAGTACCTGAAAGAAGCCGGAATGGAAGTTCAGTTGTTTGAAGGCATCGAACCGGATCCTTCTGTGGAAACCGTGATGAAAGGTGCAAAAGCAATGATGGAATTTGAACCGGACTGGATCATTGCGATGGGCGGCGGATCCCCAATCGATGCAGCAAAAGCGATGTGGATCAAATACGAGTACCCGGATATCACGTTCGAGGATATGTGTAAAGTATTTGGCATCCCGGCGCTTAGAAAGAAAGCTCATTTCTGTGCAATCTCTTCCACATCAGGAACAGCGACAGAGGTGACAGCATTTTCAATTATTACCGATTATGAAAAAGGTATCAAATATCCGATCGCAGATTTTGAGATCACACCGGATGTGGCAATCGTTGATCCGGATCTTGCAGAGACAATGCCACAGAAATTAGTTGCACATACTGGAATGGATGCTATGACACATGCGATCGAGGCATATGTTTCTACCGCTAACTGTGACTTTACCGATCCACTGGCGTTACATGCAATCAAAATGATCCAGAATGATCTGGTTGATTCCTACAACGGAGATATGGCTAAGAGAGATTCCATGCACAATGCGCAGTGTCTTGCAGGAATGGCATTCTCCAACGCTCTGCTTGGTATCGTTCATTCCATGGCACATAAGACAGGAGCTGCATTTGCAGATTATGGTGCACATATTATCCACGGTGCAGCAAACGCCATGTATCTGCCAAAAGTTATCGCATTCAATGCAAAAGATGAGACTGCGAAGAAACGTTACGGCGATATTGCTGATTTTATGGGACTTGGCGGTGACAGCTTAGATGAGAAAGTTGCGTTACTCATTGCATACTTGCGCAAGATGAATGATGACCTTAAGATTCCACACTGCATCAAAAATTATGGCGCAGACAGCTACCCGACAGAGCAGGGCTTCGTTCCGGAAGAGGTGTTCTTAGAGAGACTGCCGGAGATCGCTGCCAATGCGATTTTAGATGCATGTACCGGTTCCAATCCTAGACAGCCGAGCCAGGAAGAGATGGAGAAGCTGCTGAAATGCTGCTACTATGATACCGAGGTGGATTTCTGATAAACCGGAGTTTAGGTTTTGAACTGCCGCTTGTAGGTGGTGTTACGGATTTTCGTAGGTTATGTTAATTGCATGCCTATAAAGTATTTATAAACATAAAAAATAGAACTGTTTGTTTTCAGGAACGCTTCCGCTTGTTGTCGCTGGCAGCGGTACTAAGAAAGCATCCATCGTGATTTCAAAATCCAATTACATTGGCTTTTGAAATCGCAATGTCTGCTTTCTAAGGACCGGCCGCTCCCAAAATCCTGAAAACAAATCAGTTCTATTTTTTATTAAGCCAAGACTGTGTGGCATGCAATATCCAGATTGTGAAAATCCGTCAATCCAGAATACGAGCGGCAGAGATCAAAGCCAACCAAAGTTCCATAACGTAAATTGCAGATTTTGTGGTGCAATTCACAGCGTTGATTGGGCATGTATAAGAGTTCTCTCACAAGTCATTCACAGCGTAAATGAAAAGAAAAACGATATAAACAAATATTATTTTCTTCGTGAGCTATGAAGATGGGATTCTAAAAATATTTTCCCATGGTGAAATTATAGAACACTTCCAGAGCTGACGCTTCCATTGAAAGAGGCTGCTGCGACAGATGAGCCACTGTCGCAGGTGGCTGTATCTACAGTGCCTGCATCGGCGGTGGCATTTAACTCGGCATTCATCTGAGCTTCCGTTTGTGCTTCCATCTGCTGTAATTCACTCATCTGCAGTCCGACATAAGACAGATCGACGGTTGCTGCACCGGCTGCAGTGGAAATACCGCCGTGTTTGTAATCCATAGTATTTTGCAGATATTTCATATCCGCTTCGTTGATGTTGCTGCGCTCTTCATTGCGGTGCATACGGCGTTTGCGGATGATTTCCTGACGTCTTGATTTCTCTTTCTGTACCTGCTGAATCTCCTCTGTCGCCATCTTTTGTTTCAGATCATTTTCTTTCTGGTGGACGCGGCGTTTCACTTCGGACTTCTGCTGCATTTCTTTTGCTGATTTTTCACGTTCATATTTCCGCTGTAAATTTTCTTCCTGTTTCAGATTAGACACCTTGGACTGGGCGCATTTTACCATTCTTTTTGCGTGTGCGAGGGCAATCTGTACCTCACTGTCATCATATTCCCCGGTTCCGAGGCAGTGCTGTAAATTATTGACTGTACTTTTTGCCTTGGTGAGAACCGCAGCGGCAGTCCGCGACTTTGTGGCGCGGATAAGCTGTGAGGAGATTTGTTTTGCATTATAATTAAGAGATTTTTTGGTTGACTTTCCTGTGCTAAAGGAACTGCTTTTGGAAATTCCAGTGTTTCTTGTGTTGATCGTGGCAGTGGAGAATCCATTCATCGTTCCGCCAAAATAATTGCTTACGGTTAAGTTCATCTTTATTTCCTCCGTGAAATAAATTTGACTACTTGTTTCGATAATTTATATATCGGTAAGTTGGGGGATTTTGTTCAGTGTATCTAAGTGCTTTTGGTTGCATGAAAATTTAAAAGAGGATATACTTTTTTATATATTTTAGCAAAAATGTATGGAATTTTTGCAGATAAGACAGGGATGCCTGTCCGATGAAGTTGTAGTATAAAGGAGCACACATACATGGAAAACGAAAAACAGAAAAAAATCATATTCGCTCTGATCCCGATTGTGATCGCCCTGCTGTCATTTTTTGTGATCGCGCGGTTCACTTCTTCGACAGAATTCAATGCAAAGACGATACAGTCACTGGACGACAAGAAAACAACCGTCATGGAACTTACTGCAGCATCCACGGCGGCATCGGCAGCGATCACATTGATTCCGGGGGATGTCGGAACTCCAATTGCATGTGTATTTTTCTCCGGGTATCTGTTGTGGAGGAAAGAGATATTGCGAGTGGTCGCACAGAAATTCCTGCTTTTCGGACTGGCAGTGTATCTTGTGATCCCGGCGAGCGTGAAGGTGGCGGATATGATCGAGACAACCTATGCGTCATCCATCGAGAGTACGATAGAGACTGCGAAGCAGACAACCGATGAGATAGAATCTGAAACAGGAGAAAGTGGACAGGTGGATGATAAGAGCAGCAATGAAAAATCCCAGAGTGATTCAGACAGTGACAGCAAAGAAAATGCCGGTGGATTTTTCTCAGGACTTTTTAATAAAGTGCAGGAAGGAGTGTCCACAGCGACTGCGAATGTGGAGAATGTGTTGAATAACTTTATCGAGGCATTGGCAATTTTGCTTGTGACTTCATGCCTGATTCCGATACTGGTGCTGATTTTCTTTGTATGGCTGGTAAAGATGCTGCTTGGACTAAATATTGATATTCCGACATCTGTCAGAAAATAGGAAGGACTTTTCCATGGACATCAAAGACTGCATTATTTACGAAAAAACAATCCCTGCTCACCCGGCAGTATACGATGATTTTCCGGAGAATCTGCTGCCGGAACTGGCAGGGTATTTAAAAGAGCACGGAATTGAAAAATTATATTGTCATCAGACGGAAATGTTTGAGAAAGTGACTTCCGGGAAGAATGTTGTTATCACAACATCAACGGCGAGCGGCAAGACCTTAAGTTTTTTACTCCCGGTTTTACAGGACATTTTGAAAAATCCGCTGACAAGGGCAATCTTCATTTACCCGACCAAGGCACTTGCGGCAGACCAGTACCGTGCGATTGCACCGTATCTGGAATATTTTGGAGAGAACCGTATTGTGGCGGGCGTGTATGATGGGGATACGCCGGTGGCGGAGCGTACAAGAATCCGGCAGAGTGCCAATATTATATTGACAAACCTGGAGATGGTGAATGGGGCATTTCTGCCGAATCACAGCAAATACGGGTTTGATTTTATTTTTTCCAATTTAAAATACATTGTGATCGATGAGCTGCACACGTATCGTGGAGCGTTCGGTTCGCATCTGGCAAATGTGTTCCGCAGGCTTTCAAGAGTATGCCGTTATTATCATTCCAATCCGCAGTTTCTTTGCAGTTCTGCTACGATCGCCAATCCGGTGGAGCTTGCAGCAGAGATCTGTGGAAAGCAGTTTGCACTTGTGGATAAGGACGGCTCACCAGCAGCAGAACGTGGATATTATCTCATCCAGCCGCCGAAGATCATGGGGAAAGACGACAACTATTATGGGCAGGTACGCATTACGACAGTGGCGGCAGAACTTTTGCCGGAGCTGATGGATGAAGGAAAAAATTTTATTGCGTTTACGAAGTCCAGAAAGAATGTGGAGATCGTCTTAAAAGAGACGAGAGATCATTTGGAAGCGGAGGGATTTTTGGGCACGCATAAGCCGGATGAGATCTCCGGTTATCGTGGCGGTTACACGTCGCTTGAGCGGAAACAGATTGAAAATCAGATGATCTCGGGAGAACTGATGGGACTTGTTTCCACGAATGCATTAGAACTTGGAATTGATATCGGAAAGATCAGTACCACGGTGTTAGTCGGTTATCCGGGCACCAGAGCCTCATTCTGGCAGCAGACAGGGCGTGCCGGAAGAAGCGGGAAAAGGAGCAGCAACTATCTCATTCTCGACAATCAGCCGTTTGACCAGTACATTGCGCTTGAGCCGGGCTGGCTGTTTGAGGGAAGCAGTGAAAATGCTGTGATCGATAAGAATAATCTGATCATTGAGCTGGCGCATATCCGTGCGGCAGCAGCGGAGATTCCTTTGACGCTTGATGATATTTCCCTGTTTCCGGATCTTGGCGAGGCAATCCCGGTACTTCTCCGCGCTGAGGAACTGTCGAGCCACAATGGAAAATTTGCGTGGTCTGGCGGTGAGTTCCCGGCGGGTGATTTTTCCATGCGCAATATTGACGAGAAGCGCTATAAGCTTCTGCACAAGGACAGCGGAAAAGAAATCACAGAGATGGACGAGAGTCAGGCGTTCCGCGAGCTTCACGATGGTGCGGTCTACATGCATGACGGTGTTGCTTATCAGGTGACAAAGCTTGACCTTGAGAGCCGAACTGCCTATGCAGTGCCTTTTAATGGAAATTATTATACGGTCGCGGCAGGGGAAGCGAATGTGAAGATCGTTCACGAGAGTAAAAATATGCCGCTTGCGCGCACAGAGCTCCATTTTGGCGATGTCAATGTGAGCGATTACGTTTATATGTTTAAGAAAATGCAGTTTCACAATCATCAGAATCTTGGCTATGAGCAGTTACCGAAGGCACTCTCCAAAGACTATGATACGGAGAGTACCTGGATGCGTGTGCCGGAGAATGTCGTGAAGGTGTACCGGGGATTGATCCAGGTGAATGAGAATACGAAAATGGTGCGGAACAATTATTATGAGGGCGTCTGTTTTGCACTGAAAAATGCTGCCCGGATGGTGACCATGACGGAGCAGGAGGATATTGGAGTTATCACGTCGGCGAATGCACTGGAACTTGCGTTTGACACAAGCTCGGATGTAGACATCTATTTTTACGATAAGTATGTGGGTGGACTTGGATTCGCTGAAAAGATTTATGATAATATGGAAGATATTATCCAAAATGCCGTGAAGCTTGTAAAAGGCTGTGGATGCAAAGATGGCTGTGCCGCCTGTGTGGGAGATTACCGGCTTGACAGGCAGGTGGTACTTTTCGGACTGGAAAACCTGCTGGAACACTGGGATGTCCCGATGGGAGTGAAGACTGCAGAGCATGCGCCGTCCACGTTCAGGAGAAAAGAGTTCTCGTTTGAAAAGTTAGGAGAGCAGTGGCAGGAGTTCTGCAAAAAGATTAGTGAAAACGGAGAGAACTTTGCCGCGTTTTTACAGACCGTTCCGGCGGTCGAAGTGAGAGAGCGGATGCTGATCTTAAAATTATCCAGCGCCTTTTATGCTGACTGGGTGATGGAGCCGGGAAACCGCGAGAGCCTTAAGAATATTATCAGTTATTATGCGGATGTGCCGGTTGGATTCCAAATCCAGGTGGCACTCGCAGATGAAGTGAGAGAGCCGGATAAGGACGCGATGGAGAAGATGGAACGGAGGCTAAAATGAAAACAAGAGAAGAAGCAACAAAATACGGACTGTCATTTCCAGACACTTATCTGGAAACGCCGTTTCATGATCCAAACTGGGAGTTAGTGCGTGTGCGTGGAAGCAAAAAGGCATTTTTGTGGGTATATGAGCGGAACGGATACATCAATCTGAATGTGAAAGTGCGCCCGGAGTGGCGCGATTTCTGGAGGGATGCCTATGCGTCCGTGCTTCCGGGATATCATCAGAACAAAGAACACTGGAATACGATCATTTTAGACGGGACAATTCCGGATAAGGATGTGAAGCAGATGATTGCAGAAAGCTATGACATTATCACAGACAGTCCGACGAAGCGTATTTATGAGGCGGTGAAAATCATTCCAAAAGGTAAAGTGGCAACTTACGGCAGGGTGGCAGAGCTTGCCGGAAATCCGAGAATGTCCAGAGCTGTCGGAAATGCCCTGCACCATAACCCGGATCCGGAGCATATCCCATGTTACCGTGTTGTGAATTCCAAGGGAGAATTAGCAGGGGCTTTCGCCTTTGGAGGGGAGCATGTGCAGGAAGAACTGCTGAAAGCAGACGGCATTGAAGTGGTGAATGGCAGGGTGGATTTAAAGAAATATGGAATTTAAAGAAAATTACACACAACAGCTACAACGTCTAAATGAGTACCAGAAAGCAGCCGTTTTCGATGAGAGCAGCGCATGTCTTGTGAACGCCAATGTGGGAAGCGGTAAGACGACGGTTCTTATCACAAAGGTCATGTATCTGCATTACGAGAAGCAGATTCCATATGAACAGATGGTCGTTCTGACTTTTACGAATAAGGCTGCGGATGAGATCAAAGAGCGTCTGTATGCGCTGGAGCCGGAGATCAAAGAGGAACAGTTGTGGGGCTTTGGAACATTTCACAGTGTGTGTCTTACGATGTTGAAGAAAATGCTTCCAGTGGAAAATCTGGGCTATACCAAAGAATTTATGGTGATGGATCCGGACGAAGAACTTGAGATGGCAGAGCAGTTGATCTTAACTTATCAGCTGAAAATCAAATATAAAAACCGGCTGAAAAAGCGTCTGGAACAAAAAAACAGCAAATATCAGGATGATATCGATAAATTAAAGGCATTGCTAAAGGAAGAAAAGAGACGTCAGGATAAAATGACGTTTGACGAGCTGCTGGAAAATACATGTAAATTGGTGAAGATGTCAGCAGAAATAGAAGAAGTATCAAAAAAGAATGCGAACTTGCAAGACAACGAGAATACAAGAATGCAAGATATCTCCTGGATCATCGTGGACGAAGTTCAGGACAGCGATGAGAAACAGTTAGAGCTCATCGACTGCCTGAAAAAACCACAGACCTGTTTTTTCGCAGTAGGTGATCCGAATCAGGTCATTTACAGTTGGCGTGGAAGTGCTTTTCATATTTTTTATCAGCTGAAGACCAAGTATCAGGCAACGGAGCTGACACTTCCGGTAAATTACCGTTCCAGCAGTGAAATCCTTGCAGTGGCACGGTGCTTTATGCAGCAGGGAGGCACATTGCAGGGCGGCAGGGAGAACGGTGATAAAATCCAGATCCGGAATATGTATGATCCGTTTCAGGAGGCAGACTATCTTGCAGACAGGATCAGGGAACTGCATGCGTCAGGACTTCCATATCGGGAAATAGCAATCTTTTACCGTTTGCAGAATCAATCGGAAATTTTTGAACATGTTTTTGAAAAAGAAGGCATTCCATTCGAAGTTTCGTTAAAAAAGACTGTGAAAGATATTCCGGTTCTGGACTGGCTGATCAGGGTACTGCGTTTTTCTGTCAATCCGAAAGATAAAAGCTCCGGTATAGCAGCACTTGCGGATAAGAAATATGGAGACGGCATGTCGGTGAAGGAAGCGGAGAAAACGACCGATCTTCTGAACGAAATTACAGAAGAAGAAAAACAGGAGATGAACAATGAATTATGTAAACCAGATATCCGTAAGCAAATGCTTGGATTTTCGCAAGCATATTTCAACGCTCAATCCACAACAGCAGAAGACCTCTGGAACTATTTTTCTCTGGAAAATCATCTCCACCCAACGACAGCTTCGTATGTAGAAGACAGAATCTGCGTCATGGACTTTTTGGAGCACATGACCACCTATCAGAAAGAACAGCAGAAAAATGTCGTGGAAGGTTTTTCGGAATTTTTGAATATGGCGTCTTTGTATGGAACGAATATTTTGAAAAAAGAGATACATAATGAAAATGATACTGTAAAGCTTATGACACTTCATGCATCCAAAGGGTTGGAGTTTTCCCATGTTTTTATCACAGGTGTGAATTATGGACTGATTCCTTTGCAGACCAAAAGTTTTGAGGAGGAAGAGGAGGAACAACGTCTCTTTTTTGTCGGCATCACAAGGGCGAAGGAACATCTGGAACTTTCCTATTACACAAGTCCGGGACAGTACCGGGCAGCACCCGGACCGAGCAGATATCTGCGCATGATACCAGGAAATCTGATCGAAGGACAGGAGCGGGAGAGGGAATCTCCGGCGGCACATTTGCAGGATCTGAAGCGCCAGATCCTTGCAGAACGCGCAGAGCAATCAGAGCATATAGAATTGCAAGAAGCCGGCAAAATATCAGGGGGAAAAAATCCATCGGCGAATACAGGAACAAAGAATATTTCAGTAGGAAATGAAGCAGTAACCACACAAAAACGCCGCGTCCGTCATCCAAAATACGGCACCGGTTCCGTGGTGAGAGAGGATGACATGATGATTACCGTTGACTTTGATGATTATGGGGAAAAAGAACTCATGAAAATGTTCGGCGGTCTGGAAGAATTGCCGTGATACTTATATATTGTCAGGTATCGGGCGATTATGAAAAAGAATAGCGTACTTGTACAAAAAAGAAAACAATTCCTACCTTGACAAGGGGAAATAATGCGTTATAATACTTATATCATATCAAATAACTAGGAAATATCAATTACAAACTAATTTAGAGATAGAAAGAGGTACAAAGATATGAGTAAACTGATTTACTTAGATAATGCAGCAACAACGCAGGTATATCCGGAAGTGTTACAGGAGATGCTTCCATATTTTTCAGAAGTATACAGCAATCCATCTGCAATTTACAGTTTTGCATCTGAGAGCAAAAAGGCGGTTGATAAAGCAAGGACTTCCGTGGCAGAACTGATCAATGCGAAGACAGATGAGATTTATTTTACAGGCGGCGGCAGCGAGTCTGATAACTGGGCATTAAAGGCAACCGCAGACGCTTATGCGTCCAAAGGAAAACACATCATCACAAGCACGATCGAACATCACGCGATCCTTCACACCTGTGCTTACCTGGAGAAAAAAGGTTTTGAGATTACGTATGTGAACGTTGACGAAAACGGTAAAGTAAAACTGGATGAGTTAGAGGCAGCAATCCGTCCTGATACAATCCTGATTTCCATAATGACAGCAAATAACGAGATCGGAACCATCCAGCCGGTCAGGGAGATCGGACGTATCGCACATGAACATGGCGTATTATTCCACACGGACGCTGTACAGGCATTTGGACATATTCCGATCGATGTGGACGAGATGAACATTGATATGCTGAGTGCCAGCGGTCACAAGATCAACGGACCAAAGGGAATCGGCGTAATGTATATCAGAAAAGGCGTGAAGATTCTTTCCTTCATCCACGGTGGTGCGCAGGAGAGAAAACGTAGAGCCGGAACTCTGAACGTACCGGGTATCGTAGGTATCGGTAAAGCAGCCGAGATCGCAAAAAATACCATGGCAGAGAGAAGTGCAAAAGAGATCAGCTTAAGAGATCATCTGATCGACCGTATTTTAACAGAAATCCCATATGTGAGATTGAATGGTGACAGACATGACCGTCTGCCAAACAATGTAAACGTATGCTTCCGTTATATCGAGGGTGAGTCCATGCTGATTTTATTAGACCAGGCAGGTGTTTGTGCATCCAGTGGTTCCGCATGTACTTCCGGATCCTTAGACCCGTCTCATGTATTGCTTGCAATCGGACTTCCTCATGAGATCGCACACGGTTCTCTTCGTCTGACACTTTCCGAGAAGAATACCGTAGAAGAGATCGATTTTGTTGTAGACGAGTTAAAGAAGATCATTGAACGTTTGAGAAGCATGTCCCCATTATATGAGGATTTCGTAAAAAAACAGAATAAATAAATTTTTCAATCACATGATTTTACAGTAATCAAAATAACAGGTTATATTCAAAGAAAGCAGGATAAAAAGTATGTATAGTGAAAAAGTAATGGATCATTTTAACAACCCAAGAAACGTTGGAGAGATTGAGAATCCAAGCGGTGTCGGTACCGTTGGTAATGCAAAATGCGGCGACATCATGAGAATGTATCTTGACATTGATGATAACGGGATCATCCAGGATGTAAAGTTTAAAACATTTGGTTGTGGTGCAGCCGTTGCAACAAGCAGTATGGCAACCGAGCTTGTAAAAGGCAAGACGATTCAGGAGGCGCTTGAGGTTACAAACAAGGCAGTTATGGAGGCTCTTGATGGGCTTCCACCGGTAAAGGTACACTGTTCACTTCTTGCAGAGGAAGCGATTCATGCAGCGTTATGGGATTACGCAGAGAAAAACCATATCACGATCGAGGGACTGGAGAAACCGGTGAACGATATTTCTGAGAAAGAAGAAGGCGAAGAGGAAGAGTACTAAGCGCTTTTTCCGGAAGGCACATCAGACTGTCAGGCAGATTTATGAAAAAGGTAAACTGCCGGCAGTCTTTTTTGTGCAATGGGAAAATTCTCATATCTATTTCATTCCAGTTATGGTAAAATATAGCTATTGCAAAAAGCAGAATAGCAGATCATAAGGAAAACGAATTGAGGATAAAGAGATAATGGAAGATTTACAGGTAGAAGATTTTAATGATCCAATAGAACATAAAGCAGAGCAGACAGCAGAAGGTATTAAAGCACCGGAAAATCAGGAGAATGACGAGGAGCAAACCTCCATTTTCAAAGAGATCATGAGCTGGGTGATCCCGTTTGCAATTGCTTTAGTGGCAGCGCTTCTCATCAAAAACTTTCTGATCATCAATGCGGATGTACCTACCGGATCGATGGAGAATACAATCCTGCCGGGAGACCGTTTTATCGGAAACCGGCTCGCATATGTGTTTGGAGAGCCAGAGAGAGGGGATATTGTCGTATTCCGGTATCCGGATGATGAGAGCGAGATTTATGTGAAGCGTGTGATCGGGCTTCCGGGGGATACCATCGATATTGAGGATGGAAAAATATATATCAATGGATCGGCAGAGCCTTTACAGGAGGACTATCTGAAAGAAGAATGGACTGTTGCCACGGGTCCATATACATTTGAGGTGCCGGAGGGATCGTACTTCATGATGGGAGATAACAGGAATGATTCCTGGGATGCAAGATATTGGAGCAACACTTATGTGACAAAAGACAAAATTTTAGGAAAAGCACTTTTTACTTACTGGCCTTTTGCACATTTTGGAAAACTGGAATAAAAAAGGAAGCGTGACATGGTAACATTATTAGCAAAAATATTTATCAAAGACTCAGAAGATAAAATAAAACAGCGCGAGGCATACGGAATGCTGTGCGGTGTGATCGGTATATTATTTAATGTACTGCTTTTTATCGGTAAATTTCTCGCAGGAACTTTAAGCAATTCCATTGCGATCACAGCAGATGCCTTTAACAACCTTTCAGATGCAGGTTCTTCGATCGTGACACTGCTTGGCTTCAAGCTTGCAGGGGCAAAACCGGATACGGAGCATCCATTTGGACATGGAAGGATTGAGTATGTTTCAGGCCTGGTTGTGGCTGCGGCAATCCTTTTGATGGGTTACGAACTCGTCCGTGACTCCATCGGAAAAATCATGCATCCGGAGGAAACAGAGTTCACGCTCCTTGTGGCAGTGATCCTGATCGTATCCATTCTTGTAAAACTATATATGGCGTATTATAACCGTGCTATTGGAAAAAAACTGGATTCTGCAGCGATGAAAGCGGTTGCCACAGACAGTTTAAGTGATACCGCAGCGACAACGGTCGTGCTTCTGGCATCCGTATTTACCCATTTTACAGGAATCAAAATTGATGGCTACTGCGGTCTGGTTGTGGGCTTATTAGTCGGTTATGCAGGTTTTGACGCTGCCAGAGAGACATTAAATCCATTGCTTGGACAGCCACCGGCACATGAATTTGTAGAAAAAATAGATGAGATCGTAATGTCACATTCGGAAGTATGCGGAATGCATGATCTGATCGTCCACGATTACGGTCCGGGCAGACAGATGATCTCATTGCATGCAGAAGTTCCGGCAGAGGGAAATATTATGGAACTGCATGATGTGATAGACAATATTGAGAATGAACTGCGTGAGACACTTGGCTGTGAGGCAACGATCCACATGGATCCGGTCGTGACTTCGGATGAGCATGTGAGTGAGACGAAAGCGGCGATGGTATCTCTGATCAAGGCAATTGATGAGGATTTGTCCATTCACGATTTCCGTATGGTGAGTGGCGGGACGCATACGAATCTCATTTTTGACATTCTTGCACCATTTGGATTCCGTCTGACGGACGAGGAACTGCTCACAGAAGTGCTCCAGTCTGTGCATGAACATTTCGGTGATAACTATTACGTGGTGACGAAAATCGATCATTCTTACATATAAGACAGAAAAAAGCCTGCATCGAAAGGATATTTCCTGAGATGCAGGCTTTTTCTGTATAAAATACGTTACTTCAATTGAATACAATAGAAAATTTTTGAAACCCGGCGGTGCGGTCAGGTATCTAATATATGAAAGGTGGGTGAAAGATGAAAAAAAAAGAGTACTCTTTAGTTTATAAAGCAATTCATGGGGACAGTCATGCATACGGCGAATTGATTCATCAGTATAACCCATACTTTTATAAAATAGCTTTTTTATATGTAAAAAATGAGGACGCAGCAGTCGAAATTGTTCAGGATAGTGTCTATCAGGGATATCTGAAAATAAAGACACTGAGAAATCCTGAGCTGTTTTCAACATGGATGACCAGAATTATTATGAATAAAGCGGTTCGTTATATAAAACAGAACAAAAAAATTGTGGAATACGAGGAAGCATTTCATGAGGCT
>ENA-OUOY01000550-OUOY01000550.1-human-gut-metagenome-genome-assembly--contig:-NODE-550-length-25458-cov-5.448530_pt1 | contig 25458 bp, 15 predicted proteins | sample MGYA00237937_ERZ548767 | MGnify/ENA primary metagenome ERZ548767 (study PRJEB26490, sample SAMN05356887) | human gut metagenome | biome: terrestrial biome; feature: human-associated habitat; material... | reverse complement strand
AGATGGTTCTATCCTGTACGATGGTCTGCTCTGAACGTGAAATCTCCACAACATCATGGAAACGCTTGTTCAGGAAGTAAATCTGAAGATTAAACGACCAACGTTCCATATCCTTGTAATAATCAGCCAGATATGGATTATTATCTACCGGCTCGAAATTAGCTTTCCAGCCATATCTCTTGGCAAGCATCTTGGTTAATGTTGTCTTGCCGCTACCTATATTTCCTGCTATTGCTATATGCATTTTTGTTAATGTTAAATGTTGAATGTTGAATGTTGAATTGGGCTTAAGAGAACAGCCCGAAGAGCTTGGCATCTATCTTATCTACGATTTCACCAAACTGCTTGGGATTGTGCTCGAAATCGAGATTATCAACTTCTACGATAAGCACCTTGCCCTTATACTTGTTCATGATGAAATCTTCGTAAAGTTTGTTGATACCTTCCAGATAATCCAAAGGCATCTTCTGCTCATAATCACGACCGCGCTTCTGGATATTCTTCACGAGGTGAGGAACTGAAGAACGGAGATATATCATCAGTTCAGGCATCTCCACCACTTCCATCATCGACTCGAAGAGCTCCATATAAGTCTCGTAGTCGCGCTGGTCCATGTTGCCCATCTTCCGGTTGTTGGCCGCAAAGACATAAACACCCTCAAAGATGGTGCGGTCCTGGATAACCGTCTCTTTACTGTGTTGGATTTCCAGCAGATTCTTGAATCGCTGCTTCAGATAGAACACCTCCATATTGAGAGCCCATCGCGAGATATCCTTGTAATAGTCATCGATATAGGGGTTTTCAGCCACGGGCTCCAAGTACTGTTTCCATCCATAATGTTTAGAAAGCATCTTGGTGAGTGTTGTCTTGCCACTACCGATATTTCCTGCTATTGCTATATACATTTATTTTTAATGTTTAATGTTAAATGTTGAATGTTGAATTTTTGATGCGATACCACCCTCAATTCTACATTGGTTGCAAAAGTACAATAAAAAATCGGGATAAACAAAAAAATCCAAGCAAATATATGATTTGCTTGGATTTTTGTATTCTATTCCTGCCTTGCAGGGAATCTGTATGTTAATAGTCACGTTCGATGAGTTCGAGACACATGCGGGAGTTATGGTAAGGACATTTCCAGAAACCCGCCTTATCATCCTCCTTGTTCACCGTACCATCTTCCAGGATAGCCCAGTGCCACTCACCGTTCTTGTTATCCAGCAGATGCTTGGCTACATAGTTCCAGCAGGAGATGGCAACCAGAAGATTCTCTTCGGTACGGAAATACTGATAGAGGTCGATATGGCCGATGATGTTCTCGCACTGCACCCACCACTGGCGCTGGAGATCATACTTATCCCCATCCTTCCAATGCTCATAAACCATACTGCCATCCGGACGTAAGCCTTCATCTGCTGCATCGGCTATACGACGGATGATGCGCTCTATCTTATGCAGCAATATCTTATCGTCCAAAACCAGCGCGGTTTCGTGGAGCAGCCAGGACGCCTCAATATCATGACCATAGCTCTCGATGTTGCGCTTGCCCTCCCACTCGTCATTGAAGAAGAGGTCGAGATGATAAGTCTCCTTGTTCAGAAGCTTATCGGTGAAGATATCGAGCAGATTACGGATGCTCTTCTCCAGTTCCGGAGTCTTCCAAACACGATAAAGATTGGTATATGGCTCGATGATATGCAGATGGGTATTCATCGTACGGGAACCATTCTCATCCTTATCAGAGAGACGCATGTCTGCAATCGGATTCCACTCACGGGTCAATGCCTCGATATATCCGTTGTTCTCGGCATCAAAGGCATGCTTCTCGATGTCATGATACAGGGAGATGGCGATATCCAACGCCTCCTTGTCACCTGTTGCACGGGCATACTCCGAGAAACCATAGATGGCAAAGCCGATGGCGTAAGTCTGCTTCTTGGTATCGAGCGAATTACCCTGACAGTCAACACTCCAGTAGATGCCGCCATATTCCCTGTCGAGGAAATAATCGCGCACATAATCCTTGGCACGGGTGGCAGCCTCAAGATACTCCGGCTTCTTCAAGACACGATAGGCTGCAGAAAACGCCCAGAGGATACGGGCATTCATCACGGCACCCTTCTCGGCTACAGGATGTACCTGGTCGTTACCGTCTACACGTCCGTAAAAGCCACCGTTTTCTTCATCTTTCACTTTCGTTAGCCAATAGCTGAGGATGTTGTTCTCCAGAACATCCCGCATCGTTTCTTTAAGATTTTCCATTTTTCCTTTTTTAATAGTGATTATTAGTTATGTTAAAACAGTTATTTGCGGATAGGGAACTTCCAGGCAAGCACCATCAGCAGGAAGGCGATGACGGCTGGGAAGAGTGAGAACAATGACCATACCATCGTAAGCACAGAGTCGGTGACACTGGCTGGGTCAATCATCGTATTACCCATCTTATCTGTTATCATGTTGGCACCTGCCCAGCCCAGGAAAAGGGCGATGAGAGAACCGGAAATGGCTGTACCAAACTTCTGGCTCATCGTACCGGAAGAGAAGATAAGACCCGTAGCGGATGTTCCGAAATGCTCGGTATGGTAGTCGGCTACATCGGCATACATAGACCACATCAATGGCGAATAGATACCGATACCCATAGAGGTAAGGATAACGATGGCTATCATCACCCAGATATACGATGGATCCATCGGGATGAAGAAGAAGACAACCGAGAGAACCAGACAGAGTGCTGCAGCCCAGAAAAATGCCATACGCTTGCTGCCTACCAGACGGGTGAACCAAGGAGATACACCACCGAAAATCATACAGGTTACTTCACCGAATGCCATGAAAACGGTATAGTTGATAATCAATCCCTCGATGGTTACATTGCCATGCAGACAGTAATCGAACATATAGCCAGCTACGGCATAGCGGAATCCGTTGAAGAAGTTGGTGCACACAGCAATGGCTGTCATATAGAGCCAGGCCTTGTTGTGAACGAGGTCGGCAAACTGCTGAAATGAGAACTTCTCAGCGCGTTTCGGCTTCAGACGTTCCTTGGTAAGGAGTCCGCAAGCCAATGTCATAACAGCTGCAATAATACCGAGCACGGCACCAATGACAGCATACTGATGAGCGGCAGAACCACCTACCATTTTCTGAAGATATGGGAAAGAGAGCAGGGTAACGAATCCCATGGCATAAGCACCCACCATACGGAAAGAAGAGAACTGGTTCTTCTCATCATCATCCTCGGTCATCACACCGAGCAATGAGCCGTAAGGCACATTCACCATGGTATATACCGCCATCATCAGCAGATAGAGGGCGTAAGCATAGATTCGCTTGCCCACAGGACCGAAGTCTGGTGTATAGAGCAAGAGGGCGAATATCAATCCGAAAGGAATGGCACCATAGATGAGCCAAGGACGGTAGGTTCCGAAACGGCTCTTGGTACGGTCGGCAAGCGTACCCATCAGCGGGTCGGTAACCACATCGAACATGCGGGCTACAAGCATCAGTACTGCCGCATCCGCAAACGAGAGTCCGAAGACATTTGTAAAAAACAGAGGAAAAGCGATAGACATCACCTTCCATACAATACCACCCGCAGCGGCATCACCTAATGCATAAGCTATTTTTTCTTTTAAACGAGCCATTGTTTTTAATTGACAATTTACAATTTATAATTTACTAAAAAAGGGATTCGCTCCCCATCTATATCTGATAATACGGATGAGGAGTACGAATCCCTACAATCTTAATACCTGAAACTTATTTACTTAAAGTCTGTTTATTTTTTGCTACCAAAGCCTTGATCTTCTCTACTGAGAACTGAGTGCGATAATCATCCTTTGGTGTGTTCATGCAGTAGTCTACCAATCGGTCGATGGTAGAAGTTGCCACATGCATGCGGGTATCAGAAGAAGCATAGTAGATGAATACCTTGCCATCCTCATCTGCAATCCAACCATTGGCAAAGACTACGTTCATTACATCACCGATATACTCAGGACCTTCCGGTACGAGGAGATATCCACCTGGTTCTGCAATCACCTTTGTAGGATCCTCAAGAGAAGTCATGTACATATAGAGCACATAGCGGAGACCGCTGGCACAGCCACGAACACCGTGAGCCAGATGCAACCAGCCCTTATCAGTCTTGATAGGATGAGGACCCTCACCGTTCTTCACCTCCTGGATGGTATGATAGTGACGGGCATTGATGATCTTCTCTTCCTTGATTTCGGCATGAGTGATATCATCAACAAGAGCCCAACCGATACCACCACCAGAACCTGTATCGATGAAACCATCCTGTGGACGGGTATAGAAAGCATACTTGCCATCAACGAACTCCGGATGGAGAACCACATTGCGCTGCTGGCTCTTGGTCTTCAGATCAGGAAGACGCTCCCAGTTTACCAGGTCCTTGGTACGGGCGATGGCTGCAGTAGCTGTAGCAGCACTGAGGTCGCCAGGCTGATCATCATCATGACGCTCTGCACAGAACACGCCATAGATGTAACCATCCTCATGAGCTGTGAGTCGCATATCATAGATGTTGGTAGCAGGAACAACATCCTCCGGCATGGTGATAGGCTCATCCCAGAAACGGAAGTTGTCAACACCATTAGGACTCTCTGCTACGGCAAAGAAACTCTTGCGGTCAGCACCCTCAACACGAACAACGAGGAGATACTTACCATTCCACTTGATGGCACCCGAATTGAGGGTAGCATTCATCATGATGCGCTGCATGAGATAAGGGTTGCTCTTCTCATCGAAGTCGTAACGCCACTCCAATGGAGTATGTTCTGCGGTGAGGATTGGGTTCTTATACTTTTCATAGATACCATTTCCCCACTCTACCGGTTCATTCTTACGGCTCAGCAATTCCTCATGATGAGCGCGAAGTGCTTTCACTTTGTCTTGAAATGTAGTCATAATATATTTTATATTAATGTTGAATGTTGAATGTTGAGTGTTGAATGTTGAATGTTGAGTATAAAATGCACATTGGACTAAAGCCAATTTAACATTCAACATTCAACATTTATTTAACCTTTACAATGTCTTTGGCAAAGAGGACTTTCTTTTCCTTCTTGAATGCCTTGAAGTCCTCGACGATGGCACCATCGCCTACTCCAGGGAGGTAAGCTTCCTCCTGAGGTTTATCCCAGGCATTACGCCAGAAGAGTACATAACTCAACTGATACTTCTGAAGTACAGGCCAAAGGGTTTGGGTAAACCAATCCTTCTTGCTGGCGATACCCCTACAACCCGTTTCGGTGAGGGCAGGAATCTTGCCAACCTTCTTGGCTGCCTCCATCAGCACATCGAGTGTAGCTGCAAGGTTCTGCTGATAGTTGGCATCGCTGTTGTCGAACTCGTAGACGTCAACACCCAGCATATCCACATTTTTGTCGGCACAGATCCGTTCCCAACAGTTCAGTTCACCTTCACATCCCCATTTGCCTTCGCTACCGATAGAAATCAGATGATTCTTGTCGAGCGAACGGATCAGCTTGCTCGCTTCACCCAGCCACTTTTCGAAAGCAGGCAACTGCTCTTTGCTGAAAGCACGAGGCTCGTTACCTATCTGCCATGACATGATGGCCGGGTCGTCCTTATACTTCTTCTTTGTATATCTGTTGGTTCTCGTAAGTATGAATCGTACATAATCATAGAAAAGCTGATGTGCCTTTTCGCAGGATGCATATTGGGCAACGAAGTTCATGAAGGCAGGATATCCATCTTCGTTAGGACGGGGAGCCTGACCCAAGCCAGCCTGCTCCAGGTAATAGCCATAACCGCCACTCCATTCCCAGGAATTGTTCAGATAGAGCACGGCCAGCATCTTGCGTTTGCCCATCTCCATCAGCAGATAGTCGAGACCGGCAAGAATCGTATCGTTATAAACGCCCGGTGCTTCCTGCAGCGTCGGCTCAACCTTGGTCTTCACTCCTCGCTTTCCATCAGAGCCCACCAGGATGCGGAGGTTGTCAATGCCCATCTCCTTCATCTTATCGAGTTCCTTGCAGAGACGTTCACGGTTGCCGCCCTGTCCTTCTGAACCGAGGATGGCACCATACCAGAAATTGGTACCTACATAATAATAAGGTTTACCATCGCGAACGAAATGTCCGTCCTTCACCTGCACAAAGTTTGACTTCGCTGAGATATTGCATGTAGCCAATGCCATCATCAATAAAACAAATATCTTCTTCATTTATTATTTAAGTTTACAGTTTAAAGATTCATTTTCGGTTGCAAAGATACGAAATAAGGGCAAAAAAGCATGATACTTTTTTGCCCTTTCTACATATAAATCTAAACTATGCTTATTTATTATTGCTTTTTCTCTATTTTTCTAAGGTTTCGGATAGATTTTCAGGTAATCTTCCATCCCTTCGGCTGCTCCCTGCATCACACCTTTAAATATATAGGAGTCAGAAACTACCTGCTTCTTTCTGTCGAAGATGGTCATGTGAGGAAGAGGCTGCACATTGATATCCCAGACGTATGGGATAAGTCCTGCCTTCATCATTTCGGCAGTCACCGCTCCATACCATGCCATCATACTCTCATTGTGCTTCTCCTGATTACCACCGAAGAGAGAGGCATCCTTACGGTTGGCACCATATTCGCCGATAACTACCGGATAGCCCAGATCTACAAACTTCTGTTTCATCTTCATCACCTGATTGGTGATATGCTGGTAGGCATCCACGTTCTTATTATTATAAAAGATGGTGTTTACGGTTCGACCCTGGTCATCGGCAGGCGCATGTCCATTCCAATAGAGTGCCACCTTGCCCCAATCGGCATCCTTTTCCATCAGGGTAAATATATAAGGATCATAGAAATGAACCTCTGCCATCAGACGGTTCTTTACCTTATCCTTCAGCCGGGTGATGTCGTAAGAATCCTTGGCAGCCAAATCAATCTCGGTCTTTGGAGTCTGTACGATGAGCACACGGCTGGCATTATTACCACCGGTAGCACGGACGGCATCGATAAACACCTGTTCGTATGCCAGGAGACGGTCGGCAAACTCCTTACTATCAGGAGCCAGCATGTCACCTTGAACCTGCGGACTGGCGCCTCCCACTCCCGGTTCGTTGAGGGCAGCAAAGAGAACCCGCTGGTCATACGCCTTGAATTCCTTTGCGATATTCGTCCACAGTTTGCGGAACATCTCCTTATGCTCTGCCACATTCACCCCACTGGTAAAGGCATCATGCTCCATCCATCCGCCATCCCAGTGTTCGTTGATGATGACACAGAGACCGGCATTGAGACCATAGTTTACGATTTCCTTGATTCGTTTCATCCAGACAGGATCTATGGTCATATTCTCCTTATCCGTAAGATGTCCAGCCACCCAGGATGTAGGAATGCGAAGACTGTTGAATCCCTGCTGTTTCAAACTCCGGATATAGCTCTCAGTAGTCTTATCATTCTGCCATGAAGTTTCCGACTTCAGTCCTGCCTGATTGGTAAAGACATCATTCCAGTCGCATGCCTCCATCGTATTACCCAGGTTGACTCCTGGAGCCATATAGTGAGCCAGTTCGGTAGCCGTGAGTTTCATTTTCGAGATACGGCCATCCACTGGTTTAACCTGTGCGCCAGCCCAAGCGAAATGAGCGGCAGCCAATATAATCATAACTATCTTCTTCATATATCAATCTAACGTATTAACGGTTTTGAAGTTATCATGTTGCAAAGATAGCGAAAAAACAGTAGCGTGAATGTATATTTTTGATAAAAGGATAGGTATATTATGTTAGGATGTACGATATTTGCACAAAAAAAGGACGCACATCAGAGAAAGATTCCCCCGATATGCGTCCACACCTACTTTATATCAAACCTAAAGACTTAATATCTTATTTTTTATTACCATGGGTATTTGCCCTGGCTTGCACCCTTCATGATGGCATCGAAGATATACTGTTTCTTCACTACGCCATTGGTGCAATCAATCACGTCACCAGTCTCCCAGTAGAATGGAACACAACCATTGTTCTTGGCTACCTTGGTAACATATTCATCGAAGTAAGCCACAGACTTATCGTGCAATTCCTGATTCTCTCCTTCTCCTAAAGTACGGAAGGTAGCGGCATACTCACCGAGGATAACAGGGATACCCTTGTCTACGAACTTAGCCTTCATCTTAGCCATCTGAGCGTCAACCCATGCCTCGGCATAATTGTCAGGAGTATTACGGTTGCTGCCAGCAAGTTTATTATCCTTGCCCCAGTAATAGTAGATCTTAGACCATGCATCATTTCCATCCTTATCCAGCAAGCAGAACTGATATGGCTCATAGAAGTGAACCTCTACCATCAGACGGTCTGGCACCTTGTCTGTAGGGAATGTTGCCACCTCAGTCTCATCAGGGTTGTCCATATAGGTGCAAGTATTTGAAATATCAGCACCGAGTCCCTGAACAATGATGGTACGAGAAGCATTGTTTCCACCAGTAGCTCGAACAGCATCTATCATGGTCTGCTCATATCTAACCACACGCTCCACAGCATATTTATCACCCCACATTTCCGGTTTACCAGAAGTTTCGTTCATACCTGGCTCATTACAAGCAGCAAAGAGGAGGTGCTCATCAAAGTCCTTCATGTAAGAAGCCACTTGAGTCCAGATAGCCTTCTGTCTTGCAATGATAGATGGTTCCAACAGATCGTTGAAGATATTATCTTCAAGCCAACCGCCATTGCTATCAGTATCACTATCCTTATCATAATGACAATTGAGGATAACATACATATCATTCTGAACACACCAGCTGATGACTTTCTTTACACGATGAAGCCATTTGGTATCAATGGTGTAAGCAGGATCTGTAGAACGATGAGTAAAGTGAGCAGCCCAAGCGCAAGGAATACGGACGGTATTGAAACCAGCATTCTTCAAACTCTTGATATACTCCTCAGAAATTTTACCATCATTTCTCCAAGAACCCTCACCTGATGGAGCCTCCAACAAGTTGCCGAGGTTGATGCCGGCATACATCATGCTTGCCAGTTCCTTGGCATTGTGAGCCATTTCTCCTTCAGGAACAACAAGAGGTTCACCAGCCTGGGTGATAGAAATCTCCTTCATGTTGGTACCCTGTGTCACCTTGATGAGAAGGCTGCGAGAATCATCTTTCTTGTTCGTAGAAACTGCGAAAGAATAGTTATATACATTTCCCTCTGTACTACCCTCTGTCAAGGTAAGCCAAGAGACATCCACTTTCTTACCGGCGTCATCCTTGTCTCTGACCACAACGAGCGGTTTACTGGATGCCGTCACCGAGAATGTTCCTGTAGCAGCTTCGTTGCTGAGGGCAAACTCAGTGCCCTCAACATGGAAGATTTCAGTAACATCATTATCGTCATCACTACATGCCGCCATCACGAAACAGAAACATAAGGCAAGCATGGTTGCAAATATCAATTTTACTTTCTTCATAATCGTATATTTTTACGTACTACGTTATTTTTACCACTGTGGTACTGGGAAGAGGCTATGAACAGTGAACTTAGCGCGCATAGACTTATTAAAGCCCAGCTCTCGCATCAAATCACCATCCTTGACACCAAATGCACAATTATCCTTTGTAGCACCATAGCAATTAAACAATTCCAAACGATACTTAGGATTCTCATTGGCGTCAACCACCTTAGACTTATCGTAAGAAACAGCCTGACCGTCAAGATAGAACTCATCCAAAGTACTGTGTGTACCTGGGAAGAAACCATAAAGGTCAGCAAACTCGATAAAGGTCATGATAGTACCACCGTCAAAGCCAGAACCTTCATAAGTCATATCGAACTGATTGTTCTCGAGAGAGTATTGACCCTTGTCACTCTTAACAACTTTCAAGGTAGAACCATCGTTATATCCCCACAACTGAGCCTCACCTTCACCCCAGCCACGAACGGCATTGAATGTAGGAGTATAGACACCAGTACCATCACTTGTTGTAGAAACTACAGTGAATGTTACCTCCAAGGTTTTATTGAAGGCAAGAGCAGGTTCACCAGCATCACCAGGACCGCCACTAGCACGGAATGGGGAATTCTGAGCAGTACCAGAACCCCAGATATTGAACAACTCTATACGATAGTTGCCATTACCTTCGATATCACCATAATGGAACTTGTTGGCATCAAACTTCAAATCCTGTCCATCAGCCTTGATAGCATCAATGCGAACCAAAGCCTTAGGGTATTTTGCAGCAAAGCCTTCCAAATCAAGGACGTAAACCTTACCATTGGTACGGGCTTCTGTTGTTTCAAGTTTAACTGTATATTGACCAACAGCCTTTGAGCCACCAGAAACGACAGTTGAAGCGCCATCCCAGTTGCCACCATCACCCCAAGCAGTCAACTTGGCAACATAGCCATTCTTGACATCTGAGGTTACATAGTTATAAATCATCAACTGACCATCACTAGAACGGATTACACCCAACTGGAGCGCCTCGTCAGAAAGAGACATCACCTTAATCTTGGTTTCATCAGTACGGGTGATACCACCAATATACTCTACAGCATTCAGAGGGTCAATGGTCATTGTGATAGTCTTATTCTTCTCATCCACGGTAAATGTACCTTCAGAATCCTTATAAGAACCATCAGCCTGAACCTGATGAACCTTTACCTTATCATTGCCATCTTCATCCTTATAGAATGTCATTGTACCATTACAATGGCTAGGATCAGTGATAGCCCAAGACTTAATACTTGCATAGTCTGCATCCCAACCGGTAGTTTCACCTACAACAGGCTGGTTATTGGTATAAGAAGCCCAACATGCATCCTTGCCATAGAAGAATACAGGACCAACAAACTTATAATGAGATCCATCTGGTTTCAAGTCAAACTCCCAAGTATTATACAACTTCTCCTTAACAAACTTCACGTTCTTAGCCACAGATACAGGGCGGATAGCCAATGCCTGATAAACAGGAGTAGAAGTACGACGATCTGAATTACGGTCGAAGCTGTAGCCCAAAGCAAACTGTTTGTCAGCAGGATTGATAGAACCAGAGAGATAAAGACCATTGATACCCTGACCAGAAACGGTCTGCTGAGTACGAGAACCTGCTGCTGGCAAGAAGATGGAATTACCATTAGGACCTGTAAGCTTGTAACCAGCTACACCAGCCTGTTCTACCCATTCTTTCTTACACTCATTAAACAACTCCTCAAACTCTTCCACAGTTGGCATTGTCAACCAAGAACCATAAGCCTTGTTGGCAACATCACGATCAGTCTTATAGATATCAGCAGAAGCATAATCTTCCATTAATACGCTGGTCTTGAAACCAGTCATATCACCAAATCCGAAGAGACCACCAAGTTCAGTTTCCTTAGTAGCACCAACATTATACTTAGCCCACTTGGTAGAGAGACCAAGATCTACAAGATCATTATCTGGATCAAAGTTAGACTCAGGAGTTGTAAACTCTCTTTCCTCACCATAGATAACACCATTACCCAAGTCGAGGTAAGCTGTATAGTGATAAGTAGTATTAGGCAACAAGCCCTCAGTCTTTACTTCATAGTTGTCGTTGATACCATCAGCCTGAATACGTACACCCTTGCGGATTTTCTCTGTCTTTGTATCAGGTGACAGGATAATACCGCTTACGGCATCAGCTGGAGCCTTCTCCAAAGAAGCCTGGAAAGTAACTGTGGTAGCAGTCAGATCTTTTACTTCACCAGTGATAGCCTTGGAATCGGTTAAGACAGCACTGGAGACAGTACCCGTATAAGTAACGTGACCCTGCAAGGTAACGAAAGCCTGATAGTAAACCACCTGACCAGGAGTACCAGAGATAGACGCACTGAACTCAGAGGTACTTTCGCCGGTTACTTTCTCAGAAAGATTGTCCTCGGCATCACCATACATGAATCCTACAGTGTAAGATCCGGACGACTGACTTTCGAGTCCCTTCACCGTACCATGGAAGATAGCAGAAGAGGCTGTAACGTCAGCAGACCCCGTAACAACGGAATTTTCATCCAGCAATGGGGTTGTGCTAGGAGAATAGTCATCGTCAGAGCATCCTGCGAAGAAGATGCTCATGACAAATGCCATTATTCCAAATAATATTTTATTCTTCATAATTGAATTCTATTAAAGTTATTGAATCGTACAAGAAACAATCTCCACATTAATACCGGAAAAATCCAAGTCCTTCTTTGTCCAATCTCCCTGAGCATATCCAACAAGTTGAATAGACAGGTCAAGACAGGTACTGGTAAAGGTCTGGGTAGAGCCCGTTGTATTTGTCAGAGAAACAGTAGTCTCGCCATTGGTATTCACCTCTACAGCATCGCTAAGATCGAAGCAACCAGGTTCCCAAGTCTGCTTGATGTTATTATCTATGAGCGCACACTTAGGTGTTTTGTCCCATGTCAGGCCACTAATCTTGAAAACTACAGTGATGGTCTGATTCTTCTTCAGTTTCACCTTAGTAACATCCTTAAAGAGGCCTTTACCACTTTCACCATAATGATGGAAACCTACACGGAGGCTGTTGCCCTCTGCCCACATGATGCCCTCATTGTGAAGAATGGAATTGTCTATAGGCACGATAGTAGGACCAGTCTGTCCACCACCAATAGCCTTATGGTTGAGGCAAGCAACGAGATAAGTATTGACATTACCATCAGCATCCTTTGCTTCAGGAACACCAATCATCAACTGACCAGCAGCATCCTCGCCCAAGACTGTAAACTCACGAGTTCTCAGCTTGATAGTACGCTTATCGCTAGAAGCTGCAATGATATTGATATACTTATTGAATACCAACTTGTTACCATCCTTGATTTCCATTCTTCCTTCGAGTTCCTGACCTTCGCAGTCTGTACAAGTGAACTTGTAGAAATCCTGATCCGTAATCTTCTCAATAGAAAGCTGGAAGTTATCCACTACAGCGTCTGCAGGCTTAGGAGCCCATGTGTTGTTATACTTATCACCAATTACAGACTTCCATCGAGCTGCATTCTGAACAGCCATTTCCTGCTTGCTTGGAACACCATTCGTATTCGATGTTTCGTATTTAAATGGAGAATTGTTCCACCACAAGATATCATAAGGCTTTTCTGAATCGAGAATGAATGTAGCCTTATTACCAACATAAGATACATCATTATGTTCGATAGTGAACAAATCTGTTGCCAAGTTAGGATACTCAGGAAGTTTAGGAGAAACAACATCCAAGAGCTTGTCGGCAGCAGGAATACATTTACCCTTAGTATCCAGAACTTCCTGAGAAACGAAGTTCCAGATGATATACCAGTTACCCTCTGAGTTGGTACGACGAGTAGCCAACTGAAGCATATAAGGAGTCAGTTCAACTATAGAGATATCCTGGGTATAGTTAGAACAAACTTCATCAAATCCTACGTTGTGCATGGCATAGCAATCTGAGAAAGAAATCTTAGGCATGGTCTTCTCTTCCAAGTTCATGTTGAACTTACCAATGAGATTAGAGCCAGTACTAGCTCCCTTAGTTCCAGCCTCACCACGATACATCGTAGCCACACAACCATTCTTGGCATCCATACTGAACTCCATATATGAATCCATATAAGGGTCAGTCTCAGGAATCAACCAGCTCTGGAATCCAGGATCCCAGTTAGGCTTAAAGTTCTCAAAGAGAATATCCTTGTAAACATTGCCGAGCTTGTCATCCTCTGTAAATCCCTTGCCATCACCATCAGGATCATATGGGTATGCATACATCACAGGGCCAGTACACTGACCGATGCCAAAACTTGCATAACAAGGAATCCATTTTTTCTTGACACCAGCAGCCAAAGTCTCAGCGTCAGGGAACTGACCACCCTTATAATTCTGATCAGCCAGATAGAACCACTTGTTATCGTTCAAGAGCGAGAAGTCGTTCTGTGGAAGATTAAACTTGTATGGTTCACCATAAACCACACCACCATTGGTCTCAACACCAAAAGTAACCTCGTAGTCACCAGCAAATGGCAACTCCAATTTCTGAACCGGTTTCTGAGAACGACCTGAAGGAGTAACCCAAAGAGCCGTACAATCAGGAATATTGGATGTCAAGGTCACAACATTGCCATTAATGGTCACGGTATAAGCCTTGCCCTCCACCAATTCCTCAGGAGAGTAAGACTTGCCGCCCATGCTCAAGTCGTCAGGCGAACAAGCCGCCATCAAGAATGTAGCAAATATGGCAAGTACCATATATATATGATTGAATAATTTCATATTTTCCGATTTTTAAATGATTAAAATCAACTATACTTATTACCATCCTGGGTTCTGTGTCAAGACATTACCAGAAAGTGTAATCTGAGTATTAGGAATCTGCATCAAGCCCTTCTTGGTCGTAAAGTTTGACTCCACGAACTTGGTCTTTGCAGCAGCACCACCATTCTGGACAGAAGCACCATTCTGAGCCTCAGCAATTGTCTTTGCAGCAAAAGCTCCATCCTTTTCGTAGCGCATCAGATCCCAATAGCGAAGGCCTTCGAAAGCAAACTCAATAGCACGCTCCTTGCGGATATTGTCAATGCTATACTCCTCTGGAAGTTCACCGGCACGGGCACGAACCTGGTTCAAACCAGAGTTAGAACCTGTCAACTCAGACTGCATCAAGAGAACATCAGCATAACGCATGATGGTATAATCCTGATAATAGGTGATATTCTGGTGCTGTTCACCGAGTTTGAAGCCTACCTCCTGACGGGTACCATCTGCAAAACACATAGGTGCATACTTGCGAGTATAGTAACCTGTGTATTCGTAGGTATCATTCAAGTCAGGAGTGAACCCTGCTTCCTTGCAGCTCCATGCACAGGCAGAGAAACGAGTGTCGTTCTTAAACTGCTCTACGAAAGAAGGAGTAACAGAGCAGGCACCCCATCCACTGGCGATGCAAATATCAGCAGCACTGCGGTTACGAGGACCCAGATAAACAGAGAAGGTATTACCATCACCATTTCCGTTATAGTCGTGGGTAGAATTGAACTTCATGTTGAGCACTATCTCCTTAGAGAGACTACCCTGACCAGCTTTCCAGGTCTTGCCATCATACCATTTTCCAGCATAAGTTGTACTCCATGCATACTCTCCGTTAGAAGAAGCATCCTTAGTACAAGCAGGCATCCAGAGATTCTTGTAGTTGGCCTCCAACTCATATCCACCATTTACAACCACATCATTGATTGCAACAACAGCATCCGACTTAGAGCAAGCAGGATGCTCCTCACCATAGTAACCTGTATAATAGAGGTACGCGCGAGCCATCATAGCCTCGGCAGCATACTTGGTAATACGACCATCATTGCTATCACGATTGTCGAGCGGATAAGCATCGACAGGAATATTGGCGATAGCATACTTGAAGTCATCAAAGATAGCCTGGTAAACATCCTTAACCGGTGTACGAGGAATGTTTTCCTCAGATGGTGTCAACAGCAAAGGCACATCACCGAACAGGCGAGCCATATCAAAATACAGGATGGCACGGATGGCGCGAGCCTCACCGAGAATGCGACCCTTCACCTTGTCATTACCACCCCAATTGATGGTATTCTCTGCAGCAATCAATTGATTACAGCGAAAGATAGCTGCATAATAGTTCTTCCAATCTGTATTGAACAAGTCGTTATACGAAGGAGCAATGCTAATATCAAACTGGTCTATCACATTGTTATTCTTGGCATCAGAGAGTCCCAAACCTGTAAAAGCCTGATCAGAAGCAAACTCAGCCATCAGATACATGCCGACACCCGCATCTGTATAGGTGCGTTGCCATCCATCATAACAGCCCACGAGATCAATCTCTGCTGTCTCAGCATTACTGTAAGCAGTTTCTGAGTTGAGGTCGGTCTTGGACTCTGTATCTAAGAAATCATCGCACGAAGTAAGTGTCAAAGCTGACAAAATCAACGCGCTCATGAATATATGTTTTCTTTTCATATCACTTTCAATTTTAGAGTTAGAATGCAACATTTACACCTACAATGAAAGTACGTGGGTGTGGATAGTAACCCATATCAACTCCTGATACCCAAGAGTCGCTGCTGTTACCATCTGTACCATTGTATGAACCAATTTCAGGATCCATACCATCATACTTGGTCAAAGTAAAGAGATTCTGCACCTGGAAATAGAGGCGCAACTTAGAGAGACCCTTCCAAGAGATAAGTTTCTTGAAATCATAACCCAAGGTAAGGTTCTGCAAACGGATGTAGTCACCATCCTGCAAATAAAGGTCTGAGAACAACCAGTTACCTACATCTCCGTATGTAACACGAGGCATCTCATTACTTGTACCCTCACCTGTCCATCTGCCTAAAATGCGATGGCTGTAATTGCCCTGTGAGCCACTAGGGTCACGGTAAGACTGTGCAATCTGGAAACCAGCTGCGCCAGTGAAGTTTGCACTCAAATCAAAGCCCTTATAACCAAGGGTAAAATTGAAACCGAAAGTATACTTAGGAAGACCATTACCCAGGTCTACCTTATCGTTAGCATTGATAGTACCATCATGGTTGACATCAACATACTTCACATCACCAGGCTGTACATTTGACTGGAGCACACCATTACCGGCAGCAATCCAATTATTGATATCCTGCTGGTTTTGGAAGATACCTGCAGTCTTGTAACCCCAGAAGTAACCGATAGCATGACCATTCTCTGCACGATAGAACTCTTCTGCATTCTGATAAATCTGGTTGGTAGCACCATGGATGATACCATCCAATGTTGGGATATTACCTACCTCATTGTGGTTGTATGCGAAGTTGGCACCTACACTATAAACAAAGTCCTTACCAATCTGGTCATTCCATGAAAGACCAAGTTCGACACCCTTATTCTTTACATCACCACCATTGATAACAGGACCTTGGGTACCGGCTGTTGCAAGAACAGGAGCCTGTACCAACCAATCCTTGGTATTCTTGATATAAGTATCGAATGTCAGAGAAAGACGCTGACGGAGGAAACGGGCATCGATACCGAGGTTGTACTGTTCAGAAGTCTCCCACTTCACTTTCTCATTTGCCAAGCGGCTGGTATATGCACCCATTACCCAGGCATCTGTACCACCAGTAGCACCAAAGTTATAGTTAGTCTTTGAAGTTGTAACAGGAGCTAAATACTGGAAGCAGTTAACATTGGCATTACCAACCTGACCCCAAGAGAGACGGAGTTTCAAGAAATCCAACCAAGAAGCTGTAGACTTCATGAACTTTTCCTCTGTCAGTGTCCAACCTGCAGAAACAGATGGGAAGTAACCCCAACGGTTGCCTCTTGCAAACTTAGAAGATCCATCAGCACGCATGGTTGCGTTAACCATATAACGGTCTTTCCAAGACCAGCCCAAACGAGCGAAGAAAGACTGTCCACGAGTAGGGTTATATGGAGCACCGCTGATAGTACGGTCGCTTGAACTCTGGTCGGTATTCTTGACATAAGCATGATCCCAATCATTGAAACCAGCGGTCAAGCCATAACCGGTACTACCAGAAGAACTACCATCATACTTAGAAGTCTCACTACCAATCAAGGCATTGATATGATGTTCCTTGATATTGAAATCATAAGTCAGGGTATTAGTCCAAACCAGTGAGATACCGCTACCATCACTCTGGCTAACCTTAGTGATACCATTACCACTCTGTGGAGTAAACTTATAAACAGGAGAATAAGAACGATAGTCTGAACCACCGTAATTAACAGCAAAGACTGTCTTGAACTTCAAGTTCTTAATAGGTTCAATCTGAACATATACATTTGCATCAACAGAAGTAGACTTGCTCTGATTGTAACGGTTCATCATCATGGTACCATAAGGGTTACCATCATTCACATTCCAGTCAGAACTCTCTGTAGAATTAAAGTTACCATTGGCATCATAAACAGGAACCAAAGGAGAAGTTGTGAAAGCACCACGAAGGTTATTGTTATAGATATTACCTGTATTCATGCCGCGACTATCCTTATATACGAAGCCTACATGCTCACCTACAGTAACCAAACCATTGAACATCTTGTGCTCTGAATTGGCACGAAGGTTATACCTTTTATAATAAGAAACGTCAGAACCGCCAATGAGACCGTCCTGTCCAGTATAACCACCAGAAATAGAATAAGTAGAAGTCTTGCTACCACCGGTAAAGGCCAAACTGTGGCTTGTGGTCAATGCACCATTATCTACAGCCTGGTCAATCCAGTCTGTATTATTGATAACACCCTCTGCATTACGAATACCCCTCAAAGACATCCAATCAACAGGAGACATACCTGAGTTGAGGCGAGCCTCATCCATAATTGTCATATACTCAGAGGCATTGAGCATACTTATCTGGCGCCCCAGAGTCTGCCAACCTACATATCCATCGTATGTAATTTTGGAAGAACCTTCCTTACCGCTCTTGGTAGTAACGAGAACTACACCATTGGCAGCCTGCGCACCATAAATAGCAGCAGAAGCAGCATCCTTTAATACATCGATGCTCTCGATGTCGGCTGGGTTCAAGGTTGTGATATCACCACCCACACCATCAATCAAGTAAAGAGGCTGAGAGTTTCCTACGGTACCCAAACCACGAATGGTAACACTCATGGCTGCACCTGGCTGACCAGAAGTAGAAACGATGTTAACACCAGGTGTCTGTCCCTGCATGGCAGAAAGAGGGTTGGTGGTGTTAAGCTTGGCGATGTCGTCACCTTTCAACTGAACGGTAGCACCCGTCACCAGTTTTTTCTTCTGAACACCGTAACCTACTACGACAACTTCATCAAGTGACTGCTTGTCTTCGTTTAAGGTTACGTTGATTGTCGAACCTGTGACTTTAATCTTTTGGGTGATAAAGCCCAGATACGAAACTTCGAGTGTTTGTCCGTTCTTTGCTTCAATGGTAAAGTTACCATCCAGGTCAGTTACGGCACCCGTCTTTGTACCCTGCACCATGACACTTGCACCAATCAATGGTTCATTGTCACTGCCAGAGATGACAGTACCCTTAACCGTCTGAGCATTGAGGACACCCGCTCCGATTCCTAACATTGCCTGGAACGCCAACATGATGGCTACCAGAGCAACTTTGCAGAGCATGTGGCTCTGCGAGAATTTCTGAGATGTTTTTCTCATAATTACTTTAGGTTTAAATTAATAATTGTTGCTTCTAGGTGTAATATAGGTCCTATGTAACATAGGTCGAATATTGCCTTTATATAAATAAGGTATAAGCCTCGGTTATGAGGATTGCCTCGATTTATCGTTGTTTACATTTACTTTTCGGGGGCAAAGATAGATAAAAAACAGACACAATGGGGTATGTTTTGGTTAATCAATTACGTATAAAATGTTTCGCAACCTACATTTTTTAACGAAAAAGCACCAAAATGTAGCATAAAATACATTCTGGTGCAAAAATAGCTTAATTAATATGATATTTTATCAACCCCGGCATCGGAGCTTTCAAAATCTGGGAAATCTTGAGATGAAACTCATCCTCCATCACATTTCTCAAAGGTGATTCAAAGTTATGGGCAATGCTTCCTACAAAACCAAGCATCGGGATTTCTTCTTCCAAGGATGAATGCCATGCCTTCATGCCAGGCTCCAACTGACTTATATCCTCGGTGCTCGCCTTGACATATTTAATATAAGGTGTGAGATTCTTAGCATAGAACTGATTGAAACTCTCCAGTATCATACGATAGAGTGACATGGCTTCATTCAGTTCGTCGGTTCCATTCTCGTGTTTCTCACCTTCTGCTATCTGTTCTGAGATAAAAGGACAGATGGAAGCCAGGAAGCGATTGGCAAGCGGTTGCCTGTACACCTTATTAATAATAGTAGGATAATCCAAACCCGACCAGGCAAGATATTTATTCTTTAGTGATACAGGCAAAGTGCCCTTGAAGATACCATTGAGGAAAAGTTTGCCGATTACTGCCCCACTACCCTCATCGCCCAGGATATATCCCAACGGAGGAGTGTTCATCACAATCTTCTCTCCATCGTAAAGACAACTGTTGGCACCGGTTCCCAAAATACAGGCGATACCCGGTTTCTTGCCAAAGAGGGCACGGGCTGCTCCCAGCATATCACCTTCTGCCTCAACCCGGGCCTCGGGAAAAGACTGCTGCAAGAGTGATTTCATGCGAGACTTCATCGCCTCGGTTACTCCACTGCCATAAAAGAAAACCTCCTGAGGCTGCTCTGACAGAACAAGTTCCTTACACAATACATCCAATATCTCGGCATCACTCTGATGAATCGGACTGATGCCCTGCGTCTTACAGGTAACCATCACGTTACCCTGTTCATCAACCAGAGCCCAATCGGTCTTGGTACTGCCACTATCTGCTATGAGTATCTTCATATTCTTATCTGATTAATTAACGTATCCTTTGACGTTGCAAATGTAATCAATTTATATGAAAAATGCAAAAGATAACCCTAAAAATCGAACGTAAAGGTGCTAATATATCAAAAAAGGCGATTTTCTCTTTGCTTTTTCATGAATTATTAATAACTTTGCAGTCAAATTTACTAAATATGAAGAAGAGACTATACATCATAATTCTGCTGATGGTGGCATTCGTACTGCCAAGTAATGCTGTGCTCAAGGAAGCCAACCTGGACACAACGCTCTATATGCTGCGTACAGAATTGACCAACTATCACATAGACTTGGAGAAACAGAACCAAGCTGCCAAGGCTCAACAGTTGGTTGTGATTCAGGAACTCATCAGTATTGTGAAACAGGCTGACCAGAACTCCATCATGCTCTATTCGCAGCGCAACGGGTATATTTTCGACATGACGTATGCCTGTCATGAGGCTACAGAGCAGTTTAAGAAGTTTAAGTCGAAGGCTGTTCCTTTCCGCCAGATGATCAAGAAGAACAATGTTGAGGTGGCGCGTTTCGATTCGCTCATCAACTATCTCTACGGCATGAACACCATGTTTCTCAGCGAAGAAGCACAGGTGAACAGAAACGTTGACCTGACTCTGGCTGTCAATATCCGCCGCCAGCTGGTAGAGAAACAGAAACAGCTGCAAGCCTATGTACAGGCTTACGACAGAACCGACCGTAAGCTACAGGCACTCAACGACTATGCCAACCGCAGATACGAAGATATCCAGAACAGCATCTTCAATAATGGAGGCGACAACTATCTGCGTATACTCCGCAATATCAGCATGAACTATAAGGAGGCGAAGACGTCTGTAACCGAGAAATACAAGCCCGTACCGGGCATGATGTCGCAATGGGATGTTCGTATCATCTTCATCCTCTTCAGCATCATCATCTTCTGGGGTCTCATCTCCATCTTCCTCAATCTCTTTACCATCCGCATCGTGATTACCCAACTCATGAAGCATGGTATGTTCGAGAACAGAAAGGAAAGCTTTATGGCTAAGCGTCCATGCCTTATCATGGCGATGACGGTAGTAACCTTCGCAGTCATTCTGGGAATCGTAAGAATGGCGGTTACCCAGAACTTCGTGATTATGGCAAGCCAGCTGCTGGTAGAATATTCCTGGTTGGTTGGCGTCATCCTGGTATCTATCCTGCTACGCGTAGACAACGATAAGATCAAGAAAACCTTCCGTATCTATTCGCCATTGATGCTGGTAGGTTTCATCGTTATCGTGTTCCGTATCATCCTGATACCAAACGATTTGGTAAACCTTATCTTTCCTCCGGTCCTTCTGCTCTGCGCTCTCTGGCAGTGGAATGTGATAGGCAGAAAGCACAACCAGGTATTGCGCACCGATAAGACATACGCATTCATATCGCTTGCCGTATTCGGTGTGAGTACCATTTTTGCCTGGACAGGTTTCACACTGCTTGCCGTACAGTTTATCATCTGGTGGACCATGCAGCTTACCTGCGTGCTTACCATTACCTGCTGCGAGGGATGGCTCAGCGTATATGCCAAGCGTAAAAAACTGGCAGACAAGGCGATTACCGACAAATGGCTGTATCGCTTTATCTACAAGGTATTGCTCCCTATTTCAGGTGTACTCTCGTTCATCATCTCTATCTACTGGGCAGCAGATGTATTCAACATGAGTGATACGACTTGGGAGATATTCAACAAGGATTACATCAAGACCAGCAACTTCACTGCATCGCTTTACAGCATTTCAGAGGTAGCTTGCCTATACTTCCTGTTCAACTACCTCAATATTACTTCTGTAGATTTCATGCGTCATCATTTCGAGAAGGCAGACCCGGCGTCGGCTGCTTCAAAGATTGTGATGTTCAAGAACGTGATGCAGGTGATTATCTGGGGTATCTGGCTGATGATAGCCCTGAATGTGTTCCAGGTAGGAAAATCATGGCTGCTTGCTATCTTTGCCGGTTTATCAACCGGTCTGGGTTTTGCATCAAAGGATATTCTCGAAAACATCTACTACGGCATCTCTCTGATGATGGGCCGTGTGAAGGTGGGTGATTATATCATCTGTGACGGCACCCGTGGTAAGGTGAGCAGTATCAGTTATACCTCTACAATGCTGGAGGCTACCGACGGTTCGGTCATAGCCTTCCAGAACTCGCAGCTCTTCTCCAAAAACTACAAGAACATGACCAAGAATCATGGTTATGAGCTGGATATTCTGGAGGTAGGTATTGCTTATGGCAGCAATGTGAAGGAAGTGAAACAGATTCTTATCGAAGCCCTGATGAAACTGGATTGTATCTATCAGGACAAAGGTGTGAAGGTGTTACTGAAAAGTTTCGATGACAGCTGCATCACCCTCAGAATTGTGGTATGGGTGAACGTGCTTACCCAAGCCATCGATGATGCCACCATCATGGAGTGCATCTACGATACGCTCAACGATCACAACATCGAGATTCCGTTCCCACAGCGTGAAATTACAATTAAACAAGTTAATAATTAACAGTTTGTAGTTTACAGTTAATAGCAGGTTAGCCCCCTATCAACTATAAACTATCAACTATAAAGTATAAAAAAATATGGCAACATTCATAGCAGGTCCTTGCGTCATCGAGTCAATGGAACTATTGGAAACAGTAGCTCAGGAACTCGTCCGCATCAACGAAAAGTTAGGAACTAAAATCATATTCAAGGCTTCATTCGATAAAGCCAACCGTACCAGCATCCACTCTTTCCGTGGTCCAGGACTGGAGAAAGGTCTCCAGATGCTGGGAGATATCAGGGAGAAATACAACCTTCAGGTTACAACAGATATTCATGAGAGTTATCAGGCTTCAGCAGCAGGCGAGGTATGCGATATCCTCCAGATTCCAGCCTTCCTCTGCCGTCAGACCGACCTTCTGGTTTCTGCAGCCAAGACTGGTAAAATCGTCAACATCAAGAAGGCACAGTTCCTGAGCGGTAGAGATATGAAATATCCTGTAGAAAAAGCATTGGAGAGCGGTGCCAAGGAAGTTTGGCTCACAGAACGCGGCAACTGTTTCGGCTATAACAATCTCGTGGTAGATTTCAGAAACATCCCTGACATGAAGGAGATTGTGCCAAATGTCATCATGGACTGTACCCATAGCGTTCAGCGCCCGAGTGCAGGTGACGGCAAGACGGTAGGCGACCGTAAGTTCGTTCCAGCAATGGCAAAGGCGGCTAAAGCTTTCGGAGCTACCGGCTACTTCTTTGAAGTACATCCTGACCCAGACCAGGGCAAGAGCGATGCAGCCAATATGCTGGAATTAAACAAGTTGGAATCACTTATCCAGGAACTCCTTTAAGTGAAAAGTGAAGAACGAAGAATGAAGAAACAACGTTCGGCGTACGAATGGAAAGCCAATTCAAATGATTTAGAAATGACCGATAAAAATAACAATATAGATGATAAGATTGTTCGCGGTTATGGCGAACAGGCTCTTAAAGACGAGGCGCAGGCCATCCTCGACCAGATACCTTATCTGGACGACAACTTTGAGAAAGCAGTAGACATGATGTATCATTGCCAAGGCAAGATTATCGTTACAGGTGTGGGCAAGAGTGGACACGTAGGTGCCAAGATTGCCGCTACACTTGCCTCTACAGGCACACCAGCCTTCTACATCAATCCACTGGATGTCTATCACGGCGACTTAGGTGTGATGACCGACAAGGATGTGGTTCTGGCACTGAGTAACAGCGGTCAGACCGATGAACTGCTCCGTTTCATCCCGATGGTACTCCACATGAATATTCCTATCATTTCCATCACCGGAAATCCAGATTCCCTGCTGGCAAAATACTCCAACCATCATATCACCGTAAAGGTAAAGAAGGAGGCTTGTCCGCTGAACCTCGCCCCTACCAGCAGTACTACTGCAGCATTGGCTATGGGTGATGCACTGGCTATCGCCCTGATGCAGGTACGCCACTTCAAGCCTCGTGACTTTGCACAGTTCCATCCTGGTGGAGAATTAGGCAAACGACTGCTGACCACAGCAGAAGATGTGATGCGCAGTGATGATATGCCTATCATTCCTAAGGAAATGCACCTGGGCGAGGCTATCATCCACGTAAGCAAGGGCAAACTGGGATTGGGTATCTCATTGGATGAAGACAACCACGTTATCGGACTTATTACCGATGGTGATATCCGACGCGCCATGGAGAAATGGCAGGCAGAATTCTTCAACAAGACTGTAAGCGACATCATGACCACCACTCCGAAAATGGTGACTCCGAAGACGAAGATTTCGGAGATTCAGCGCATCATGCACAAGTATAAGGTGCATACGGTACTGGTTGTAGACAAGGATAATCATTTAAAGGGCATTGTAGATCACTATGCCTGCATGGTATAATTTTTTAAGCACGGATAACACAGATTACACGGATTTATAGATAACACGGTTATAGATAAGATGAGATATTTTTTATTAATAGCGACATTATGGCTGTCTTGTTCGCTGTGCAGCGCACAGACCAGCGATTCACTGATTGTTAATCAGCTTCGTGGGAAAGGTGTGAGTTTTTCTCACGATAATTCCGTGACCCTTCTGATGAATGGTCAGGAAAAGTTTGATGATATGTTCCAGGCAATCCGACAGGCTAAACATAGTGTACACCTGGAATACTTCAACTTTCGCAACGACAGCATCGCCTCCCTTCTCTTTGATATTCTTGCACAAAAGGTAAAGGAGGGTGTAAAGGTGAGAGCCTTATATGATGGTTTTGGAAACTCATCCAACAACAAGCCCCTGCGAAAGAGACATCTCAAGAAAATCCGTGCCAACGGCATAGAGATTTATGAATATAAGCCCCTGAAGTTTCCATGGGTACATGCAATCTTCAACCGTGATCACCGTAAAATCGTTGTCATTGACGGGCAGATAGCCTATACGGGCGGTATGAACGTAGCCGATTACTATATAAAAGGTACGAAGGTTGTAGGAGAATGGCACGATATGCACTGCCGAATCGACGGCAGTGAGGTAAATACCC
>ENA-OUOY01000544-OUOY01000544.1-human-gut-metagenome-genome-assembly--contig:-NODE-544-length-25834-cov-7.852399_pt1 | contig 25834 bp, 22 predicted proteins | sample MGYA00237937_ERZ548767 | MGnify/ENA primary metagenome ERZ548767 (study PRJEB26490, sample SAMN05356887) | human gut metagenome | biome: terrestrial biome; feature: human-associated habitat; material... | reverse complement strand
CCAACGACCCCGAGATTACAAATCACGTGCTCTGGCCAACTGAGCTAAAGAGGCAAATCCTTGCAGCCATTACCGCAGTAATAGCATGTGTCGGAAAACGGCTGCAAAGATACGGTATTTATTTTATTCCCACAAATATTTTGGGAACTTTTTTATTTGTTTCTTGTTTTTTCCTTAAATTTGGTAAGTTGAACCTTCATAGCATCAACACATTCATCAACACCTTCTTCAAAGGTATCGCATGTCTTTTCAACAAAGAGAGTGTTGCCAGGAACTGTCACCGTAAGACTTGTTTCCTTATTTAATGCTGTAGCAGGTTTCACCACCTTTAATTGCACCTCTACTTTCTGAATGTCTTCTAATGTTTTTTCCAACTTGGCGACTTTCTTCTCGATAAACGCCTCTAACTTTTCGGTAGCGTCGAAATGGATCGACTGAATCTTAATTTCCATAGTTACCTCCGTTTTTAAAAGGTTAGGCCCTTGGGTGGGCTTTTTTATAAACTCGTTTCAACTGCTCGAAAGTGGTATGAGTGTAGATTTCTGTAGTAGAAGCACTCTCATGACCAAGCAGCTTTCTAACACTTTCTATACTGGCACCATTATTAAGCATCGACGTAGCAAAGGTATGTCGGAGTACGTGCGGACTTTTCTTTTTCAAAGTACAGACAAGCGAAAGACACCGTTTTACTTCTTGTCTTACCATATCCGCCTTAACTCGCTCTCCATTTTCAGTTAGGAAGAAAGCATCACTCTTACGTTCCACCACCTCATCACGGAGTTTCACATAATTAACGAGAGCTTCTTTCAATTCCTGTCCGAAAGGAATAATCCTTTGTTTATTTCCCTTACCGGTAACTTTAATCTCTTTTGCTTCGAGATTCACCGCAATATCATCTAATCCTGTCAGCTCCGACAAACGAATGCCCGTAGTATAGAACAATATAATAAAGGTACGCGCACGTACATCTTTATAATCTGTTCCCCACTCCACATCATCCAAAAGCCTGTTTATCTCAGACTCCTTTAGAAATTGCGGCAATGGTCTACTTGCTTTAGGACCTTCCACGACATGAGCTGGGTCTTTATCAACCTTTCCCCTCATGAGTGCAAAACGATAAAAGGAACGCAACGCCGACAGCCTTCGTTTGACAGACGTGGCATTGTTTCCTTTATCCATCATGCTCTCCATCCAGTCGCGGATAATATCAGAGTCTATCGACTCCCAAGAGAGATGAGTATCCAAATTTTGGAAAAACCGCTCAAAAGCCATGAGGTCAGCCTCATATTCTTCAACCGTTTTCGGTGAGCGGTTGCGTTCGTAACGCAAGTAGTCCAAAAATTCTTCTATCATCATGCCGACGTTCAACAATATGTTTTCGGCAACGAATTTACGGAAATATATTCAAACTACCAAATTTTTTCGAAGATTTTTTATTCTTCGGTCTGACGCAACTGCTGTACGTAGATAGCGTGTTCCATCTTGAGTCTCTTCAAAACAGATGGCTTGTCATACTGCTGACGAGCGCGAAGCTCCTTTACAACACCTGTCTTTTCGAACTTTCTCTTGAACTTCTTGAGAGCTCTCTCAATGTTCTCACCATCTTTAACTGGTACAATAATCATTGTTTTTTGCTTTTAAATTTTAGATTAAACATTCATTAAGTGGAACGAGTCCACAATTTGCGGGTGCAAAGTTACATCTTATTTTCCTATCTACCAAAGTTTTAGCAGACTTTTTTACTTTTACGCAATCTATGCATCATTAAATTGGCAACGTTGCATCCTTTAACCATGCTTTTTCTTCATCGTTAAGATGTGGAGCCAATTCTCGGTAAACTCGAGCATGATAATCGTTAAGCCAATCTATTTCTTCCTGCAGTAGCATCGACTTATCAATAGGTGTAGTGTCGATAGGACAAAGGGTAAGGGAATCAAACTTAAGGAACTCGCCAAACTCTGTTTCCTTATATTTTTCTACGACAAGTGTATTCTCTATTCTCACTCCGAAACGTCCAGCAAGATACAAGCCTGGTTCGTCTGTCACTGTCATTCCTTCTACAAAAGGTGTAGACATCCATTCCATACGAATTTGATGAGGTCCTTCATGCACATTCAGATACGAGCCTACTCCATGTCCTGTGCCATGAAGATAGTTCATACCGTCACGCCACATAGCCTCACGAGCCAAGACATCTATCTGTGTACCTGCTGCGCCTTTAGGGAATTTGCATAGTTCTATCTGTATATGACCTTTCAGCACTAAGGTATACACATGTTTTTCTTCTTCGCTTACAGGTCCAAGGGCTATAGTACGAGTGATATCCGTTGTTCCATCTTGATATTGTGCGCCACTATCCAAGAGCAACAAACCATGAGGTTCCAACTCCCGGTCGGTCTCTGGAGTAGCTTCATAATGAACAATGGCTCCATGGTCGGCATAGCCTGCGATAGTATCGAAAGAGATATCGCGAAATAATGGTTGTTCTGCTCTCAGAGCTGTAAGCTTTCTGTCTACCGACATTTCTGTCTGTCCCCCAGTTTCTACAGCAGGCTTCAACCACTTCAAGAACTTCACCATCGCAATGCCATCCTTCAGCATAGCGCTGCGATATCCCTTTATCTCGGCATCATTCTTTACAGCCTTCATATAAGGAACTGGCGAAGTTTGACATACCACATCTACATCGCCAACAGCCTTGAATACCGAATAGCTTGTTTCCTCTGGGTCGAGCAACAGACTAAAGCCTTCATACTTCTTAACTCCAGACTTCACATTCTGATAATCATCAATGTTAATGCCATGCTTACAGAGATACTCCTCCACCCCATTCTGTAGCTTCACCTTATTAATATATAAGGTAGCAGTCTCAGGACCGATAAGGAGATAAGAAACAAAAACAGGATTGCAATGAACATCAGAGCCACGAAGATTCAATATCCATGCAATATCATCGAGCGAAGACACAAGCATACCATCGGCATGCTGACGTGCAAGCGACTTTCTTATCTGCGCCAACTTTTCCGAAGTATCCACACCTGCATACTCCACAGGGTGTATCTCTACAGGATTCTGAGGGATGGCAGGACGATCGGTCCATATATCTCGCAACGGATCAAAATTAGTACGTAGCGTGATTCCTCCCTGACGTCTAAGTTCAAATCGCAACGCCTCTACGGTATTGATAGAGTTCACCATACCGTCGACGCCTACCTCTGGACTATCTATGCAAGCAAGTTTTCTGCCCAACCATTCTGGAATTGTTGGTGTGCCAGGCATCTTTAGCTTCATCAGCACTATGCCAGTACCCTGCAGTTGTTCTTCGGCTGCAATAAAATATCTGGAATCTGTCCATAGAGCAGCCTCATTCTGCGTAACCACCACAGTGCCTGCCGAACCATTGAATCCTGACACCCATTCGCGCGACTTCCAATGATCAGGAACATACTCTCCATTATGAGCATCAGTACTTGGAAAGATGAAAGCCGACAGCTTCTCTCTCCTCATCACTTCACGTAATAACGACAATCTTTCGACGATAATATTGTTCATAGGTAATCATTTGCTAATTCTACTTTACAAAGATACAGCTTTTAAGAATAAACAACAAAAGATAAACATAAATTAATAACTCTTTTATCTTATTTTTTATTAACTTTGCGCTCGGAAAGCAAAGGAGGAATAATATAAATAGAATATTTATAAACAACTTAATAAATAAATTGTAGTTATGGAATTTTTAACTAATGACAAACTTTTGATCGTCGGTGCCGGCGGTATGATTGGTTCTAACATGGTTCAGAGCGCATTGATGCTCGGTCTAACTCCTAACATCTGCCTCTACGATATCTATGAGCCAGGTGTTCATGGTGTATTCGACGAGATGCAGCAGTGTGCTTTCGAAGGTGCAAACCTCACCTATACAGTAAACGCAGAGGAAGCTTTCACAGGTGCTAAGTACATCATCTCTTCAGGTGGTGCTCCACGTAAGGAAGGTATGACACGTGAGGACCTTTTGAAGGGCAACTGCCAGATTGCTGCCGATTTCGGTGACAACATCAAGAAGTATTGTCCAGAGGTTGAGCACGTAGTTGTTATCTTCAACCCTGCTGACGTTACAGCTCTTACAGCTCTTATCCACTCTGGTTTGAAGCCAAACCAGCTCACATCTCTCGCAGCCCTCGACTCTACACGTTTGCAGCAGGCTTTGGCTCTTGAGTTCGGTGTACAGCAGGATAAGGTTACTGGCGCCCACACATACGGTGGTCACGGTGAGCAAATGGCAGTATTCGCTTCTCAGGTTAAGATTGACGGTAAGCCATTGTCAGAGATGGGTCTTTCAGACGAGCGTTGGGAAGAGATCAAGCACCACACAGTACAGGGTGGTTCAAACATCATCAAGCTTCGTGGCCGTAGCTCATTCCAGAGCCCAGCTTACAACGCTGTTAAGATGATTGAGGCTGCTATGGGTGGTAAGAAGTTCACATTGCCAGCAGGTTGCTATGTAAACCACGACAAGCTCGGCTTCAAGAACGTTATGATGGCTATGCCTACTACAATCGACAAGACTGGTGTTCACTTCACAGAGCCTACAGGCACAGAAGAGGAGCTCGCTTCTCTCGCTAAGTCATACGAGCACCTTTGCAAGATGCGCGACGAGATCGTAGAGCTTGGCATCGTTCCTCCAGTAGCTGAGTGGACAAAGATGAATCCAAACCTCTAATTAGTTAGAGAAACATCTTTCGCAAACAAATATTTGTAAAAGACATATTTAAAAGGATGAAGCCTAATTATAGGCCTCATCCTTTTTTTTATTACATACCACACTCTGGCTTTATGGGCTCACCCGATAAACATTGGGGAATATTGATTACAACCAGTTAGGGAAGACTTTGCCTTTGTCTCTTATTATGTCGCACACAGATATCAGAGCACGGATTTTTGAGCCCTGTGGGCTCTTTAGCTTGCGTTTCTTGCTTGCTGTTTAATCTATATTCGGTAGATTCGACTCATTACTTTCTGTTGGTCAGTGGGTCTACGACAAATCTCGTGTTCTTTAAAACGCAATCTCGTGTTCCTTTAAAACTCAAGTGCTTCGTATTCCATCCCCAAGCAACAAGGACCAGAGGTCCTAAAAATCCGTGCTATCGGTGCAATCCGTGTGGGACAAAACATAAGCAAGTATTATCTGTCCCCATGTTTTATTTGGTGAGCCATATTTAGTCTTAGCAATGTATGAATAGAGCAAAAAATATCCTATATTACTCCGCAAAGAGTAATATAGGATACTTTATTATCTAACAGCTGTTAGATGAATAGGTTATAAGGTGTATTTATTTCTCTGTAAACAGCACTTGCACCATTGTTTGGCCAACGGCTTTAAGAGTGTTTTTGTCGATGTTGTCCATATTGTCGGCTATGGTGTGCCATGTTGGACCGAAGCTGCTCTGAGCGCAGTCAGGATAATATGGAATAACGTCGATACAAGGGATGTTGGCTGTTTGGTTTACAGGAATATGATCGTCGGTAATCATGCCGCCATCATCCTTAGGGAAATAGCTGCCATAGCCCACTTGGCGTGCTGCGTTCCATACCTTCTTTACTATGGCAGGTGCATATTGCATAGACATGCCTTCGCGATAGAACTTAGCCCCTACTCCACCTACCATATCGAGCAATATGCCATATCGTGGAGCATAGCCTTCTGGCAGGTTGCTGGCAAAGTATTGTGCTCCGAGAGCCCATGTGTCGCCAGGGTCTTCACCTTCAAACCATTGTGGTGTACCATAGTCTTCGGCATCGAAGCAGATGAAGTCTACACCAAGTTCAAGGCCGCTACCTTTAAGTATGCGAGCCAATTCTATCATCACTCCCACTCCACTTGCAGCATCGTTGGCTGCAACTATAGGCTTATGCCAGTTGGTGCTATCAGGGTCGTTGTCTGCCCAAGGACGGCAATCCCAATGAGCACAAAACATGATTCTTGTTGTAGCTTCAGGATTATACGAAGCCATGATATTGGTGCTACGAAGCGGAGTGCCATCGTAGCCATTGAGAGTAGCCTTTTGTGTTGTCACCTTGCAACCATATTGCTCAAACTTCTGGATAATCCATTTCTCACATTTGTCGTGAGCTGTAGAGTTCATGGTGCGAGGTCCGAAGTCGCATTGTTCTTGAAGATAAATATAGGCAGAGTCTGCGTTGAAGTCAGGACCTACTGGCTGCACCTTCTCTATCTCTTCCGTTTCGCTTACTTCAGCCTTGTCTGAAGGAAGAAAATTGAAGGCAGCACCAGCTATGAGCGCCACTATCAGTAATGCTATCATTATCTTACTTTTTTTCATTTCTTAGTTTTTGTTTTAATGCCTGTAATTACTTACGGTATTGATGCTTGTTGCTTATATGGTAGCCTACAGCTTTGAATCCTGTACCTGTTTCATCACTCTTAGCCAGTTGCCGCCCCATATCTTTTCCATATCCTCGATGCTGTACCTGCGGCGCATAAGCTCTATGGTAAAGTTCATTAGCTCTGACGAGTTAGCCAAACCACGTATGCCTCCGTCGCCATCGAAGTCGGTACCCAAGCCCACATGGTCTATTCCCATGATGCTTATAGCATGCTCAAGATGCTTCATAGCATCAAGGATTGTAGCCTCGCCATCTTTGCATACAAAGCCGTGATAGAGAGTTATCTGTGCTACTCCACCCTTCTGCGCCAGTTTGCGTAGCTGGTCGTCTGTGAGGTTACGAGGATGATCGCAGAGCGACTTACAATTAGAATGACTGCAGACGATAGGTGTAGCGCTGATGTCTAAAGCATCGTAGAAGCTCTTTTCGGCAGCATGGCTTAGGTCTACCATCACTCCTTGCGCATTCATCTCCTTAATAACCTTTTCGCCCCACGCAGACACTCCGTTATGAGTATTTGAGCCACGAGCAGAGTCGCAGATATCGTTGTCGCCATTATGGCAAAGTGTGATATATACGATACCGCGGTTGGCGAAATGCTTCACGTTATTGATGTCGCTCTCCAGAGCTAAACCATTCTCTATGCCAAGCATTATCGACTTTCTGCCAGCCAGCTTGTTTACGTATAGGTCGACAGGAGTGCGAGCTATGCTAAGATATTCTTTGTTTGCAGCAACGATATCTTCTATCTTGCTGAATATAAGCTCAGCATACTCTTTAGGTCCCTCTACAGGAAATTCCACCTTCTCTCGGAAGTCTTCGCCCACCTTTGGCTGTGGCAGATAAGCCACCATGGTGACAGCATCCTGATGACCTTCCGTCATCTTGTGCAAGTCGACAAGGATGCGAGGGTCGCGATGGTCGAACTTCACACCCTGTGGAAAGAACATCGGAGTGTCGCAATGAGAGTCCAGGGTGAGTATGCGATTGTGGATGGCTTTAGCCTTGTTATGTTCTGCGGCAGCATCAACGAGCCATTTGAATAGTGGCTGTCCGTCGTCGCCCATACATTCAGGATGCCATTGTACACCCATTATCTTTCTATATTCGCTACTTTCTATAGCCTCCACTACCCCATCGTTAGCCTTTGCAGTGACAATAAACTTTGGTCCACAGTCGCCCACAGCCTGATGATGGAAAGAGTTTACGTAGAGTTTGTCTTTGCCATATACAGCATGCAGCATAGACCCTTCGGCTACAGATACCGAATGAGTAGGCTCGCAAGTATCAGCATCCTGCGAATGCTTGATGGTGTTAGGTATGGCTTCAGATATATCCTGAATAACCTTGCCATCGAGAGCCATAGCCAAAGTCTGTATGCCACGACAGATGCCGAGCATAGGAATATTGCGGTTGTAAGCTAATCGAGTGATAAGAAGTTCGGGAAGGTCGCGCTGAGCGTTGATATGATGAAGCTTTGCCGATGGTTCTTCACCTGCCCACAACGGATTATAGTCAGCACCTCCAGTAAGGATTATGGCATCAAGACGCTCAAGGGTGTTGATGATAACATCCTTATCGGCTACGGGAGGGATAATGACAGGAACACCACCCGCAGCCACTATCTGTTTGTGATAGTAGTTGCGTATGGTGACATCTATATCTGCACAATTACCAGTAAGGCCAATCATCGGGCGATGATCGGCCTCAGGGAAAGTCGCATAGATATTATCAAGATGCGACGATAGGTTAAAGTCTTGCATTATTGTTGTTCTTCGAGGTGAACAGGAATCTCGCGCTTGATGCTCTGCTCAAGAGATATAAGAGTTTCGGTTGAAACTACGCCCTTGATACCCTGCATACGGTTGTTGAGCAAGTCCATAAGTTGTTCGTTGTCGCGTGCATAGAGTTTTACCAACATGGTGTAAGGACCTGTTGTGAAGTGGCACTCTATGATTTCAGGAATCTCAAGCAATTCCTTTACTACCTCTTTGTACATAGAGCCACGCTCAAGGTTCAAACCTACGTATGTACAAGTGCTATAGCCGAGACACTTAGGATTTATATCAAATCCGCTACCTGTTATGATACCACCTTCGATGAGGTGCTGAACTCTTTGATGGATTGCTGCGCGTGATACTCCACACTCTGCTGCAACATCCTTGAAAGGAATACGAGCATTCTTTGAAAGGATGCTTAGTATCTTACGGTCGAGGTTGTCAATTTTTTCCATTTTCAGTTATATATATATATCAATATGTTCTTATTACCGAGCAAATATAGGTAATTTTCTTGAATTGACAAACCTTTTGCGCAAAAAAATATGCCATAATGTCTTTATTTGCTTATATTTGCTTACACATAGAATAAAAAAGACAGGCAACATGCCATATTTTGCATGTTGCCTGTCTTATAGTTATTAATAGTTTTAGCTATTATTTCTTCTTCATGATTTTTCTCTTTGCAATAGCAGCCTTTGCCTTCTTTGCAGTTTCTGCGTTCTTGTTAGAGTCAGCTTCTGTAGCAGGCTTTGTTTCTACAGGCTTTTCAATGCTCTTGAGCTCAACGGTGAAGATAAGGGTAGAGTATGGCTTAATCTGACCAGCCTGACGCTGACCGTAACCAAGCTCCTGAGGAATATAGATTTCCCACTTGCTGCCTACAGGCATGCTGGTGAGAGCCTCTGTCCATCCCTTGATAACTTCGTTGCATCTGAATTTATCCGACTTCTGACCATGATGGCGTGAAGTAGCATCAAAAACAGTACCGTCGATCATCTTACCTTCGTAAACAACCTCTACACGGTCGGTAGCCTTAGGAGTTTCGCCCTGACCAGCTACGAGCACCTTATATTGCAAGCCGCTTGCTGTGGTGTTTACGCCTGCCTTCTTGCCGTTTTCTACGAGCCAGTCAGCATTCTCCTTCTTATAAGCCTCAGTCTTCTGAGTCTGATAAGCCTGTATACGCTCCTGGAAAGTCTTCTCGGCAGCAGAGTCTGTGCAGATGCTGTTGTCCTTGTTGAGGGCAGCTACGAAGCCCTTGTGGAAGAAAGTAGTTGCTATAGAGTCGTTGGCACCTTCCATCTCAGACTTCATTCGAGGGAATATGCCTTCCATTACCTGACCAGCGATAGTAGCGCCAGCAGAGTATGCAACAAACTGTGGGTCGTTGGCCTTGCTGATAGCATCCTCATAGCCTTTTACAAAATCAGCCATGAAGACAGTATCTACATTCATACGATTAATGAGGTAGGGTAGCAAACCCTTTGTGGCAGTCTTACCTGCCATGTAGCTAAGAGAGTCGCTTGCTGTAGCGAGCTTCACCTGCTCAGTAGCAGCTACTTTCTTGTTTTTGTTCTTATCCTTCTTGCCTGCGAAAGCCATGTTTGCGCTTCCTGCAAGCAAAAGAAGAGATAGAATGATAGTTTTGTTCATAATATAATAATGTTATTACTTACCTACAGAAATCAATTCAATCTTGAAGATAAGGGTTGAGAATGGCTTGATGTCGCCAGCCTGACGCTCACCATAACCCAAGTTCTGAGGAATGTAAACTTCCCAAATGCTACCAGCAGGCATGTGGGTAAGAGCCTCTGTCCAACCCTTGATAAACTGCTTAGGCTGGATTTCTACAGGCTGACCATTCTTGTAAGAGCTTTCGAATACCTTACCGTCGATGGTGCGTCCCTCGTAGTGAACCTTAACCTTTGTGGTATCTGAAGGGATAGCGCCGCTACCTTCCTTGATAACCTTATACTGCAAACCGCTTGGCAAAGTTACAACGCCTGGCTTCTTCTTGTTCTCAGCAAGGAACTTTTCGCCAGCAGCCTTGTTAGCACCAAACTCCTTCTTCATAGAAGCAGTCTTGATGGTCTTCATCTTTTCCTGTGCTATCATCTGTGCCTGATCAATAGTCATAATGCCCTTCTTGCCCTTAACACCTGTGAGGAAACCTGCGAGGAGGTTCTTCAAAGAGATAGTCTTTGTAGAGTCGCTACCGAAAGCATTGTAGTTAACACCCTTTACGAGCTGTGTAGAAAGCTGCTGACCAATCTGCAAACCAGTATAGTAAGCTGTCTTCTTCTTGTCGTCGCCAGCATTTGCACCCTCGTTGATACCCTTGATAAACTCGTCAATATAAGCAGTATCGATAACCTGACCCTGCTCAATAGCCTGACGGATGTACTGTGACTGAACCAAACCAATGCAGTAGCTCATAGAGTCTACATCGTTCTTCATGTCAGCCTTAGGAGTTGAATTGCCACAAGAAGCAAATGTTGCGGCAGCAATAGCCAAAGCGGCTACAAAACTAAGTTTTTTCATTTTGTTTATTATGTTTTTGTTTTTTGTTTCTTAATATAATGTGGCGACTAAAAAGCCGCCACAACAGGGTAGGGGTACACGATTAGATAACCTCGATGAGCTCTACATCGAAGATAAGAGCTGCATATGGAGGAATGTCCTGACCAGCGCCACGTGTGCCGTAAGCAAGGTTGAAAGGAATGAAGAAACGATACTTAGCACCTTCCTTCATAAGCTGCAAACCTTCTGTCCATCCAGCGATAACGCCATTGAGAGGGAATGTAGCAGGCTCGTTGCGGCGATATGAGCTATCAAAGATCTTACCGTTGATGAGAGTTCCCTCGTAGTGGCACTTCACCTGATCGGTAGCCTTAGGGCTCTTGCCGTTGCCTTCCTTGAGCACCTGATACTGCAATCCGCTTGGCAATGTTACTACACCTTCCTTCTTAGCATTCTCTGCAAGGAAGTTCTCGCCCTCAGCCTTTACAGCCTTCACCTTCTCTTCTCCCTTCTTCTGGAGATATTCCTGAACCAATGCTTGCGCTTCGGCTTCATCGATTTTAAGCTCTGCACCTGTGAGCACATCCTTCATCGCTGCTGCGAAATCCTCAGTAACTATGTCGTTGGCTCCCATGTCTGCCAATTGGCGGCCTATGCCGATACCCAAAGCGTAACTAACTTTGTCCATAAATGCTTTTAGTCTTGTTTAATAATGTGTTAATATCAAAATTCGTGCAAAGATAACATTTTTATTGGTCATACATACATTTATTTTCAAAAAAATAGTATTTTTGTAAATGTTTAGCTTTTATATTAATAGGTATGGCTTGCCATGCTTGAATAATGAATTGCTTTATGAAAAAGAAATTAGTATTCCTTACAGGTGCAGGAATGTCGGTGGAGAGTGGCTTCAAGACGTTTCGCGGCAATGATGGTCTATGGGAGAACTATCCTGTAGATCAGGTTGCAACACATGAGGGGTGGGAGAAAGATCCTACCTTAGTGACCAACTTCTACAACATGCTTCGCAAGAAGCTATATGCTGCACAACCTAACGAGGGGCATAAGCTTATAAAGAGTCTTGAGAATGATTACGATGTGTGTGTGATAACTCAGAATGTTGACGACTTGCATGAGCGTGCAGGCTCAAAGAATGTTATCCATCTGCATGGCGAACTAAGCAAAGTGTGCTCAAGTCGTGAACCTTATGATGAGCGCTATATAATAGACTTGCCTGCCGACAACTGTACCGTAGAACCAGGCACCAAGGCTGGCGACGGTTCGCTGTTGCGCCCATTTATAGTTTTCTTTGGCGAAAATGTGCCAATGATAGAGCCTGCTGCCATAGAAGCTCAGAATGCCGACATCTTTGTTATCATAGGCACAAGCTTGAATGTATATCCTGCTGCAGGCTTGGTGCAATATACCAAGCCTGGCATACCTATTTACCTCATCGATCCTAACGAGGTGATGTCGGGAGCATACAAGAATATCACTCACATCAAGGCTGGTGCAAGCGAGGGTATGAAGAAGCTAATAGAACTTCTATAGCCATTTATTCAATAATGGCTGTACATACGTCAATATCCTGTCGATGATTTTCGATGTTGCCAACGATATTGCTACCAATGCAACGAAAATCACGATAGGGTATCGTAGTATGTAGATTTGTCCATCAAAAATGTAGGTGATAAAGAAGAAATGCACCAACCACATATTGGTAGAATGATGGCCAAACAATTGTAGAAACTTATTTGATTTACCATTTAGCAATATTGCCAATGATAATATTATCAATGGTGTAAATGGTATGTGGATAAGTGCCGAGTTTCCCATACACAATCTTCCTATTATTAATACCACCACGGCTGCAAGGCTATATCTTGTAGCGTTGCTGACTGTAGCCATACGGTTGATGGCTTTTTCTATCACATTATGTTTTACAAACATTATTCCCACGAAGAACATAAATGATAGATAGAGAGTAGCCATGAGCCCAGTAAGCAGTCGCATAAGTATATCTGTGCTATCGTTGACTTTAGCTATTGCCACATATCCAAATACGCTTATTGCTAATAGCATCAAGGTATTTACGATGTCGCCCTTTTTGCCAAATTGCATAATGTATCGTATAAAATATCTTGACGACATAGCTAATATTATATAAGGCAACAGAAACCACCATGCACCATTATAATAAGTGCTTATACCCGTCATATTCTCTACCAATTCAAGCATAGAATAAGGATAATGTTCAGGATTGAAATAGCAACCTATAGGCACGAATATAGCTATTATCACCCATAGGCGAACATATAGGTTGAAGCATCGTTTGCCGTTGCCCATGCTCTGACCTGATAAAGCCTTCTTGTTATACACCTTTCCTAAACCATAGCCACTCAGAAATATGTAAGCAGGCACACACATAGAGCAGAATTTCTTGGAAAAATGGTAAGAGAACGGATTACCATTAAACCAATATAGAAATTCATAGCATGTGCCATTGAAAAGGTCTTCGTTGCTATATAGATGAAGCCAAAGCATCATCAAGATGAGTATTCCTTTTATTTGAAGGGTAGTATCTTTGCCCATTATAGATATTTTTAAATATTGAAGTTTCGCATGTACGGAAGTTATAGTAGTTAAAGAAGTTATCACTCCCTTCGGTCGTTAGAAGTTATAGCCAATAGCCTTTTTGGTTGTATATTTAGCTATAAAGCATATGGCTTTAACTTCTCTAACTTCTTTTAATTCTTTAACTTCCACATTTGCGAAAGTTGAGTTAAATATTAAAGTCTTGAAAACTGTTTTCTACAAAGATTGATATAGTTTTAGCATAGAGGCAGCAATATCATTATTCTCGAAGCGAGTGACATATTGTTGGCTCTTAGCCACAATCTGCTTTTTAGTCTCATTGTTAGCGATGAGAGTTTTTATAGCCTCTGCCATTTCCTGAGGTTTGTCGGGGTCTACATATAGGTTGTCAGGCCCGCCAGCCTCTTCCAGACAGCTACCTGTGCAAGCCACCACAGGCAGTCCACTCTGTATGGCTTCGATGATAGGAATGCCGAAACCCTCGTAGCGCGAAGGATAAACGAAGCATTCTGCCATCTGGTATATGGCATAGAGGTCGTTCGTAGGCACTCCGCTAAGAAAGTGTACACGCTCTGTAAGATTATTCTTTTTTACGAAGTCTTCTATCTTGTCTGCATATTTAGTGCGTCTGCCAACGAGCACAAGATGGATGTTCTGGTCGAGATAGGGTAGGGCTTGTGCTGCAAGCAAAGCATTCTTGCGCTCTTCGATAGTGCCTACGAAGAGAATATAACGATTAGGCAGAGCATATTGTTTGCGGGCATGTTCCTTCTGTTCTTTGCTTGCCTTAGTCTTGAAGCGTGTGCCACAGCTTTGATAAATCAGTTCTATCTTGTCTTCAGCCACATTTCCAAACTCCATTATGTCGCGCTTGGTACATTCGCTGATAGCCACAATCTTGTCGGCTTCACGACAAGTATAGCGAAACTTCCAACGATATATCATCACGTCGATGGGCTTATAGTATTCAGGATGGCGCAGGAATATCAAGTCGTGAATGGTAACCACGCTCTTTATTCCAGCCTTATGTATGCCCATAGGCAATTCGCCAGTAAGACCATGATAGATATCTACATGGTCGCGCTTCAGGTCGTTGACGATATTGCGTATTCTCCATAGACCTTTCAGTAGCTTGGGAGTGTTGGTAGGCAACACAAACTGCATATTCTGTTGCATGTTGAGTTGCGAGCGTAGGTCGTCGCGTCCAAGGTCGGGGACATACAGACGTAGGGAGTCTGTATGGTCAATAGAACCGAGGTCGTTGAGCAGGGTGCGACAATAGTTGCCAAGTCCTGTGGCATTGCGTACTGTTCGTTTGGCATCGAAGCCTATGGTGAGATTTGTCATGATGATAGCTATATTTGTGGCAAAATTAGTGTAAGCAGACGGAATGGCAAAACAAAACCACTCTTTTTTTACCTTCTTATCTCATATATCAAAATGTTTTCGTATATTCGCAGACTGAAAACAATAAGGAGGAGACAAAAACTCTAAGCAAAGAGAAATAGAAATATGCAACAATATGACTTTCTGATAGTGGGCTCAGGACTATATGGAGCCACCTATGCTTACAAACAAAAACTGCAAGGCAAGCGCTGTCTCGTCATCGACAAGCGCAACAACCTTGGTGGCAACATATTCTGCCGTGAGGAGGCTGGAATAAATGTTCATGAGTATGGTGCACATATATTCCATACATCAAATAAGAAGGTGTGGGACTTCGTGAATAGCTTCGTGGAGTTTAATCGCTATACTAATTCACCTTTGGCATGCTATAAGGGCAAACTCTATAATCTGCCTTTCAATATGAACACCTTTTACCAGATGTGGGGCGTAACAACTCCTGAGCAGGCAAAGGCAAAGATTGAGGAACAACGACAGGAGATAGTACAGAAACTGAAGGCTGAGGGAGTGAGCGAACCTCGCAACCTTGAAGAACAGGCGTTGATGCTCGTGGGACGCGATATCTATGAGCGACTGATAAAAGGCTACACCCAGAAGCAATGGGGTAGGGAACTTGTTGACTTGCCTGCTTTTATCATTAAGCGACTGCCCGTGAGGTTTGTCTATGACAACAACTATTTCAACGACACCTACCAGGGCGTGCCTAAGGGAGGATACAACAAGCTTATTCAGGGACTCTTGGATGGCATAGACACTCTTGTTGATGTAGACTTCTTTGATTGTAAGGTTGAGCGACAGCCAGAAGGAGGTTTTATCATTAAGCATGCCGATTTTGAATGCCGTTGCGCAAAGATATTGTATACAGGCAAGATAGACGAATACTTCGGTTATTGCCATGGTGCTTTACAATATCGCTCAGTAAGGTTTGAGCACGAACTTCTTGATACTGCCAACTATCAAGGTAATGCAGTAATCAATTATACAGAGGCTGAAGTGCCATATACCAGAGTGATAGAGCACAAGCATTTCGAAGCCTTCGGACAGCAGGTGTACGACAATCCAAAGACTGTTGTTTCGCGCGAATATCCTATGGAGACAGCCGAAGGACAGGAACCATACTATCCTGTAAACAATGACAATAACAACGCTCTATATCAGAAATATCGAGCTATGGCAGATGCCGAACGCGATGTGATATTTGGTGGCAGACTGGCTGAATATAAATACTACGACATGGCGCCGATAGTAGAGAAGATTATTTATTAATAGATTTAGGAAAAAGATTAAGGATAAAATGAAGTTGAAAAGAAATCTGTTTTCATCACCTTTATGCTTTGTGGTAAACATGGTGATGGTTTATGTTGTCTATGAGATATGCCGATTGGTATTCTTGGCAACCAACTGGAGTATGTTTTCTGAGGCAATAACTTGGAGCTCGTTTTGGGAAATAACGCGTGGCGGCTTGATGTTTGACACCTCTGCCATTCTATATACCAACGCTCTGTATGCTCTGCTGATGCTATTCCCTATCCACTATAAGGAAACAGCTATATATCAGAAGATTGCTAAGTGGGTGTTCTTGGTGTGCAACTCCATCTGCGTTGTTGCCAACCTTGCCGACTGCGTATACTTCAAGTATACCATTCGACGTACTACTGTAACCGTATTCTCTGAATTTCAAAACGAGAATAATCTTGGTAGCATCTTTGGTGCCGAGGTGATAAACCATTGGTATCTTGTGGTTATTGGTATATTGCTGATAGTAGGCATGTGGTATCTTTATCGTATGCCAAAGGGACAGATTCCTGTTCAGATTTCGAAACCATACAAGGCTAAGGGTATGGTAGAATACTATGTGCTGCAAGCATTATGCCTTGCCGTCTTTGTTCCTTTGTGTGTGGCTGGCATACGTGGTGGCTTCACTACCGCTGTGCGCCCTATCACCATTAGCAATGCCAATCAGTATGTAGACCGTCCGCAAGAGGCTGCTATAGTATTGAACACTCCGTTCTCTATCATCCGCACCATAGGCAAATCGGTATTCGTTGTGCCTAACTACTATTCGCAGCAAGAGCTCGACGATATATATTCTCCTATTCACACTCCTGGCGATTCGCTCGTAGCTCGCAAGAAGAATGTTGTGGTTATCATCATCGAAAGCTTCGGTCGTGAATATATAGGTGGATTTAATAAATGGCTCGAAGGTGGTAAATACAAAGGATATACTCCTTTCACCGACTCTTTGATGCAGCATAGCGCCACATATCTATATTCTTACTGCAATGGCAGAAAGAGTATAGATGGTATGCCAAGTATCCTCTCGAGCATTCCGATGTTTGTAGAGCCTTTCTTCCTTACTCCAGCATCTATGAATAATGTTAGCGGACTGGCTGGCGAACTGAAGAGCAAGGGATATTATTCAGCCTTCTTCCATGGTGCAGAGAATGGTTCTATGGGCTTCCAGGCTTTTGCTCGTGCCACAGGCTTTACCGACTATTTCGGACGCACGGAGTATAATGCCGACAAGCGATTTAATGGCGACAAGGATTTCGATGGCACATGGGCAATATGGGACGAGCCTTTCATGCAGTTCTATGCTACCAAAATGGGTGAGATGAAAGAGCCTTTTATGACAGCTCTCTTCACAGCTTCGTCGCATCATCCTTATGTTGTGCCTGAGGAATATAAAAAGGTTTATCCTGAAGAGGGAATAAAAATCCATAAGTGCATACGCTATACTGATAATGCTCTTCGCAAATTCTTTGAGAAAGCTAAGACTATGCCTTGGTATAAGAATACTCTCTTTGTGATAACTTCCGACCATACCAATCTTAGCGATCACGACTATTATCAGACCGACCTTGGTGGCTTCTGCTCGCCTATCATCTTCTTCGACCCAAGTGGCGAATTTAAACCTGGTATGCGCAATGCCATAGCTCAGCAGATAGACATCATGCCTACGGTATTGAGCTATCTTGGCTACGACAAGAAGTATGTGGGCTTCGGAATCGACCTTCTCACCACTCCTGCCGAAGATACATGGGCGGTAAACTATAATAATGGCTTCTATCAGTATGTCAAGGGCGACTATCTCCTGCAATGGGATGGCAGCAAGACCAAAGCCTTGTATCGTTTCCGTACCGACCTTCTGCTCAAAGACAATGTAGCCAACAAAGAGCCTAAAGTGCGCGAAGCTATGGAGCGCCAGGTGAAAGCCATCATCCAGTCGTATATGGAGCGTATGACGCAAAACGAGCTGGTGGTGAAATAATAATAATGTTATAAAAAGAAAACCTATGATATTCGCATCTGATAAAGGACGCATGTGCAACAACATCTTGCAGTATGGTCATGTTTATGCCTGGGCGCGTGAGCATGGCAGAAAGAGTATATCCATGCGTTTCAGCTACAAATACCAGTATTTCAATATCTGCCACACTCGTGGCCATAATTTCTTCTCTTATGTTGTTGCCAAATATGGCGCTAAATGGGGATTGATACCTACTGTGGTTTATAATGACGACTCGGAGCAGACAGCCAAGAAGAACGAGGAATTTATGCTCTCTCATTCTACCTTCGTGGTGAAAGGTTGGTATGTGAGATTCTACGACCTGTTCTTGAAATACCGACAAGAAATACTCTCGCTCTTTACTTTCGACAAGGCTATATTGAACAAGACTCACGCCTTTATGGGTAAGAAAGCTGACGACGAGGTGCGCCTTGGCGTGCATATTCGTCGTGGCGACTATAAAACATGGCATAATGGTCGCTACTTCTACGATGACGAGGTGTATCAAGACTATATACAGCAGTTTCGCAATCTCTTCCCAGATAAGAAGCTAACGGTATACGTGTGTAGCAACGATCCTGCACTCAACAAAGCTTCATATCATGAGGCTCTAAAGGATATAAAAATAGTATTTCCACAAGGTGGACAAGAAGACGACCTCTGCTTGCTCTCAGAATGCGACTATCTGATAGGTGCACCAAGCACTTTCTCGCTTGTGGCTGCTATGTTCCACGATATTCCGCTATGCTGGATGAAAGAGAAGCATGTAAACTTATCGCTGGCAAGTTTCGGCAAGTTTGCTGAGCTATTCAGAAACATTATATAATGCGGCTCTCAAGATGAAGATAGCTCATATTATATCTAATAAGGTGTGGGGCGGAGGCGAGCAATACGTCTACGACCTATGCAGCAACCTTATCTCTGATGGCCACGATGTGGAGATATTCACTCGCCATATTCCTGCCATCGTTGGCAAGGTTGCCACACTTGGTGTGCCCATACACGACTATTCGCTAAAGAACATTCTGAAGCTAAGAGATGGCATAGTGCATGTACACAACTTCAAGGATGCACTAAAACTTGCTGTAGCCAAGAAGCTTACGCATAGCAACATCAAGATCGTAGTCACGCGCCATCTTGTGCGCCCTGCCAAGACTTCGCGTTTATACACTTGGGTGTATGCTAATGTAGAGAAGATAATCTTTGTTTCCGACCTTGCCCGCAAAGAGTTTCTATCTTCGCAGCCCATGGTTGATGAGACTAAGTTGTGTGTGGTGCGCAATAGCATCAAGACTAATGATAATGCCAATAGCTTTGTCGTAGACGATATTAAAGCATCTTTGCCTAATGACACTACTATATTGATGTATCATGGCAGAATAGCCAAAGAAAAGGGGCTTAATGTGCTCATTGATGCTGTGGCAAGGCTGAAGGATATTCCTTACCATCTGTTTCTCGTTGGTGCTGGCGACGCAGAATATACCAACGAACTTAAGCTGCAGATAGCCAACAGCAATATCTCTGCCTACGTATCTTTTCTTGGTTTCAAGGATGATGTGCGACCATATATCAGCCAGACAGATATCGGTATTATTCCTACCATAGCTCAAGAGGCTTGTGGATTGTCGTGTATGGAATATATGATGCTTGGCAAATGCCTAATTACAACCAATAATGGTGGACAAGCAGAATATGTAGAAAATGGCGTTACAGGCTTACTCATTACTCCTGGCGATGCTGCAGGGCTAACAGCTGCCATTCGCACAGCCATTACCACAAAAGAGGCTATAGGCAAAAAGGCGAAAGAATATTTTAATAACTATTTGTCGTATGGTAAATTTTATGCCGAGATACTGCGAATATATAAAAACGCTATCAAATAGACTATTGCTATTCAGAAATTCCTTTCTATATTTCCTTTCTATATTTCTTTTCTAATATCTTGCATACAGCTATAAACTGGTAGAAGCCATCGTAGCAAGCACAGATAAAGCCAACTTTGCCATCTCTGATGCCACCTTTTAATATATACGACTTAAAGAAGCGGAACATAGGGCGGTATATTAATGCTGCTATACCATAGTTTTTGTTTTTCTTTTTCTCTACTTCGCTTTCTGTATATTGGTTTGTTTTACCTACCATGGTGCGTACATTCTCGTTGGCAAGGTGTATGAAAGCCAATTCCTTGCGCTTGGCAGGAATCTTTTCTTGTCTACCCTTCACGATAGGGAAGGTATGTACGTATGGGGGCCAAGTAGTGTCTTCTTTGATAAAGAATCGCAGCAGATAGTCAGGATAAGTGCTATGCATGAATCGTCCCATGAAATAGTTCTTGCGTGGTATCCACAATCCTTCCGCAGCATCCTTATGAGAAATATGCTCGTAGAGATATTCTTTTAGCTCAGGAGTCACAAGCTCGTCGGCATCTAATACCAACACCCATTTCATAGTTGCGCTCTGAATAGCGAAGGTTCGTGCAGGCTCTGCGCTCACACAATCGCCCTTAGGAAATACCACCACCTTGCAGCCATATTCTTTAGCTATAGCCACGGTATTGTCGGTGCTCTCCATGTCGCAGACCACGATTTCGTCGAAGTCTTTCACAGAGTCTAACACTCTCTTCAAAAACTTCTCTGCATTATAGGTGTTGATAACAACAGATATTTTATTAGCATCCATATCTTCCCTTTTATTAGGTTTATACCTTCGTTTATTGTTTAAATATGGTTGCAAAGATAATTCTTTTTCGCCACATAATAACGACAATTATAGACAATTATAGACAATACCTTGCTAATAGTTCCGTAATCTCTGCGATATTCGTGTGGGATATAGCTACAAAAAAAGGATGCACCAAAGATATTTCTTCGATGCATCCTTAAAGTTTGTTTGTATATTAACATGGAGCCTATTAGTGTGTATCAGCTCCATGCTTCTTAGTATGGAGAATTATTCTTCGTAACCCCAATCATCCTCGAAAGCGAAATCCTTTGAAAGAATCTCTTCCTTCTGCTTGATAGTTGTTGTAGTTGGTGCGATATTTGATTCTATACCTGGTACATCAGAAGCACAGATTATTGAACCCAATTCTATGTTTGATACCTCAATCTGAGGCTTAATATATTTCTTCATAATAGTTTGTTGTTTTTAAAGTTATAGTGGATAAATGATTACTTAACAATGATTTTCTTGCCGTTGTGGATATAGAGTCCCTTTACAGGCTTTGTGGTCTTCACACCCTCGAGAGTATAGTAAGCGCCATCAGCATTTGCAGTCTTAACGCTATTGATGCCTGTAGCTTCGCCGTCAAGGCCGAAGAACTTAGCTCCTGATGCTGCTCTAGGAATACTCAAGTAAGCCTTACCAGCAGGGATTACAACGCCATTAGCTACCAATGCGAAACCTACCTTCTCACCTAGCTTAGTTAAAGCAAAGAATTTATCACCCTTAGAAGTTACATCTGTTGTAGCTGCTACAAGGTTGTTGTTCTCCAACTTTGTACCCTCTTTGCTTGTTACTACGAAGTTGTAGTCGCCCTGAGCAGCCTTAACCAAGATACCTGTGTTAGCAGGGATTACTTTACCAGCAGCAACATCGTTGAGCTCGACAGCTGTACCCTCAGCATTTACCTTTACGGTCATCACCTTAACATTCTCATCCTCAGGAACTACTACGTTGTTTGTTGTTGCGTATGTAGCGAAGCCAGCTTCAGAAACTGATACGGTTACTAAAGGAATATATACACTTAGCTCTTTTACAAAGCCATATTGAGAATAAGATAATACATTTGTTGTAGAAACGTTATTGTCACCTACAAAAAATGAACCTTCAGGGAATGAACCTGTATATGTTACAGAACCTTTTCCTACTCTTGACATTAAACCTAAAGTTTTTCCTGCTGTAATTGCCCAAAGTTGGCTCATGCCATTAAGTGTGATATTCTCGAAAGCATCACTTTCTAACGAATAAGCTTGGCAACCTATGCTATTATATTTTGTTTGTGAACCAACTGTTGTCTCTGAATGTGATGTCAAAGTAGAGAAATCGTAGTAGTAAGATCTCTTAAACAATATGTTATTGATTACAACAGTTTTCTCAGCAGAAGTATATCCCTCAGCCGAAACAATAACTTTCAAAGTTCCTTTTTCTGTAGCTTCGTAGCTTGTTGCAGTTCCTTTTGAACTATTTATCTCATAGCTGTATGTTACATTAGGTGTACCTGTGACAGAGCTTTGGTCAGAAGAAAAATTATATACAGGGATATAATTATCTCCATTTTGCTTAAAGCTAATAGAAACTTCAGGAGCATTTAAAGTAAGATAAGTTCCAACACCATTTACTTCCAATGTAGATATTTCAGACTTTATATTGCTATCATCTGTTTTAACAGTCATTGCTTTTACTATAACTTTGCCATCTTTAGCATCTGATGAGCTAATAGTAATGTTGCCGTTATAAACGTTAGAAGATGTTGTTGGCTCTTCATTATTTGTTGTGTAATATGTGGTTGTAGCATTACCTGCATTTGTTTTGTTTGTCTTAATAGAAACGATACGATCTCCACCATTAGCACCAACAATTGACAATTCTGGCTTTTCTATGCTTTCTTCAATTTTATTTGATTCGATAACAATCTTTTGAATAGCCATGTTGTCATTGGTATTATACATATCAAGATTACCATCGGTTAATACTGTATATGTAGTTTTTGAAGCAACAACTCCTTCTGCTTTTAAGGCTTTAGCTTCAGTTCCATCAGTAGAAATAATATTATCACTACAAACATGCAATTGTGCAGGTTTACCAGAACGAATAGCATAAGTGATAGTTACTTTGTCTCCTTTTGTTAAGCTTAAAATTGATATATTATAAGAAGTAACAGCAGTTCCTTTAGAATTCCATGTTCCTCCTAAGCCATTTTTGTAAGCATTCTTTTTGTCCGCACGCCATATCCATCTCATTGTGTTATTTGTGGTGGCTCCAGAACATAATGCTATTCGATTTAAATTCAATGTTATGCTACCAGAAGTTTGGGTACCAACGACATAGACGGTTTTTGCATTCTTTCCTGACTGTTCAACACTTGTAGATGTTAACGTTAGTGAAGGAGTTCCTTGAGCAACAAAGCTTGCGAAATCATAAGTTTCCGTTGCAGCTTGTGCTGAACTACCCCCCCCACATAGTATCGCCATTACAGCGATCAACAGCGATTTAAATAGATTTGTTTTCATGTTTTAGTTAATTTGATATTGTTATTATTATGTTATTTCGTTATTAGGTTGCTCGTTTTGAGTAATAATATCGATGAATTTCCGAGCGAGTAATTTATGTGTTGCAAAGGTATTAAAATATAGAATAAGTGGATAATGGATTATCAAAAAATAGAGGTGTTTCGTCATATATTAAAGGCGTTAAAGCTTAAATGCTTAGTAATGAACCATTGTGATGTGTATTTTAGACACGAATCGCCTCTTTTTAGCTTAATATGTTGCACACGGATATCTGCCGAACCACGGAACTATTAACAATGTATCTTTGGCAAAGTGGTCATTAAGGTCATTAGTCATTAAGGTCATTTTCAAAAAATAAGTGCGTGTCAAACCTCTATATAATTTATATTTTTATATAAATATATAGGCTTAATTTCACACTTTCAAAATCCTTAATGACCTTAATGACAAATGACCTTAATGACCACATTATTAAGTTTTATCAAAGACATGCGCCAGCCTTCCGTTTATATTCTGTGCGATTAGCCTCCGCCCCACCAACCTCCGCTACCTCCGTTTATGTTCCGTAGGATAATTTATTCACGCAATAAACGGAAGCAGCAATGGTTGTTTTTTAAGACAACACATACAACATGTACAACCAAAACAACCTTGGCTGGCGCCCTGAGACATTCTGAGGTTGTATAAAGTTGTATAGGTTGTATAGGTTGTTTTCTTTTTTGCTTAAAAGACAATATGGTTGTTTTTTAAGACAACAAATACAACAGGTACAACAAATACAACCATATTATCCTACGGAACATAAACGGATGTACCGGACTAAAGAGATACGGAGGCTAATCGCACGGAATATAAACGGAAGGCTAACGCCCCTGAGTTTTTATCTTATTTAGAAAACGCAGAAAACATGTTTCAAATATGCGAGTAGTCGCGATAGCTTATGAGGCTACTCGTATTTGCTCATGAGGCTACTCGCATAGCCCATCGAGACTAGTCGCAGTGTTTAGTGTTTAGTGTTTAGTGTTTAATGTTTAATGTGTAATTGGTGTTTATCTAGGTTTATGTTTTATAGTTCTTTGCATCATAGAATTAAGAATCATATACGGAAGAATAAAAAAAAGTATAATTTTAGTCACTAATCTATGCTACAATCAATTTTTTTCCTGACTTCGTTACTCAAAAAATACGTATTTTATAACTGATTGATAAACAATATTTTGTATCTTTGTGTCACCTAATATTGGGTGACACGAAAGATATTTTAACTATGTTTGTCCGTAAAAAGAGATATCCATCCGGCAACATCGGAGTTATTGTTGTTGAGAAAATCGGTGGCAAGATGAAGGAACTTGTCACAATTGGTGTCGCGTATAATGAAAATGAGGTCGAAGATCTTGTCAAAGATGCAAAAGAATGGATTTCCAAGGAAGAAGCCAGGCGCCATCCACAACTCGATTTGTATGGTGAGGAGCGTGAGGCGTGTGACCGTGAGCGAGAAGAAGTACGTCGTGTATTGTCACAGGTGAGTAATATACTTCTCAATGGTTGCGACTTGATATTGGACCGCATTTTTGATAGGATTGGTTTCAATCGTATTGACGATGAAGTTTTCCGCAAGCTAGTGAAAGCCCGTTTGGCATATCCAACGAGCAAGGCTGCTACGGTGGAATATCTGAAAAACCACTTTGACGAAGATGTGGATCTCTCAAAAATCTATCGCTATCTTGACAAGCTTAGCGACCATCAGCACGACATCGTACAGGACATAAGCGTGCGCCATACGGCGAAACTGTTCGGTGGAAATATCGGTGTGCTGTTCTATGATGTCACCACACTTTACTTTGAAGCGGATTATGAGGATGAATTACGTAAGGCAGGCTTCTCGAAAGAGGGACGTCACAGTAATCCTCAGATCATACTCGGCCTGCTTGTTAGCCTTGGCGGCTATCCGCTTGCCTATTGCATCCATGAGGGCAACAAATATGAAGGCCACACGATGCTGCCGACGATAAACGAGTTTGTAAGCAAATACGGTTTGGAGAACTTCGTTGTGGTGGCTGACTCCGGTCTGATGAACAATGCAAATATAGCGGAACTTGAGGCGCACGGCTACAAGTATATAATAGGTGCGAAGATAAAGAATGAAAGTCAGGAAGTCAAGAACTGGATACTGGAACAGCCCAAGTGCGACTGCCAGATGGTTGAATATGACAAAGGAGGCGGACGCCGTCTCCTGGTCGGCTATACAGATGACCGTGCAAAGAAAGATGCCTATAACCGGGAGAAGGGAATACGCAGGTTGGAAAAGGCTTACAAGCATGGCGCGCTTACGAAAGGTAACATCAACAAGAGAGGTTACAATAAGTTCTTATCCATGGATGGTGAGGTGAAAGTCGCCATCAACTATGACCGTATTGCCGACGACTCCAAATGGGACGGTCTAAAAGGATATCTCACCAATACGGATATACCAATACAGGATGTATATACAGCATATCACAATCTTTGGCATGTAGAACGGGCTTTCCGTATAGCCAAATCAAAGATAGATATACGCCCCATGTTTCACTTTACACGCAAACGCATCGAAGCCCATATATGCATCT
>ENA-OUOY01000534-OUOY01000534.1-human-gut-metagenome-genome-assembly--contig:-NODE-534-length-26242-cov-10.180166_pt1 | contig 26242 bp, 24 predicted proteins | sample MGYA00237937_ERZ548767 | MGnify/ENA primary metagenome ERZ548767 (study PRJEB26490, sample SAMN05356887) | human gut metagenome | biome: terrestrial biome; feature: human-associated habitat; material... | reverse complement strand
CTTTAATGCTTCTTCTTTGAATTCTTTACTGTACTTCATAGTCGTTTTCCCTTTCTGGTTTTATCATTTATATTCTACTAGATTTTTGGGTGTTTGTCGACTGCTCTTTCAGTATAACACTTCAGTGTTGCAGCTGATGCCTTTCATCTGGCACCATGCTTTTATTTTCATACCGCTGCTCTGACATTCTGCGATTTCTTCTGCCCATTCCCGGTACCGTAGTTCTCTCTTTATTTCTTTGATCGTTGCCATGTGCTCAGCTCCTTTCAGCGTTTTCCGCTTCGGAACTATTTTACTGCTTTTTCATTATGCTGTAAAGGGCTGAGGGTGGTTGGCGCTTACTTTCGTTTTTTACGCTTTTTGATATATGATTGTTTAATTGACATGTTGAATGAGATTATAATGCTGCAACATTTATTAAGCATTTTTTGAGAAATATCTGGATCTAAAATTGCTTTTACAACTGTGTATTCCGTTTTTTTCCTGACCAAAGTAATCTCTTTGGTCAGGTTTTTCTTTTTTTACTTCAAATGTAACCGTATTTATCACATTTATTGTTAGGAGCAGTTGCCTGTATGATAAATATGCTAACCATTCAACAAAAAACACTTTTGTTTAAGATTTTACATCAAATAATACTTTGATTCACGTCATATTATCAGCAAAAATAAGGAAATGTGGTAGAATTTATTATAGTAATTTTATTGAAATGTTGGAGGATATATTATGGTCTACCATGTACTTGAAATATATTTGAAACAAAAAAAGCATTATAGAGAACAACGTATGCAAATCGGAGGAATGAAGATCATTTTAGGTATTACCTACATTTGTCTTATCGTTTTGTCTGTATTATCAATCGTATCGCTGTTTATTAATTCGTACATCATTTTTATCTCTGAGATTACAACATTCATTGTATTGCTCATAGCAGTAGTGATAAATGATCACAAAAACATAAAAAAATCTAATGATAGAATAAAGGCTTATGAAGATTTCTTGAAGGAATTAAAAAAGAGTCTGAACACTAACAGAATAGACTGGTCTACGGACAATAGGCTCGATTATCTTATTGGTGAATGTAATCGGGTGATAGATAATAGTGATAAAAAACGTAAGAATTTCATACGATGCGTAGAAGTAATTATGTTGCCGATTGCCAAGACCGTTATAGATGTGATGCAAGCTAATAGCAAAGTGTTTCCTAAGACTGATATTATTGTTGGAATATTTATTGTTATTGTCCTTGTGCTTGCCTTGATAGTAGTTGTAAATACTATAGCAGCATTTATTGATTTGCTTTTGAAAACAGGGTCAATAACAGAAATGAAGAATTTACGTAATACTCTTAACGATTTGAAGCATTATAGTATAAACTAATTATAGATGGTTAATATCAAAAGATACATATAATTGAGGAGGTAAATATGACTTACGAAGAAATAATCAATAGAATCAAGTTACATGGAACAGTAACAATTAATTCTACTAAGGATATAGCTCATGGTAAAAGCATCTCTTTAAGCAATGGTGGAATTATTAATTGCTATAATACAGGCAAGCATGTTGTTCAAGGTAAAAATCAGGATGAGACTAAAGTGATACTTGGTGAAGAAATCAAAACGGATAATAGAAAGATTTTTGTTGTTTATGGTCATGACGATATAGCACGAACTCAGCTTGAAGCTTTACTGAGACGTTGGGATCTTGATCCTATTATTCTAGATCAGCAAGCATCGGGTGGACAGACTATAATAGAGAAACTTGAGGAATATAGTTCTGAAGTAGGTTATGCTATTGTATTAGCTACACCTGATGACGAAGGAAAATCTAAAAATGAGGAGTCATTAAAAGCTCGAGTAAGACAAAATGTTGTGCTTGAACTAGGAATGTTTCTAGCTAAACTCGGAAGAGAAAAAGTTGCAATTTTACTGAAGGAGTCTATAGATTTTGAGAAGCCCTCTGATATTCAGGGACTAATATATATTCCTTTTAGTAATAAAGTTGATGAAGTATCAATCAGCCTTATTAGAGAGTTATCAAGACAAGGGTATAGCATTGATGCCTCTAAAATATGACTAGACTATATTGATTTTGAAAAGAAAGGATTACGAAAATTTCTTTCTAAACATTGGCTGTTCCAATTATAAAAAGGAATAATCAGTTAGTAAAAACGTTTAAGTCCTGTTATCTTTTTGAATTTGGGCAAATCATTCCATGTTTAAAAATGAAATAATACCAAATTGTATTGTAATATTATGATGTTTTTTTATAGGAGATTGACAAGCTTTTGAAGCGATGCAATCTCCTTTATTTTTTTAGGGAAGCTCCGTTATGCTTTAAAAGCAGAACGGAGCTTTTTGTGTTTTTATTACAGAAATGGCTGTGCTATACGGCTAAATATCCATGACTTTCCGTGTTGAGTTAAATATCAAAATCAACACGGAGGTCAAAATAATGGGATATAATCATGGACTTGAAAAGAAAAAGTTTGACAATGAATGGCAGAAAAATGAAAAGCTCTATCGTGAGCTGGGAATGACAGATGAGCAGATAGCATCTATCTGGGAGTTTGACTATGAGACATTTCTTTCGGACAGGGCTTATCTTGAAAAGAAGCAGGATCTATCTGACTATGAGGATATGCTCCAAAGCAGTGACTGCACCATTGACGAGAGCAATATTGAAGAAAACTGGTATGAGTACATAACAGCCATTGATAAGAGAAGTAAAATTGCGGAACTTCGTCCTGAACAAAGACGAGCCTACTATTTATGTAAGGTTTTGAATATGAAACAGGAAGATGTTTCGTCAATATTACTGATACCACGTCGGACAATCAGTTCTTGGATTGTTAAAATTGCTGATATTTTGAAATGATTGCCAAAAATAGCCTTTCCTAACGGCTACTTAGTGAAGGGCAATAAAGCACTTCTATAAACTTGAAAATTGAATAGCAGCGCATAAGTGTGCAGCAAGATCGGTGTGGGCAGCAAACCTGCAAGCCGCGGACATCCATACGCCACGACCCCGGAAACGGGCGAGCGATAAATATGAGCATGACGGTGGGAGCGAAGCCACTCCCATTATGGCAATGACAGCCGACTTGCGCGCCCGTCCGTAACAACGGCTCTGACTCCGTAAGGGCAGAGAGACAAGGATTTGCGTGAACAGTGAGGACTCTGTTCGGCTTATGTGCTCCCATCCCCGGAGGGCGTCAGAAATGGCGAGAGATTATCCGAGGCCTTTGATTAAGGAAAATGCCGTCGCACAGCGTGACGGTAAAGCACCCCTGCGGAGGTGCGTCTGCATATGAAACGATATATGCGGACAACAATACACGGGGCTGTCGCAAGACAGTCCCACATACATAAAAGGAGAGATATGATGCTGATACCAAAACGTGGAGATATGTACGTTGCCGATCTGGGACAAGGTATTGGCTCAAAACAGGCAAACGAACGCCCTGTGGTGATAATTCAGAACAACAAGGGCAATCACTATGCCGATACAACAATAATTGTTCCTATTACTTCTCAGATGAAAGCTCAGATACCCAATCATGTGATAATACATTACGGCATTCTCACTAAGTATCAGGGCTGTGTTTTGACAGAGCAGATAAGGACTATATCAGTATTAAGACTGAAAAAATATATCGGCAGATTAAGTGAAAAGGATATCCGAAGGATAGAGAAAGCACTAAGGATAAGCCTTGATATGGATAACAAGGGGTTGAAATAACTATGAAAATAATGGAATTACCGCTTGATACTGCGGTCAGCAGATTTTTTGACGAAGCAGAACGGAACGGTCTTGAACGCCGTCAGGGACAGGTAGAGATGTCTCAGGAGATAGCACAGGCGATCATGAATAAAAGCTCACTGATAGTTGAAGCTGAGGTCGGAATCGGAAAGTCGATCGCCTATCTTGTGCCGATAGTACAGCAGTTCTTTCGTGACCGCAGACAGGTAGTGATAGCAACGTCAACTATTGCATTACAGGAGCAGCTTGAACGTGATGTACATAATGTCCTCAAAATGATAGGAGTAAAAGCGAAAGTCGAGGTGGCTAAAGGAATGAAGAATTACATATGTCTCAGGGAAGCGAGAAAGCATCGCAAGGAAAACGAAGAATTTGCCGCTCTCTTTGAACTGGCATTACATGGAGTCCAGCGTAAATCAGCACTGAGTGTTACCGACAGAGCATGGGATAAGGTGTGCATAAATTCAGTTGGTCAGAAGTGTGATGACTGTAAATACAGAGGAAGATGCGAGTACCTGCAAATGCGAGAGCGTATCCGCTGCAATGATTCAATTGTTATCTGCAACCAGAATATGCTGGTTTCTCACCTTCTTAACATGGAATCAGGCAGAGGGATATTCAAGGGAAATCTCAGCACTATAGTTGTTGATGAGGCTCATAATCTCGAAAGCAAGTTCAGGTACGCTTTCACCAACTCTTTCAGTCAGAGAGAGATCAGCAGAGAGATAATGAAAGTCACAAGCAACAGAAAGAACACGATGTCACGTCTTATAATCGAGACTATAAAAATGATCGACACTTTCTTCAATTTCCTTAAAAATGACATATCTCAGCAGCAGGCAGCAGCGGACGCTGATATGAAGACCTTCTATTATCGACCGAGTTTGGAAATAAAGAAGCTGATCCTCAAGCTGCGCTCAAATATGAAAGAGATAGAAATGAGGACAAACCGAAGGCTCCACAGCCTGCAAACACTGAGAGACTCAGAAAACAATGCCAACCTTGTATGGCTGTCCAACGAGCACGGTGTACGCATAAACGTATGCAGGAAAGATATACGCAGAGATATAGGTAGACTGCTGTTTTCAAGTTCAAGGAGTACGATACTGACTTCGGCAACATTAACATCTCAGAATTCAGGAACACTCAAAGACAGATACAGTTACTTCATGGATAGTCTCGGCTGTCCTGATGATATATGTATTTCCGAACCCAAGAAGTCACCTTACAACTACGATGAGCATTCTATGATGTATGTGTCCAATAAGCTGCCTTGTCCGAAAAGGTATAACCGCAATCGCTACCGCCAGGAAGCCGTTGCCGAGATAGTCAGACTGCTGAAGATAACTCATGGAAAAACGCTTATTCTCTTTACGGCAAAGGACGACAGAGATTATGTATTTGGACAGCTGACAAGTGCAGGGTTGCCGTATAAGATAATGATACAGAGCAGCGACTCGTCTCAGGAACAAAGGCTTGAAAACTTCCGTAAAAACGTTGATTCGGTCATACTTGGCACCGGAACATATTGGGAAGGCATAAACGTTGAAGGCGAGAGTTTATCGCAAGTGATAATATTCAAGCTGCCGTTTCCCGTGCCTGAGCCGATCATGGAGTATAAGATGTCAAAGGCAGAGTGTCCGCTTCTGGAAGTTGCAGTTCCTGAAATGGTGATAAAGCTGAAACAAGGTGCAGGGCGGCTCATCAGAAATGCCGGCGACAAGGGTATCGTTTCGATACTTGACCCAAGAGCAAGCAGCAGAATAAAAACAGCGTATAGGGAGGATGCGCTGTCGTCACTGCCTGAAAATAATACAACTGAAAACATAACGGAGCTTAAAAGGTTCTGGAGAAAGATAAGGGAGGAGAATAACAATGAATAATAACAAACCCGGACTTGCAGATTATATGCTGGCAGTAATGGACCAGATCATAGGTAGTGCTGCAATAGAAAAGGAAATATCCGAGACTGAGAAGGTAAGGATCCGTGAGATCAACGAAGTTACTGTTACTGAAAGGTACATGACTATCCGTGAATGGGAGGTGAACGCATGATCCAGTTTATCGCAGGCGCAATGTTCGGCGGAACTGTGGGAGTTCTTGCTATGTGCTTCTGTATAGCGGCGAGCAGAGCTGATAATGAAGAAGCTCCACTCAAATGAGTGGAGCTTAATACATATATGTTGGATAACTTATTGAATTATTATAAGTATCAAAAGAATCTCAGAAGTTGTAGATACTTCTTGTTTTCTTTTTTAGATATTCGCTCACCATATAGCTTGAAACGATTATTATCATTCTGATAGAAGCTCAATAGATTTTCGTTATCTTCACATTCAAGAAATACAGTGCAACCACCTATTAGGTGTTGAGCTTCAGCAAGTATGCTAAAAACATCGTCCATGAGATGATCACCAGATACTGTCGTTCCGTCTGCAACTGCGAGATTCTTTCCGAACTGAGCTATAAGGAAAGCTGATACATCAAAACAATTAATCGATTCGTCAAGTTTAGCGTGCATAGACAACTTCTTCTGGCTTGTTTTATTTAACATCTCTATGGGGATAAGCGATGATTTGTGAGTGAGCGTAAAATAGCCTACAAGCTGTAGGAATTCATCAAAAAACGAGGTATGTAATGGACATTTTTCGTTTTGCGAACTCGATTGAATTCTTTATCAGAAAGTCTTCGATTTCTTGATTTTTAGGACAGGAAAAATCGGAGAGAATGCTTTTAACTTCATCCTCTCCGACGGTGTCCAGCAAGTCTAATATATTAATAACAGAATGGTTATTCATTGTTTTTCTTCCTTTGTGCGAGAAGTTCTAAGATCTTATCTCTGTCCGTTATGTGTGACGGAGCAGGCGATGTAGGTACTCGTGTCGGCTCTTTTGCAGACTGGTCAAGTGCTTCTGCAAAAGCTTCGGCTGTTTTTCTGTCCTTGATATTGAAACTTGCGAAGATACTTGATGTTGCCATAGCAGCACCTCCTTAAAGAATTGGGATTCTTTCCCTAGATATATTATATGCTATTTTAAAAAGAAATGCAAGAACTCTTCATTTAATTATCTCCAGTTTACGTCTTAGTTCTTCCATAACCTCAAGTTTTTTCTTTTGAATAGTAAGAGTATCCGGACGAGGAGCATGCATTGTTTCGTTAATGATCTGTCGACCAAGTTCTGGCGGAAGATCAGTCATAGATGGTTTCCCATATCTTGTATTCTGTGCCATATAATAACCTCCTCAATAAGATCGGCAATGTTTTGCCTATACATTATTATACCATAAATAAACCAATAAAACAAGAGTTTGAGTGCCAAACGTTTTATTTCTTATAAATAACAATACCGGTTGCTTTTATCTCATTTTCTATATCTGAATCGGTAATAACCTGTGAAGTATCGAGAAAATCTACCTCTTTGCCAAGTGCATTGACAACATCTTCAAGCAGACCAAAGAACGCAAGCCCCTTTAAGCCGCTGTCAACAAGGAGGTCGATATCACTTTTGTCTTTAGCTGATCCCTTGGCATATGAACCGAAAAGAACAGCTTTGCGAATATTGTACTCACGAAAGATAGGTACAAGAATATCTTGTATCTGCGAAACAGTGTAAGTATTATTCATAATAACGCCTCCAGTCTGTTTTTTCTAATAAAAGTATAGCATGGGAAGCGGTAAAAATCAAGAGGCTTGGAAGAATGGCGGTTTGCACAAATGTGAACCGCCGTATTTATTGACATTAGTGATACCATTTCCGAGCGGAGTGTGGTATCCTTGTGTGTTGAAAGGAGGCTCAGTATGGCTAATGTTACATATATTGCTCCGGTAAAAGCCGAGAGTACGATACACAAAATACGCTGTGCGGCTTATTGCCGAGTTTCATCAAGCAGCGAGGACCAGCTGCACTCCTATGCAGCACAGGTCAGGTTTTATAGCGAGAAATTCAATGGTTCTGAAACTGAGGAGCTTGTAGATATATATGCGGACGAGGGCATTACTGGCACAAGTAATGAAAAAAGGAACGAGTTCAAAAGACTAATAAATGATTGTAAGCGTGGAAAAATAGACAGAATTTATACCAAGTCTATAAGCCGTTTTGCCCGCAACACAAAGGACTGTCTTAATACCGTCAGACTTCTAAAAGAACTGGGAATAACGATAATTTTTGAAGAGGATAATATAGATTCTGCTAAGATTCATGATGAATTTATGATAACTGTAATGGGCAGTTTGGCTCAGAAAGAATCTACTTCCATATCGCAGAATATGCGGTGGAGCGTGAAAAAGCGTATGGAGAATGGTACATTTGAACCTTCAAGTGTTCCTTACGGATATATTAAAAAAGACGGAAAGCTTGTAGTAGAACCAACAGATGCAAAAATTGTTAAAATGATATATGACTGGTATCTTAGCGGTATGGGGCTATCCAAGATTGCTAATGAACTGAATAATAGGGGAGTGCCTCCGATTATTCGTGGCAGTAAATGGTATACGTTCCCCGTAAAGTATATACTAAAGAATGAACGATATGTCGGTGATATGCTATTACAAAAATACTATTCATCTGATACATTACCTTATAAGAAAATCGCAAATAAGGGCGAAAGAGATAAATATCTGATAAGCGACTCTCATGAGGCAATTATATCAAGGGATGATTTTAACAAAGTTCAGCGTTTATTTGCTGAAAGAGAGAAGAAGTATTATAATGGAAACAGGAATAAGTCAGTTTTTAGTTCTGTAATAAAATGTGGTAATTGTAGAGCTTCATTTAAGCGAAAAATCGATAAAGGTAAGTATTATTGGGTATGCAGGAATCATGATGAAGACTACGATTCGTGCAGTTTAAAACAGATACCTGAAAAACTGATCAAGGAAAAATTCCTGTGTATGCTTAATAAGCTTATATTACACTATCGAGAGATACTACTTCCGCTTCAGCGAAGTCTTATGGAAGTGAATACGAGAGGATTCAACGGCAATACTAAGATACTTGGTATTCGCAAGGATATGGCGGAATTGAAAGAACAACGCCACATTATATCTCGACTGCGAAAAAGAGGATTCCTTGATGATAAAAAATATAATGAGAAACTAACAGAACTTGAAAGTAAAATGACAAGACTTGATCGTGAACTGAAGAAACATACGAAAAATGATACTGCGGACGAAACCATAAAGCAACTGGACAACCTTATAGACTGTATTGAAAGCCAAAGCTCAATTATTACAGACTTCGATGAGGAACTGTTCGGTATGATAGTCGAAAAGGTTGTAATAAATGAAAAAACAATGGAATTCTGCCTAATATCTGGTATTACGTTCAAGGAAAACATATATTTCGATTGACATTTTGAGTATTTTGTGGGATGATGATAAGATAATAATGATGTTCAATCTGCTCGGATTTGACGAACATGCTGGAAGTGGAGTCCCTGATATAATTTCGATTTGGAGAGAAGCCGGATATGTTGAGCCAACGATAGAGGAATATTACAGTGGAGATGAGCCGAATAAGACAGTTGTTACATTGCCTTTGGTTGAAAAAGAACAGGTTGAAATTGGAAAACAATCTGATAACAACAAGCTCTCGAAGTAATGGAAAAAAGCTGAGAAAATATTGGAGCTGCTTAAGGATGAGCCAACTATTTCACGTACTGATATAGCAAGAACGCTTTCGCTGACAGAAGCCCATATTAGAACTGCAATAGATCGCATGAAAAAGAATACAATAATAAAATGGGAAGGTTTGCTCAGGAATGGAAGATGGATACTAATTTAACATTGAATAAATAGAATATGCAAATATATCGTGCTTTGTAAACAAATACAAAGCACGTTTTTTGTTGCGTTTGGTGATAGATATTGAGGAAAATATATGGTATCTTTGTTGGTGAAAGGAGGTGCAGAAATGGCAAAAAATCGAAGGATACCATTCGGCTATCAGATGATAAATGGAGAAATAACTACTCATCACCGAGAGGTATATGCTGTATCAAAAATATTTGCTGAATACCTTAGAGGGAAAAGTTTGTTGGAAATATCCAAGGAGCTGAATGCCGAAGAAATTCCGTATTACCCAAGTGAGGATAGCAAATGGAATAAAAACATGGTAAAGCGGATTCTTGAGAATGAGAAATATCTTGGTGATGATGTGTATCCGCAAATAATTGCAGCGGACATCTTCCATAGAGCGAATAACAAAAAAGCTAAGAAAGCTAATAATCTTTGCATTGTACCTGAGGATCTAAAGGATATCAGAAACATAACGATATGTGCTGAATGCCGAAAGAGGCTGTTCAGAAATCTGAACGGTACATGGGACTGCAAGACATATCGTTGCGGAGCATTTGAATTCAAAGCTACTGATCAGATGCTTTTTACGGCTGCATTGAATATTCTTAATTCAGCGATAGCGAATCCAAGCCTGCTGGAAGCAGATGCTGAGATCAGCGTGTATACTCCGAACGGAGAGGTCATAAAGCAGAAAAATGAAATATCAAGACTTATGGGCAGTACTGACATTGACTATGACAGAATAAAAGCAGCAATTATAGAACTTGCAGAGCTGAAATACTACTGCTGTACATATAATGATGTTCTACAGAAAACGGCATATCTTAAGGAACTGCTGAAAAGCAGAAAACAGCTTAATACACTTGATAATGAGCTGCTCATGAAGTGTGCTGCACACATAACAGTCAGTCATAATGCCACAATTGGGATTGAGCTTATAAACGGAGTAAAACTGAATAATATCACAGAAAGGAGCAGTGAAAATGAATGTAACGATGATACCTGCAACTAAACAGGCTAATTCGGAAGTAAAAGATAAATATCATCAGATCAGAGTTGCTGCCTATTGCAGAGTCAGTACAGAGCAAGAAGAGCAACAGAACAGCTATCAGACGCAAATCAATTACTATACCGACCTTATAAACAAGAATCCTGAATGGGAGCTTGCTGGTATATTCGCTGACGAAGGTATATCAGGTACTCAGACGAAAAAACGAACCGAATTCAACAAGATGATTAGACTATGCAAGAAGCGGAAAATAGACCTTATCCTATGTAAGTCAATAAGTCGATTTGCCAGAAACACCGTTGATATTCTCGATTATGTTCGTCAGCTTAAAGAGCTTGGAATAGGCGTTTTATTTGAGGAGCAGAACATAAACACGCTGAATATGACGAGCGAGTTTATGATAGCACTATATGGCAGCTTCGCGCAGGCTGAATCGGAGTCTATCAGTAAGAATGTAACATGGGGAGTTGAGAAATCATTCCGTGAAGGCAAAGTAAGATACAATTACCATAATCTATACGGCTATATGAAGGGTGAAGACGGTAAACCGGAAATCGTACCTGAACAAGCCAAGATTATTAAGCATATTTATAATTTGTATCTTGACGGATTGAGTATGAAAAGAATAGCAAATCAGCTTAATGAAATGTTTATTACAACAAAGCAAAATGGAAAGTGGACGGAAGGAAGCATATTCAGTATTCTACGAAACGAGAAGTATGTCGGTGATGCCTTGCTTCAAAAGACGTATACGGTTGATTGCATAACTCATAAGAAAGCCAGGAATAATGGGGAACGGGCAAAATACTTAGTAACCGATGCACATGAGGCAATAATTGATAGAGATACATATAACCTTGTACAACAAGAACTCGCGAAAAGATCATCAAAACGAAAGAAAAGTGATAAAGCAATAACTGAACAGGGGAAGTATTCAAGCAAATATGCCTTGACTGAAATAATGATTTGCGCAGAGTGCGGTGCAGCATATAGGCGACAAGTATGGAACATACATGGTAGAAAATGTCCGGTTTGGAGATGTATAAGCCGAATAGATAACGGAAAAAGATACTGCAAGAAATCGCCATCAATTCATGAGGATAAGCTGCATAAAGCTATATTAACAGCAATCAATGAATACTACGACTGCAAGGATAGTATTAAAGAACTATTGAAAAGTAATGTTGAACAAGCACTTTTAGACATAAACACCAAAGAAACAAAAGAGATACAGCAAAGACTTCGAGAAATTGATGAAGCTCGGAATGATTATATTTTGCTTATTGCTTCCGGAGCTATGGATGAGGAGTCGTTTGATGAACAATTTCAGAAGCTATATGATGAAGAGCGAGAGCTCAACGCGCGTTTAGAACAGTTAAAAGGAAAAAGTACAATGAATTGCCAAGATGGAAGTAGGTTAGATAAGGCATTAACAGAAATTGATAATAATTCTTACGAACTATGTCAATACAACGATCTTCTTACTCGAAAGATTATAGAATGCATAAAAGTAGTAAGCAAGACTGAAGTTCAGATAGTATTTAAAGGCGGAATGCAGGTAAGCGCTTTAGTTAATAAATAAGAATAGATCTATGAATCAAATTATAAAAGTATCGGTTATGTATTATTAGAGCAAGGAATTATAGACTGAAATAAAACATATAAAAAAGTTTTATTAGTTTATGTAAAGCCGTAGACATAGAGTAAAAGTAATGATTCTTATAATGTTTTACAAAACTTCACTTTAATAATATATTGAAAAATGAGCCGAAGTTGTCGGATTATAAGCTTATGTGTTGTTTTACATCGAACAATTCAACCTTTTACATCAAACTGGGGTTTAACTACTATCAAATAAGATACAATTAATAAGATACATCAGTTCTAATATCAAATCCTATATGATATGATAGCAACAGTTATTTTATAATCTGCTGCTTTTGAGTTTGATGTTTTAAGTTATTGGGAAAATAATGATGATAAATAGAATTAAAAATAATCTGCATTTTATATTCAATAGATTTACCTTTGTGGTATCTATCGTTTTTGCGCTATTATCTGGAATTCAGATGTTTATAGACTGGGATAATATAGGGATTGATGATATCAAAAACAAAATTGCTGTACTATTGGGAATTCTTATGATATGCGCAATTATTTCAATTGTTTGGGGAATGGTTTTTGCAAATAAGATAGCCATTTACTCAAAGGACGATGTTGAGATTGAAGTAAGGTATGGGGATCTTATGAAAATTGCATTCCCAAAGAAAAAGAAAAATGACAAGATAGTAGTTATAGCTGTTAATAGATGCTTTGATATGGTTGTAAGTCAAGATTTAATATATGAGGGATCAGTACATGGTCAATTTACAAAAAGATATGTACATAATGAGTCGGAAATGGCGGGTCTTGAAGCAAATATTAAAAAGTCTTTGTCAGACTTTGGTTATAAGCCAGTTAGGTTAAAAAGAAGTGATAAGAGATATGGAAATTTAGATAGATATCCACTAGGCTCTATTGCAAGAATAAACGGAGAAAATGGTGTTACTTTTTTCTTGTTAGCATTGACTGAGTTCGATAAAGACTGTAAGGCGCATTGTAATAAGCATCAATACGTAGAATGTATGTTAAAGCTGTTTGAATATTACGACTCGCATGGACAAGGAATGGAAATGTTTCTTTATCCAATGGGAACGGGTATGGCAAGAACAGGGCTTAGCAAAAAGGAAGCATTGGAAGCTACGCTGATGCTTACAGAATTATCTAAAGAACACCTTAAATCTAAAACCACAATAGTTGTGGATAAGAGATGTAAAAATGAAATTTCAATAACAGATTTATAATTAGGAGGAATATATATGCCGTATAGAAATGGTACATATATCGCATTTGATGGACAGGGTACAGCAGATCCTACCGAGAGTGATCTAAAATACTTAGGATTACTGCGTAGTTGGAATAAGAACAAGAATTATGTACTTCATTACTATGATAGTCACCTTAAGACTAATAAAGTTCTTGATTCAAGCTCAAGGAAGACACTTGAAGCAAGATTAATGGAAAGAATGAGAAACTCAAAGAATATGCTTATTATTCTTTCTGAGGATACGAATTATGACAGGGGAATGCTTAACTTTGAAATTGAAAAAGCTGTAGATGTTTATGAGATTCCTCTTATTATCGCTTACACAGGTTGCGATAGTCTGTTAAAGGCTAGAAAATACTCCGATAGATGGCCTAAGGCTCTGAAAGAACGAATTACCAATGGAACTGCTAAGGCTATTCATATAGCGTTTAAGGAAAAAGCAATAATGGCAGCCATAAGTCAATTTACTGTTCATAGTCAGGGCGATGATGAATTGAAAACTTCGCTTGGCGTGTATTCAGAAGAAACCTATATTTCATGGGGATATTTAGAAGAATAAATCACTTATTACTATACAGGGGGATTATATGAATCGGCTACCTGATATGATCATTATAGATTTTTGCGAATGGTTAAATCATTACATTACAGAAAGCACTCATTCTGATGTATTAGATTTTATTCTTGATGATCGGAATGAAAAAGAATTATATAAATATGCAGATCAATATTTAAGAAATAAACACACGAGATTGAAGAATATTTTACATAAGTTTATTGACAGTGGTTTTTTTGATGACTATTTGAATAGAATTCATCTAAAATACTTTGGATCCAAGCGTGACATTTACAGCGATGATCAATTAATCTGTTACGTGCTTTGCAGAGAAGAGCTATGCAAGTGCTTTCATAGATTTTGCAGAGACAATTATGATGACTATACTATACAATTAAATAATATTACACCCGAGGAATTAGTTGATTCATCACGTATGTTTTTTTCAGATACTATGCATCAAAATAACACCTCTTTGCATCTTATGAATAGACTTAATTTGAATATGCAAATTGAAATTGATTTTATTACATGGCTAACGGAGACAAATGGAAATCAACTTGATATACAAAAGATGCCAGTTCGTGTGTTTAGCAAAATAGCTGATGAATTTGCAAGGGATTGTAATAAAACTAAAAGTGAGCGAGACAAATTGATTCGTTCATTTAAGCAAAAGGATTTGAAAGTTCTTTCAAGAAAATTGATGGCTTTATTGCCGATAAAGACTATTAAAGCAGCAAATGATTTGGGGTATATTATTGGCAGATATAGTGACAAGAGAATACCTTTTAAATGCATTATAATTCCTCTTAAAGCAAACTCAAAGGAATACATTGATTTAATAGAAAACTATTGGGAAGATTTTCATTATCTATCTGGAGATTACTTAGATATTTATTACTCTGATACAGACTACGGAAAATCCGGATTTGAGATAATGAAACAAATGAATTATATTCCTGAAAACCTAAAGGAACAGGCACCGTCTATTATCATTTGGGATACTGAACTGAGCAAGGCGAAGGGGATAGATATAAGCAGACTGAATAATACTGACATTTTTGAAATTATTCAAAAAATAGTGAATCTAATAAAGAGTAGTAAATCGCTTGATACAATTGTCAAGGAGGCAAATATTATGAGTGACGAATTACGAGATAAACATCGTGCAATTAATAATACTAATAATACAGTTATAAATAGTGGTACCATTAATGGAAATGTTGTTAATGAAAACAGTGGTACTATATTTTCTGATGTATCTGGAGCTGAGAACACTATTTCATTGGCGAATGATATCAATGAGGCTCAAAGGTTGATAAGTAGTTTTAATGACATTAATGACCAACAGAAGGAGATCTTATTAGGCATTCTAAAAGAGACTAGTGCAGCTGTTAAATCAGGAAACGAAAAACAACAACAGGATAATAAAAAAAGGTTTAAGGATGCTATATGTTTTATGGGCAATATTGGAACAAAATTGATTTCAGCTCTTTCCGGGCTTACTAATCTTCTGAAGTATTTTAATATAACACCTTTTTAAAGGCAGAAGAAGATATCATTTAAATAACGCTCGGTGATGAGATGTATCTGATTGATACTGATGAAAAAAGAACACAGTACACATATGTAGTAACCGAGTATAAGACGGTTGAATCGAGCGATACATATGTATTGAATGAATTTGGTGATTAAAGACTGACCGTTATATATTGCACAGATGCTGGCAAGTACAGACAGGAAGTAGTTGGAACGCTGAAAAAAATGCAATTACTCTATACATAAAAGTACTAACCAGTTAATTCATAGGTGGCAAATTGGAAACCGCATTTTGAATTTATATCAGGGTGCGGTTTATCCTTTTGTAGCAATAAATATTATTGATCTGAAAGGAAGATGGTAATGACAAGTACACACAACCGAATTATTGCAGCGGCACTTTCTGCAACTTTTATCGGGCAGGTATTACTGTTTGGTGACGGAACCGCAAAAGGTATCCTTCATCCAGATAATATAGCCTATGCCGCCGAAGCTGCAGAGAAACGAGCAAACGAAAAAGAACTGGCTGAAGAATTTGAACGAGCCATACAAGGTATCGGCGAGGTTGATTATTTTGAAGGTTCAGCCAATTCGTCCACAAGTTCTTCAAGACGCACAAGATCCCTATCTTCAACAGCGCCTTTAAGAACAACAAGTAGCTCTCCACTTGATTCTTTTCCGTCAGTAGCCCAAAACCTGACAGTTTCAGGCGTTGTATCATCTCTTGAAGGCTGTGATGTTTCAAATGCGAAGGTAATCATTTTTAATGCGGACTGGCAGGATATTGCCACTACAAATGTGAATGCTGACGGCTCTTTCTCGGTTACTGCAACCGGATTCACCTCCACAGCTACACACGTTAAGATTGAGTGCAACGGCTACCTTCCGAGATTCTATCGCAATATGGGATATGGTTCTTATGACCTTGGCGAGAACATTTTGATACCAGGCGATACAACATATAATCCTGACCACAACAATGAGTGGAGTGATGAGACAATCGATGAACATGATCTTGCTTTTGCTTATGATGCTGTAGGAGCAAGACGAGCGACTGGCGATTATGTTGCTGATTACGATCTTAATAATGATGGTATTATTGACGGAACTGATATGCAGATACTGGATGATAATTATTATGATTCGTATGACGGAGATGATAATTATCTTCCTGAACTGGACATCGATCAAGACGGACATATTTACGTTTATGATTATAACTATATTCTTCAGAATCATTGCGGCTCCTGTCTTCAGTCAGAGAATTACTATGATTATCTCGATTTCAATGATGACGGTGTGATCGATGCCTCAGAATATGACTGGTATGCTGACTGGATCGATGAGTTCATAGGGTGGAATTCAGGTGACTACGAAACATATCTCGGTGCCGTACTCACTTTGACTGGAAACTGCTACAATGACTACATGAGTATGTATAATACGCTCCTCGACCTCGATGGCTACTCTCTGTATATAAATGAAACATTCAACTTCATGACAAGCAATCCTGACATCTGGGATGAGGGAGAAGGTTCAACAATTTTCATGAATGGCGGTAAAATACATACCGGCTATTTCAATTTCGGACAGGCAAACTGCTATGATGCGATTATCATGCAGAATCCCAATGATCTTCTTTATATCGAAAACAACTGGATTTATACGACTATGATTGACTGCGATGGACTCTGGACCGCAGGTGATATTTATTTCAAGGGTCCAAGTTGGAATGTAAACGAACCGTCCGGCGAAAAAGCTGTCTATTCATCAGGAACGCATGTCATTCATTTTGGTTATGACGGCGGACTTCAAACAATTCTTTGGGACAATCCAAATACTTATATCAATGAAGAAGATGGTTCGCTAAATACGCTTCGCCGTTTTAACTTTGACTATGTCGATGCTGAGGGTAACTGCATTGGTCTTGATTTTGATGGTGAGTACACTTCAGATCGTTTCTGGTTCAGACCGTGGTTCAGAGAATATGATGAACCGGATTATACGCTCTATCGTAAAGGCTGGGAAATGGGCGATGGAGTACATATTGCAACCGGCAACTATACTAAATCATTTACTGACCTTAGTGTCGAATCTCCCGGCGTTCAGTCCGATTTCATCAGGACATATAATTCTACAAGTGATGAAGAAGGCTCGTTTGGTGTTGGCTGGGATTTCAATGTTGATGTCAGCAGGATCATAACTCCTGCAACGGGATATTATCAGGTTGTTCTTCCTGATGGTTCTAACACAACCTTTAAAGATGCTGAAAACGGCGGATTTGAATGCCTGAATGCTCATAGCACAATGATTAAGTCCGGTGATGAGTATACGATTACTAATGCGGCTCAGTCTCAGTACCATTTCAACTCCTCCGGTGAGCTGGATTGGGTAAAAGATCCTGAAGGAAATATTCTCACTATTTCTTCTATTGTCAATAATGTGAGAACGGTAACTGATTCTACTGGCAGAGAGTATACGATCACCTACACAGATAATACCGAACATAAAAGAATTACTGAAATCAAGGATATTACTGCTGACAGAACAGTATCCTTTAGCTATTCAGACGGTAAACTTATCTCTGCAACAAGTGTGTCAGGTGGTACAGAGACTTACGAATACGATGCAAATGGCAGACTTTGTAAAATCACTAATTGCTATGATGAGGTCACAGACCGGGTAGTATATAACGAGAATGGCTCTGTGAACTGGCTTGTTAATGCCGATGGTCTGAAGCAGGTATATACATATGACTCGGCACAGAAACAGACTGGTGTTGAGGAGTATGACGGTGATACTCTTGTAAAGACTTTCCATTATGATTATGATGAAAAGTATGCTGTGAAGACAAACACAGTTGATACAGATGGAACGACATACACCGTTGATAGAATTGAGTATAGACTTGACAACGGTGAAAATAAGTACGATGAGATTTCCAGAAGTTATGATATTGCTGGAAATGTAACAGAATATCAGTATGATACAAACGGAAACGTAATTAGTACCAAGAATCCGGATGGTACATACACTTTTGCAAACTATAACAACAAAAATAGTGTTATCGCAGAAGTGAATGAAATGGGCTATGCTAAGATCTATGCATATGCAGATAACGGAACTCGTCTGTTGAAGCAGGGTACAAGCCTGTATCCCCTTGCACAGGCAGATATTGATACTGTAAGAGCTGCTAATTTTGATCCTGCTGTTTACCTCGCCGCCAATGAAAGCAGCTATGCTATTACAAGTCATGAGTATTATGCCGACAGCTATGTTAGCGGCGTGATCGGTCTGATTCACAGAACAACTGATCCAGAAGGCTATGTTACAGAGTTCGATTATTATACAGATGGTGTTGGTAAGGGACTTGTAAGTAGCAAGGTTCTGAAAGACGGCAACACAATCGTCAATACTGTTGATTATGAATACAATGCACAACTTCATGTTTCAAAGGAGACAACAAGCTACGATCTTTCTAACAATGTGTATTCTGTTAAGGAGTTTAGCTACGACAAGTTTAATAATGTTGTTGAGGAAAGAAACTTTGGAACAGGTAATGTTTCGGCAACTACCATTACAGATTACGATTTATTAAGCCGAAAGACTGCAGAGTATGCTCCTAATTATTCTGCTGACAGAAGTCATGGTACGATTTATACCTATTATCCGAACGGATCTGTTAAGACACAGACTGATGCAGAAGGAAATACCACTTCATACACCTATAACGCATATGGTCTTGCTACAAAGAAAACAAACGCTGACGGAACGATCAACATTACAGAGTATGACGGACTCCAGCGTGAGAAGGCAACATATTTTCAGGCATCCGCTGGCAGCACAAGGCAGATTCTTACAGAAACAAGCTATGAGTATGTCGGCAATAACTATGAGATCTATAATGCTCTGAACAGCTATACGAATTATTGGTACAATGGTCTGAAATCCACAAAGAAGACTTATATTACCGCTGATAAGCAGGTTTTCGCTGAAACACTGAATGATTTCAGAGATAATGTCGTATACGAAAAAACGAACGGCGAAACCAAGCGTACCAGCAGATACTATGCCAATGGACAGCTTGCTCGTCAGACAGATGCTCTTGGCAATGTTACAAAGTATGAATATGGTAAGCTAAATAAGCTTGAAAAGACTTATGTGCCTTTCAACACAAACAACAATGGCTCTGATAATTGCTCTATCACAGAAAACCGCTATGATAAGAACGGAAATCTGACTGCGGTTAAGCAGACCATTCAGGAAGAGAATGATTCAACTCCAAAGTACAGCCTTACTAAGAATCAGTATAATGCACAAGGGCTTCTTGTTAAGGTTGCGCTGAGTGATGGCACTGCGAACAGTGATATCAATATCACAAAGTATTTCTACAATAACGCAGGCATTCAGACAATGATGTATACAGGCCTGAATTCTGAATCTGATACAGATTTCATGACTACATCCTACACATATGATTCTTGGGGAAGACTTGTCAATACTCATGATTCAACAGGATATGATTCCGGTACAACAACATACGACTTAAACGGTAATGTGATCAGTTCTGCTGATGCAAACGGAAACGTTACCACAAACACCTATGATGCGCTTAACAGACTTCTTACTGCGAATACAGTAGCAACTGATTCTTCCAAGAATGTTTCAAAATCCAATACTTATGACAGTATGGGACGTGTGACAAGCACGACAAGCAATGGACTGACTACATCATATCAGTATGATGCACTTGGAAGAAAGTATACTGAAAGTGAAGCAGGCAACAACTATTCTTCTTTCAGAGGTTTCTTCTATGTAGGTGTATCCCAGTATCCTGAAAGAGAAATCGTTGGTATCAATCATCTTCTTATGTACTCTTATAAGTCATATGAGTATGATGCAGAGATGAGGATCTCTAATGTTAAGGAATCTGGTGACCAGACTGTTTCCTATACATACGATGCAAACGGCAATAAGGCAAGCGAAACTCTTGCCAATGGCGTTGTTTCCAACTACACTTATAATAAAACAAATAAGATTCGCAGAATCGAGAATTATTCTAATAACACGCTTGTTTCTGCATATGACTACACCTACTACCTTGATGGTTCAGATGCTTCAAAGAAAAGAACAGAGAACGGTGTTGTTGAAACCACCTCATACGAGTACGATGCATTAAAGAGACTTGTAGAGGAAAGTGTAGCAGTCGGAAATAATACAACTGATACCTATTCTTATGAGTACGATGACTATGATAACCGTTCTCAGATGACAGTAACAGGTACAGAAAATTATGTTAGCGAGTACAGCTACAACGATGCACAGGGCAATTATACTGCACTCCTTCAGAGAGAAGTCAAAACAGTCGAAAATACTAATGATCCTCTGAACCCAATAGCAACTGAAACAACGACATATACTTACGACAGCAACGGTAATCAAATCAGAAAGACCGCTCCTCAGAAAACAGAGAACTACACCTATGACGGACTGAATCAGCTGATTGCATATTCTGATGGTGATAATACTTCTTCTTACAAGTACAACACCAACGGTCTGAGATACGAAAAGACAGTAAACGGTCAGAGAATCAACCATGTGTGGGATGCTGCACAGCAGATCATCGCAGATATTTATCATAGCGACTACTATGAAGCTGACTGCTACATCAGAGGAACAAATCTTGCTGCTAAGTACAGATACCAGAATGCAGTAAAATCTGATTATACATATTATATTCAGAACGCTCACGGTGATGTAGTAAATCTTGCTGACAGCACAGGTGCAATCACTAAGACCTACAAGTATGATGCTTTTGGTGTTGAGAAGAACATTAGTGATTCTGACACAAATGCTTTCCGTTACTGTGGTGAGTACTATGACGCTGAGACTGGCACTGTTTACCTGAGAGCAAGATACTATGCTCCTACTATTGGTAGGTTTATCAGTAGGGATAGCATTGCAGGCGATAATACTGACCCACTCAGCTTGAACCTTTATACATACTGCCATAATAATCCTATTATTGGAATTGATCCGAGTGGGCATATTCCTAAATGGTTGAAGATTGCAGGCAGTGCTGCATTAACAGCAGTGGGGGTAGGATTGTGCGCTACTGGTGTTGGAGCTACAATAGGAGCTGGATTAGCAGTAGCCGGTGGCTCTATGCTTGCTTCTAATATAATGGATGCTGCTGGTGTTGATTCTAAACTTGCAACTCAGATTTCGGCTGGCTTAGATATTGTCGGTGGTACTGCATTGTGTTTTGTGCCTGGAATGCAAGCATTTGGTGCAAGTATGATCGGTTCCGGCGTAGGCTCTTTTGCCGGAGGATATATAAGCGAGTCGCTCGGATATCGATATGAAACAGGTGCTGCCGTAGGAAGCTTGATTGGAGGAATAGCTGGCGGTAAAATCGGAACAAATGTGAGTGCAAATAATATTGCAAAAGCAAGTAGTAGCCATACAACATTTACCCCACCAGCAAAATTTAAGCCCAATAAACCTGTTTATGGTGTCGATCCCAAAAAACTTTATTCTGGAAATCAAAGCACATTAGTTAAATCATGCGTAGAATCGAAGGAAGCGCTTCTTAAAAGCGGAAAAGCCGCTAAAGTAATTGATGTTTTTGAAAATGGCGTCATTATGGATGGTAATCATACAGCAAGGGCAGCCGCTAATTTGAATCATTTAGTAGATGTTTATGTTCATCCTGGAAAAGGAAAGACTGCTGGTTTAATTACAAAAGTCCCCTTTAGAAAGTGAGCTTTTGTGATGAAGCAGTCAAAAAGAGTGTGGAATTCTACACTGATTAAAATAGTGAACAATATTTTAATCAGTATGAGAGGTCTGATGATACAAGAAAACGCAAACTTTAAATTACTTAATTTTTACAGAATAAAGCTATCTATAATAGCGTGGATTATCTTGTGCAAAACAAAAATCAACCTAATTTTTCATGTGGATAAACCTGTCGAAAACAAGTTGATTATAATTTTCTCTAAAATATTAATGGTGTTATGCAAAATCATAAAAGTTTCGTATAAGCAAGACAAAATGAATCTGATTACTTATGAAATATACCGGAATCACAATATAGCATATATAATGAATAACATTAATAATTTCGACATTATAAATGATTATTTAACATATGAATGCAAAGGAAATATGGTATATGATAATGAAGGATTTCAGGAATTGATTACTAATAACACGCTTTACGAAAATTTATGGAATCAGATTTCTTGCTTAATGAAGGAGGAAAATAATCAATAGGTTAAATTGAGATTATCCTTAATAGAATAACATTGTTAGGTAAGTGCATTATGCATCTTAGAATATAATAGCTCTGTTATTATCATAGGATTATTTCATTTGTTCATAGACTATTGGCACACTTAATTATCCATTCCGTACAAGTCATAATCGGAATTATGGAGCATTCCGCAACAAGCAAATGTTCCAAAGAAACACTAACTGTAAGCGTTCTTTCTGAGCTTTTAGAGAGGACGCTTTTTCGTTAATAAATTCTATTAGTTCTCAATACAAATGTAAAGCTATTAGTATAGTCGAAAGAATGTCGTTGCTTAATGTTTGAATATTTTATATAAACTTTCTAAAAAGTAAACTGAAGTTGTCGGATTATAAGTTTGTGAGTTGTTTTACCTCGAACAACTCGACATTTTACATCAAATTAGAGTTTAACTACTATCGAATGTGATACAATTAATGAAATATAATGATTCTTACATTGAATTTTGTACGATATGATAGCAATGTTAAAGCCTCTTAGTCAGGGTATAATGCTTGAAGTTGATGGAGAAATAATGAGGATAAATAGAATTAAAAATAATTTAGATTTTATATTTAACAGATTTACAATTGTTGTATCTCTTGTTTTTGCTTTGATTTCTGGGATACAGATGTTTATAGACTGGATAATATAGGAATTGATGATATCAAAAATAAAATGGCTATATTATTAGGGATTCTTATTATACTGTACTTCATAGTCTTTTTCCCTTTCCGGTTTTATTATTTTTATTCTACCAGATTATGGGGTGTTTGTCGACCTCTCTTTCGGTATAACACTTCAATACGTATGATAATAAAAGGCATATTTAGAATTGAACAGTGTAATGTAATAAAAAGATAAAGAAGGCTTTAGAAAATATGATTATAGGAACTTTTGCTTATTGTGGTTCAGGACAAGATACATTAGCAGATGGTTTTTGCAAATATAAGGGGTTTATAAAATACAGCTTAGGTGATGTGATTCGACAAATTGCGAATGAACGTAATCTTCCTCAAAAAAGGGATGTTCTACAAACAATTCGTTTAGAATGCGATGCGGTGCATGGAAAGGATTATATTCCCAGAATTATATTATCACAAATTAAAGCACGAAGCAACGATAACATAATCTTAACTGGAATAAGGACAATTCAAGAATACGAGATTTTCAAGAGACAATTAAATATGATTTTATTGTTTGTGTACGCAGAAGAGGGTGTACGCTATTCAAGAATGTTAAAACGTGCAGAACAAAAAGATGAAAGTACATTAGAGTCGCTTAAAGAAAGGATGAGAACAGAGGAATTGTTATTCGACTATAAATTATTAATAAAGCATACAGATATTAGATTTGATTTCAATTGCACTTTGAATAACTATTTGAAAAAAGAACAAGAGATCATTGGTAGGCTATATTCGCAAATACAATCATATAGGTGAACACTATGGAAGAATTTGAAAAATCCTTGGCGCAAGCGCTAATTATTGAACTGATTACAATCCCTTATATTATCTTAACAGATAGTTCTGGACGCTCAATTGTTAATATAATCCTAATACTTGTAATACCATATATTGTTGTATTTACTGCGATTTTTTTATTTAAGCTCATTAGAAGTGGGACTCTGAGAGCAAATTTTGATCTTTGGTATGTTGGAAAACTACGTGGTCTTTGGAGCGATACAAGTCTAATGAAACAAATAGAAGGAGCATTTCTATCTTCTGGTTCAATAAAAATCAAAGTAACCCGAGGCTGCGATTTGCTTGATCGAGATAATAAATTTGGATTATATGATATACTAACAAAAATGAAAGAAAGCAAAAAGGATGCAAAACTTAAAATTTTTCTAATTGTACCATGCTTTAAATTAAAGCATGTTCAAGAACGGTATCAAAGCCATTCTGAGATGACGGAGGCTGATTTTCTGGAATCTTGGTATATTTTTTTGATGAAAATCAGTAGCTTCAGAACTAAGCAACTCTCCATTAATGTTAAATTTTATTTTGATTTCTATACTCAATGGAGGTTTTATATAGTTGAAAATGAAAAGACAATACTATGGTTGTCTGACTATAAAAAGTCTATGTTTGGTAGTGAAACTCCTATGTATAAAATTGTTAAAAATAACACAAACATTGCGGCTGCATATAGTAACCATTTTGATGAGTTGTGGAATGACGCTTTAAAACCTCGACTTCTGGAACAAGGGATTAAAGGAGGCACAATTAAAGACTGCGCTAGTTGTGAATATAGAGGTGTTTGTGAAAATCTCATTGAAAAGTACAAAGAGTATTTAAGGTAAGGTGTAAAATGAAAATTTATATAGGAGAAATAGCAGGAAAAGATAGTGTAGCGTCTATTCATAAATTCCTTAGTGAAAATAATGACATTGTGGTCATACCTACTATAGTTAAGACCGGCACCGAATATGGCGATTTTGACTCATATTATCGATCTATAGAGTATCTCAAGGAATTTGCCTGTGTAAATAATAATAAACTTGAATCACCGGTAGTTTTAAATGAAGAAAAATTATGGAATATGATTTGTGTGAAATATCAATATTACATATATAAGAAATTTGCGTTTTATACGCCGTGCATTTCTTGCCATCTTTTTGCTCATCTTATCAGAGTTCCAGTTGTTTTGGAGCATAAAGCTAACGGCATAATATCAGGTGAGCGATATTCTCATAATGGCTTGATAAAAGCAAATCAACATAGATTAACACTCAAGCATTTCATAAAACTATTTGAGCGATATGATATTGAGCTGATTCAACCATTGATGCATATTTCTGACACAAAGCTCATTGAAAAGGAAATAGCTGACTATCCTAATATTGATACTGTAAATGATGTAAAATGTGTGCTTTCGGGTAATTTGGATGGTAGGTTATTTAATGATAATGATATGGTTTTGAGGTTAGAGCAATTCCTAAAGGAATATGTCATAGTGATAGGAGATTATGTATTATCCCAATACATTCAGAGCAAACCAGTTGAATACAATGTTTTACAAAGTTTAATAGAAAGGACTCTTTTTGGTGGATAAAATAGTTTTTGAGGGTGATTTATTTCAAGTAATACAAAAATTCCAACATGAAGAATTTTCTGTTTCAGGGAAAAAAGTCTTAAAAGACTTAAAATATGAGATGGTTCGCAGACCGCCTGGAATAAGAGCTCTAATTGTTAAAAACGATAAGATTTTATTAAGTAAAGAATTCCGGTATGAATTACATGACTGGGATTATCGATTGCCAGGAGGAAAAGTTTATGATTCAAATGAACAATTCAATTTATCTATGAAGAATAACAGTATAACAGTAGATGTAGAAAATGCTTTAATAAAAGAAATTAGGGCAACACCGCATAATCTCCACCTACAAACAAAACCACCCAGCAAAATGCTGA
>ENA-OUOY01000525-OUOY01000525.1-human-gut-metagenome-genome-assembly--contig:-NODE-525-length-26371-cov-6.501786_pt1 | contig 26371 bp, 18 predicted proteins | sample MGYA00237937_ERZ548767 | MGnify/ENA primary metagenome ERZ548767 (study PRJEB26490, sample SAMN05356887) | human gut metagenome | biome: terrestrial biome; feature: human-associated habitat; material... | reverse complement strand
ATTCAGCTATCAACAACTTGAACACCGTAATGCAGGCAGCTTCTCAGCAGATGTATCAGGGCGGCCAGCAGGCAGGTCCTCAGGGTGCTCAGGGCGGTCAGCAGGCACAGGGCGGCAATGACGGCGCTCAGGACGTACAAGACGCTGACTTCGAAGAAGTTAAGTAATACAGACTAATATTATAATAAAGGCGTACAATGCTCAGAAATGAGTTTTGTACGCCTTTTTTGTTTCATTATGATTTTTTATATCCCAATAGTTTGCTAATTCGCTGAAAATTATGTATATTTGCAAATTAAGGGAGAAAAACATCCCCGAAAGAGATAGACAGTTTAGGGTAAATATAAAAGAAAGGAGAACGGGATATGACAAAGAAGAGACCACAGGTAGCGCTGGTTTATGATTTCGACGGCACACTGTCGCCTGGCAATATGCAGGAGTTTGGATTCATACAGGCTACAGGCAAGACAAAAGACGAGTTCTGGGAGAAAAACAGAAAGTTTGCAGAGGGTAAGGATGCCAACGGCATTTTGACCTATATGTATCTGATGCTCGACGAAGCCAAGAAGAACAATATCTCGCTCACCCGGGAATCTTTTCAGAAATTCGGCAAGGATGTAGAACTGTTCCGCGGCGTAAAACAATGGTTTTCGCTCGTGAATGAATATGGCAACAGTATCGGACTGGACGTAAAGCACTACATCAACTCCTCGGGACTGAAGGAGATGATAGAGGGCACACCTATCGCCCAGGAATTTGAGAACATCTACGCCTGCTCCTTTCTCTACAATAAGGAGGGAATCGCCTATTGGCCAGCCGTAGCCGTAGACTATACTACCAAGACGCAATTCCTCTTTAAAATCAACAAGGGTATCAAACAGGTGAGCGACAACAGAAGAGTGAACCAGTATATCCCCGACGAAAAGCGACCTATCCCTTTCCCCCGAATGATATACTTCGGAGATGGAGAAACCGATGTGCCTTGCATGAAGATGGTAAAGGAACATGGCGGCCACTCGATTGCTGTATATGATAACGAGGATAAACAGAAGACTGCCTGCCAGCTTGTCAAGGAGGGACGGGTAAACTTCATGTGCTCTGCCAACTACAGCAAAGGAAGCGTGATGAATATCATCGTAAAGAGGATATTGGATAAAATCAAAGCCGACTTTGAATTCGACCGTCTGATAGAGCTGAACCAGAAGAAGGCATGGAAGTGATTTAAAGGTAAAAAAGTAAAAAGGTAAAAGGGTAAAAAGGGCAAGAAAGTAAAGGGATAAAGGGACTCTTTTGTGAATTCCTTGAAACTTTTCTTGGTTTTATCGAGGATTATGCTTAATTTTGCACGCAAAAATAATAATATCAAATCATATTAATGGGAAGAAACAAATACTCAGCAGGAGAAATCAAGGAAATCGGCAAGTTGCTGCGACTCAAAAACGCAGGCAACCGTTTACAACAGAAAATGATACGCCACGACCTTCGTGTGGATTATGAATTCAATATCTCTGACTTCAATGAGCCTGGCAAGGCTTTCGGAGAAGAGGAGTTGCAGGAAGCCATCAAGCGTGGCGCCATTCAGATTCTCGACGATGCCACCATAGAGGCAATGAAGGCAAAACGTGCACGAGATAAGGCTCGCGACGAGGCAGAGAAACAGAAGGAAGCCGTAGCCAGCGGTGAACAGACCGACTGGCAGGAGGCTATGAAGGAGTGGAATGAGTATTATAAATAATTTTGAATGTTGATTGTTAAATGTTGAATGTTGAATTGCACAATGGGCTATGCTAGCCAAAAGCAAGATATAACTCAACACTCAACATTCATCACTCAACATTCAACATTTAATTAAACGATTATGGCTAAAGTATTGATAAAGACATCAGAGGGCGACATCAAGGTACGCCTCTACGACGAGACACCTCAGCATCGTGACAACTTCTTGAAGTTGGCAAAGGAGGGATATTTCGATGGCACTCTCTTCCATCGTGTCATCAAGGATTTTATGATTCAAGGCGGCGATCCAGACAGCAAAGGCGCTCCTAAAGGCAAGATGCTGGGCACAGGTGGTCCTGACTATACCATCCCTGCCGAGTTCGTTTATCCACAACTTTTCCACAAGCGTGGTGCCTTGAGCGCAGCCCGTTTGGGAGATGAGGTAAACCCAGAACGAGAGAGCAGCGGTAGCCAGTTCTATATTGTATGGGGAAAGACCTACAAGCAGAATGAACTGAAGCAGATGGAAAAGCAGATGGGCATGCAGATGGAGCAGAACATCTTCAACCAGCTTGCCAAAGAACATCATGAAGAAATCATGAACTTCCGCCGCAACCGCGACCGTGAGGGGCTGATGAAACTCCAGGACGAACTGGTGGATGAAACCAAGAAACGCTGCAAGGAGCAGGGCTATCCTAAGTTTACCGAAGAGCAGCAGAAGGCTTATACTGAAGTAGGTGGAACACCTTTCCTCGATAACCAATACACCGTTTTCGGTGAAGTGGAGGAAGGACTTGACATCGTAGAGAAGATTCAGAACTGCGAAACATTGCGTGGCGATCGGCCAAAAGAGGATGTTTCTATGCAGATTTCTGTCATCGAGGAATAAGAAATTTCCATAACGCTCCGCCGGACGGTAAATCCGGCGGAACGCCTAATGAAAACCTAAACAAATATTATATAAGTAATAACAACTATTCATTCGTATTACACAAAAAGACAAATCAATATGGAAAAAATGAAAAGCAAAATGGTAAAGAGCATCAATGCTCTTAGCATTGGCAAGTTCTAACTACAGCTATGCTTCGTCATTTTTTATTCCGCCTTCGTCATTCTATCCGCAATATACATACCTGCCAGAATGCAGCAGGCACCTGCCAGGAAGTAAGGAGTTATCTTTTCGTCTAATACCAGAGAGGCGAAAATCATAGTGGTGATAGGATTGAAATAAACCCAGTTGGTAGCTTTCACGGCACCCAGCTTAGAGATACACCAGTTCCAGGTAAGGAAACATATCATGGATGCCAAACAGCCCAGGAACAAGAGATTACCCACCACCTGAGGCTTCATAAACACATCCCATGCCGGCCAACCAGGGATGATAAGATAATAAGGCAAGATGGTAAGCACACCATAAAAGAAGACCTTTCGGGTAATAAAAGCTGCGCCATAATCGCCCGATACCGATTTCATCAGGAGCGAATAGACAGCCCAGCTCATACATGCCGTAAAAGCCAAGGCATCACCTACAGGCGACAGATGCAGCACGAATCTGCCATTCAGCACCACGATAATCATACCTACAAAAGCAAGCAGAGAGCCCAACAGCTGTATCATGTTGATGCGCGAAGAATGGCGATAAACCAGACGTACCAGCAAGGTAGCAAAGAGCGGACAGGAGCATACGATGAGCGAAGTATTGGTTGTTGTGGTATAATTCATCGCCTCGTTCTCGCTCAGGAAATAGAGCGAACCGCCCGTAATACCCAGCATCGCCATTTTAAACTCATCCTTCCAGCTGTCAGCAAACATCCGCTTATGATTCACCATCAGCATCATCATGTATGCGATACTGAAACGGAGCGTAAAGATCTGTGCTGGCGAAAGTCCGTTCAGCATCAGTACCTTGGTAGATACAAAGGTGGTTCCCCAGATGGCTACGGTTATAAAAGCCACAAGATGATATAATAAATTACTATTATTCTGTTTCATTCTATTTTCCTGATTTTTGAAATTCAACTGCAAAATTATAACTTTTATTCGAAATGAGCAAATTGTAAGCAAGAAAAGCAGAAAAAGACAATAAAAAGAGCGAAATTGGAACAAAAGAAAAAGTCTTAGGAGTAAGTGCAGATACGACTTATCCTAAGACCTTATTATTTATATAGTAAAAAAATCAAGCCTTATTTTTTCTGGAATACTCTCACGTAATCCACTTCCATCTGAACAGGGAGGGCGCTTTCATCAACACCCTTCTTGCCGCCCCAATCACCGCCCCAAGCCAGGTTGAGGATAACATAGAATGGTTTATTGAAAGGCCATGAACCCACTTCATTTTTACCATCATTGTTGAAATTGAGCAGTTCCTTACCATCCACATAGGTCTTGATATAATCAGGAGTCCACTCCAGGCGATAAACGTGGAAACCGTCTTCAGCACCCGCAGTCAGACGCTCCTTGGTAATCTGGGTTCCCTTCACGTGATTAAACTTCTCAGTATGGAGCGACGAAGAAGTATAGTTAGGATTAAAGCCTACCTCTTCCATAATATCAATCTCGCCACATTTAGGCCAAGGATTTGCTCCGAAATCATTGTTGCAAGGCATCATCCAGAAAGCAGGCCATGTGCCTTTACCTTTAGGCAATTTGATGCGAGCTTCGAAGATACCGTAAAGCCAGCCCTGGGTTTCGTGAGCATATACGCGACCCGAATAAATCTTGCCGTTACTTCCCTTGAAACAGTTGATATAAAGCCGGTTATCAGCAATCTCTGTTACTCGTTTGCCATCAGCAGAGCCATTCACATAATTCTGAAGTTCATTATTCACCCAGCCCGACTTCTGCACCTCATGACGCCAGTCGGTACTATTCAACTCAGAGCCTTCATTAAACTCATCATTCCAGACCAGTTTGTACCCCTCAGGAATCACCATTTCGCCCCCTTCAATAGGAGTGACCTGTTTTCCAGCCTGATGCACTGGCACCGATACCTTCTTATCCTCTAATGAAATCTCGACACTTCCGTCAAGAGCTACAGACGATTTATTCTCTTCCACATCTACAGTTACCATACCCATAGCTTTGTTATTACCGCTGGCACTCACTTTAAACCAAGGGTATACATTTGCCGTAGGACCTTCTCCAGGGAAGGATGCTCTCGCCTCCCAGCCTCCTTCAGAAGCCACTACCATGATTTTATAAGTACCGCCTTTGGCAGGAACATCTATGCTCGTAGGAGAGCAGGATATCGTCACCGCTCCATCGCCGTCAGAAGAACTACTGCTGCAAGAAAGCAGCATGAGCGAAAGAAGGAAGGAAAATATTTTCAAGAATTTCATGTCATTTAAAATTTAGAAAGGGAGCCACTCCTACTTATTCATAGGAGCAGCTCCTGTATAATTCTATATAAACCTATAAAACCTAAAGCCTATTTCACAATCAAAACGATATCGCTGATTGTTACCTCGGCATCCTTAGGAGCACCAGCAAGGTCGATGACGAGTTTCATCTTGCTCATATCCTGAGGTCCACCATCAGCTTCTTTCGTACTGTTTGGTTGGTTCTCATAACGGAACACATACTCACCCTTAACATCAGTGGTTTCCTGGAAGAAGAGGTTTCCATCATTTGTGTCATCACAAAGCTTCAATGTCATCATTGGCAATGGAGCAGAAGTGGTAACCTTGCAAGAGAAATCAATCTTGCCATCAGCTTTGGCAGATACTGGAATACCAAGCATTTTCCACTGTGCGTGCCATAGCTCAGCAGGAGTTTCACAAGGCACGATAATGATGTGCTTGCTTCCCTCATGCTTGATAACAGGAGTTACATCAATCTGTGCCCAAGAAGCATCACCATACCAAGTTTCCTCAGTAAATGACTTGTTGGCATCAATATCCTTCCAAAGGTTGCCCGCTGTATTGTAGTCGAATGGCACCTTCAATTCTACAGGAACCACAGTACCATCATCGTTGGCATGATCTTTCAATACCAGGCTCTCTATCATGATTTCGTCATCAGCAGCATTGCCACCAAAGTCGAATACAATCTTCAAATTATTGATGTCCTTGCCTTCGAGGTCTGAACCATAAATACACTTAGGCTCTCCTGCCTCAAGACCGGTATTTACATCCTTAGAGTCAAAGAGAATGATGTCATCACCACCTGCGCCAGAATCACAAAGTTTCACTTTAACGGCATTATGTCCCTTGGCAGATGTAATGATGCAAGAGAAGTCATAATGCTTATCTGCGCTAGTAGAGATACCTAAGTTTTTGAAAGGAACCTGAGCTTGCCAACGCTCGGTAGTTGCCTTAGGGAGCTTCAATGTATAGCATCCCTTGCTGTAGCTACAAACCGGGTCAGCAATTGGGGTCCATCCTGGAGCATAATAGCCAGCAGAAGGTTTTTCAGGGAAGGTAATTTTCTTGAAGAGATTAAACTCGCTGTCCTCTACGAAACCTGCGAAGCCATTCATCTTGGTTTTCTCCACCGTGAAATGCTTCTTGACGCTCTCCTTGCTAATACCATTACGGTTCTTCACAAAGCACTCCACATCGTAAGTACCCTTCTTGCGATAATACTTAGAGAGGTTGAAAGCAGAAGAATAGGCACCATCTATCACCCATACCGGGCTTACTCCCTCTGCACCACCAAAAGAAAAGTTGGCTGTGTTGGTCTCTTGGTCTACATCAATCTTGAAGTTGTCGGCAAAGTCGGCTACATTAGGCAACTCACCGTTGGCACCAGAGAACTCCTCTGCAGAACATGCGCTGAGCATCAATCCACCCAGAAGAGCATAAGCCATATTTCGAAATATCTTTTTCATATTGCTGAAATCTTAAAGTTAATATTTTATTAGGGGGTAGAGGAAACTATTGTTCCTCTACCTTAATAAGTTTTAATAATTATTCTGAACCAAAGCAGGATCAGAGTCAAGCTCTGCCTGAGCGATAGGAATATACTTCTTGGATTCTGTCCAGGAGTTGGTGCGATAGCCGTAGCTGTCTGGTACCAACACGGTAGCAGCCTTGCCTGTGCGAACGAGGTCGAAGTAACGCTTACCCTCACCTACAAACTCCAAGCGGCGCTCATTGATAACATCATCCAGAGTTACGGCTCCAAGCTCTGCGATTCCTGCACGGTTGCGAATCTTATTCACATAATCCTTAGCCTGATTAGCATCGCCACCTGTCTCCAACAAAAACTCTGCAGCATTGAGGTAAGCCTCAGCCAAGCGATATACACGGAGATTGTTATTATAGTTAAGGTTATTATCGAAACCTGCGTCAGCATTGTTCTCTGTGAACGGACGATACTTGGCCAGCCAAAGACCAGTATCCTCATAACGTTTGGTATATTTCACGCCACGACAGTCCCATACAGTAGCATCACGGCGCTTGTCGTTGTCAGCAAACAGAGCATAGGTTTCGGTACGAACAGGTAGGAATCCCCAACCGTCACCGCCTTGGTTCCAACCATCGCCACCAGGCCAAGAGTTTGGAGAAATCAAGGTAGGCAATATTGTACCACCAATAGCCAATGGTGACCCCCAACCACGCTCGTTGTTACCATCCTCATAGTTTACTTCCCAGATGCTCTCCTTGCACCATTCGCCGCTCTCTTTCCAAATAGAGGCGTAATCGTCTACTATATCATAGTCACTCTTGTCGGCGATGAGCTCCTGCATATACTGGAGAGCCTTAGGATAGCGAGTCTTGTCATTCTGATACATCACCATCTCGGCATACATCATATAACACATGGCCTGCGACATTCTTCCACAGTTGGCATCGTCCCAACGCATTGGCAGGACCTTGGAGTCAATTACAGCCTCAAGCTCTACTATCAATTTGTCATATACTTCATCAGCCTTGAGCTGTGGGGCTGTGTAAGGAGCAGACAAGTTCTCCAGATAGAAAGGAATATTGCCGAAGTAGTGCCACAAGTTATTGTAGAAATATACACGGAGGGCTCTACCCTGCATCTCATAAGATGCCCTGTTGGCAGCAGTGAGATTAGCCTCTGCCCAGCCCAAATACTTCAAGAGGTCATTACAACGCTTGATGCCAGAGTAGTCCACTGTCCAAAGTGAGCTAAGGGTATTGCTGGCATTTGCCTCATAGTTGGCAAGCATGTGCCAGTGCTGTTGATCGGTTTTGTTAGAACCGCCTACCCAGAAGTTATCGCCCATTATCTCGGCATCGATATTGAGAGCATTATACTGTCCCAATCCCCAGTCTGGCCAGTGGATAGGATCGTAAGCCGCATTCAGAGCCTCATTGATATGGGCATCTGTGGTATAATATTCTTCGAGGTTTTCACCTGATGGGTTCTCCACCTCTAGGAAGCTGTCGCTGCAAGATGTGTTTGCCAGTGTCATACTGGTTGCCAACACTCCTAAAGCTATATATTTTATTGTCTTCATAATAGTCTTTATTTTAAAGGTTCTTATTTTAGAATGAAAGGTTTACGCCGATGGTGTAGGTGCGAGCCTGTGGATATACACCATAGTCTACACCGAGAGAAGTTCCACCTGATGAGATTTCAGGGTCGAAGCCCCAATACTTGGTCCAGGTAATCAGGTTCTCTGCCATCACGTAGAAACGCAAGTGACTGATAGACAACTTCTGTGTAAGCTGCTTTGGCAAGGTGTAACCCAAAGAGATGTTCTTCAATCTCAAGTAAGAGCCATCGCAAATATAGAGGTCAGAAACCTGCCAATTGGTAGCATCGCCATTCTTCAGGATAGGATACTTATTGGAGGTACCCTCACCAGTCCATCTGCCGAGCATCCAAGTAGGGAAGTTGCCAGAGAACACATCTGTACGATAGGTAGCATCAAATACCTTATTACCTGTTACACCCTGCAAGAAGAGGTTGAGATCGAAACCCTTCCACTCAGCATTGAAGTTGAAACCGAAGGTCCATGAAGGTGTACCATTACCGATGTTGGTGCGGTCATCTGGATCGATTTTACCATCACCATTGACATCAACAAAGCGTACATCACCTGGCTTGGCATCTGGCATGATCAAATTTCCATCTGCATTGGTATAAGCATTAACCTCTGCCATATTCTGGAACACACCAGCTGTCTTATAACCATAGAAGTATGGGAAAGGCTGACCGTTAGATCCACGAGTGCCACCACCAGAGATACCCAGGAAGCCATCGAGGTCGATGTAACCTGTATCATTACCGAGGTTGGTCAACTCATTGTGCAGATAGGTAACATTAGCCTTGGCATTGAAGCGAGCATCAGAGATGTGCCACTTATAGCCGAGCTCAAACTCAAGACCTGAGTTCTTCATGTCACCCACGTTACCGATTGGCTTGGTCTCACCTACGTAGCTTGGGATAGGCATAGTAATCAACATACCGTTGGTCTTCTTTACATAATAGTCAGCTGAGAATGTCAGCGCACTGCCGAAGAAACCGAAGTCGAAACCGATATCAGTCTGCTCACTCTCCTCCCACTTCAAGTCTTCATTGGCTGTGGCATTCGCCTTAGAACCATTAAACTTGACTGCATTCTTTCCGAAGAGCACGTTGTTGCCCATAGCGGTCAATACGGTATAACGGAAGTCACCGATGTTATCATTACCATTCTTACCCCAGCTGGCACGGAACTTCAAGTTGCTCAACCAATCGCGAGTACTTTCCATGAATTTCTCGTTCATAATATTCCATCCGATAGAGGCAGATGGGAAGGTACCATATTTATGAGATGGTCCGAAACGGCTTGAACCATCTCGGCGGATTGTAGCCTGAAGCATGTACTTCTCATCATAGTTATAGCTCAATCGACCGAAGAGAGAAGATATAGCATGCACTACATTATTGCCACCTGATACAGCATGCTCAATGGTTGGAGCACCTACAGAGATGATGTTACCTTCAGCATCCTTCACGATGGTCTGGCTATATTTACCAGTAGCATAGTCGATAGAAGGCTTGTTTACATTCACAAGATTCCAACGGCTGCCGTTCAGATAATCACTCTTATTCTTCATTGCACTCTGACCTAAGACAACAGCAAAACTATGCTTGCCAATAGTCTTATCGTATGTCAAAGTATTCTCCACCTGCCAGTTGATACCCTTGTCAGAACTCTTGTAAGCCTGGGTATGCTCAGCCTTGACGTTACCAGAGAGGTAATACTTGGATGCGGTGTAGCTATCTGAACCCCAGAAGCTGAGGTCTGCACTATAAGTGAAATGATACTTCAAGTTATCCCAGAGCTGGAGGTCGATAGAGAACTTAGGCACAAACTTATGTGACCAGTTCTTAGCTGCTGGGCGCGCCATCATGGCAAGAGGGTTGTTCATCTCCTGATAGGTACCTCCCATACCTGGGATGGTATAATAGTTGCCATTGGCATCACGAAGAAGCTCGTAAGTATCACGAGTACCTGTAATATTACCATCTGCATCGTATGTATTAGGATCCTCGTAGGTATTATAATACTTCTTCGCCACATTGCTATTGGTTACCGTAGGAGCCAATGTTGGAGCAAGATAGAGGGCACTACCCAATACTGAGCCATTACTATTAGCATCGATACCTGTACTCTTTACACGGGTGTAAGCCATGTTGACGGTTACATCGAGCTTGTTGAGGAAGTTGCGATCCTTGCTGGCATCCAATACATTATAAATGTTGTTGCTACGCATAGAGAGACGCTCATAGTTGCTCTGTCCGTAGTTACCACCTACGATACCTTCCTGCTTGTAGTAGCCCATGGAGAGGTAGTAGTTGATCTTATCGGATGCACCACTGATGCTTACCTCATGGTTCTGTACAGGGGCATTGTCGTTGAATACCAAGTCCTGCCAATCAGTACCAAATCCATTGATAGGATTGCCATTAGAGTCAGTCAGTTTGTATGGATCAGCAAAGATAGGAGCCTGACCACCATTCACTGCACGCTCGTTCTGAAGGATGGCGTAGTCAGTGGCGCTTGTTACATCACGCTTCTTCCATGCGCTTTGCCAACCGTAAGAGAAGTTATAGTTGATCTGTGCCTTTCCTATCTTACCCTTCTTGGTGGTTACGAGAATTACACCGTTGGCAGCACGGGCACCATAGATAGCACCCGAAGCAGCATCCTTCAACACCTCGATACTCTCGATATCACTAGGGTTGAGATAGTCGAGACCACCCTCGATAGGCATGCCGTCTACGATGTAGAGAGGATCTGAATTGCTGATAGTACCTGTACCGCGAATACGGACTTTAGGAGATGCACCAGGCTGTCCTGAAGAAGAGGTTACGTTGACACCGGCAGCCAGACCCTTCAATGCGTTATCAACACGCACTGGGCTCTTGCCAGCCAAATCTTCGGTGCTCACTTTAGCGATAGCAGCAGTTACCACGCTCTTCTTCTGAACACCGTAACCTACAACAACCACTTCATCCAAAGCCTTGTCGTCTTGTTTCAGAGTAATCTTCATGTTGGCTGAAGGACGAATCTCTGCATCCTTGTAGCCAATGTAGGTGATAACCAAGGTCTGGTTAGCATCTGCATCAATGACAAAGTTACCATCAAGGTCGGTAATTGCACCGGCACCCTTGACGCCTTTAACCTGTACGGTGGCTCCGATAACGGGTTCACCCAGGTCATCCAACACGACACCCTTAAAGGTGTTTTTCTGTGCGAGCGCTGACGTCGACATCAATAATGCAGTCGCCAGCAATAGACTTTTTGTTTTCATATTCGATTATTAGTTTAGAAAAATATCTGTTTGTTAGTTCACTCTATTATAATAATGTTTAAGACTGTGCGGCTGTGCATTTCCTAAAATGCGTTAAGCCGTGTTTTCGATTGCAAATATAATATGTTTTTTTGATAATTCCTAGCACCTTCAACAGATAAGTGGGAAAAGTGCTTACTCAAAACAACTTATATCGCTTGTTTTCAGACACTTATCTGTTTTTAACAACTATACGAAAGTGGATGGGGTAAAATGGAGGAAATGAGGCTAGAGCACCCCAGAAACGTTATATCAGTATATTTCAGTGTTCACACTCTGCCACTTTTCAATAACGCGCATCACCAATTATACTCCTCATTATCAACAACTTACAAAAAGTCCCATTTTTACACCCATCCACTTTTCACTTATCACCCACCATTTTTTCATTATTTATTTAGTAATTTTGCAGATGAATGAGCATATACGTCTAAACGCACAAAAAAAACGTGAGAGGCGGTGTGCAAAACAAACAACTGCAAGAAATAAACAAACCATAATAAATATTACTTATGAAACAGTTCATTTTATCATGTGTCCTGTCGGTTGCAGCCATCGCTCCGTGTCAGGCACAGCAGACTACCAGACAATTGCCAGTCTATCTCGACCAGACCAAACCGGTAGAGCAGCGCATCGATGATGCCATCTCCCGCATGACGCTGGCAGAGAAGATACGTATCATCCATGCTCAGAGCAAGTTTTCATCAGCCGGTATACCACGCTTGGGATTTCCTGACTTCTGGACGGATGACGGACCTCACGGAGTGCGTCCTGACGTATTGTGGGATGAGTGGGAACAGGCTGGTCAGACCAACGACTCCTGTGTAGCCTTCCCTGCCCTCACCTGTCTTGCCGCATCATGGAATCCGCAGATGAGCCGCATCTATGGCGAAGCATTGGGCGAAGAAGCCCTGTATCGCGGCAAGGACATGATTCTGGGGCCTGGCGTCAACATCTACCGCACGCCTCTCAACGGCCGCAACTTCGAGTATATGGGCGAAGATCCGTTCCTGGCAAGCATCATGGTAGTGCCGTATATCCAGGGATTGCAGTCTAAGGGCGTATCAGCCTGCGTAAAGCACTATTGCCTGAACAACGATGAGGAATACCGCCATCAGGTCAACGTAATCGTCAGCGACCGTGCTCTCCACGAAATCTATCTCCCTGCCTTCAAGGCGGCTGTTGAGAAGGGTAAGACATGGGGCATCATGGGAGCCTACAACCTATATAAGAATGAGCACAACTGCCACAACCAGTGGACCCTGAACAAGATTCTGAAGGGCGACTGGAAGTATGATGGTGTCGTGGTAAGCGACTGGGGCGGTGCCCACGACCTGGAGCAGTCTGTAAAGAACGGGCTGGATATGGAGTTCGGCACCTGGACAGACGGTCTTACGATGGGCGCTACCAATGCCTACGACAACTATTATCTCTCCATGCCTTACATGAAGGCCATACAGGAAGGCAAGTTCACCCAGAAGAAGCTGGACGATAAGGTGCGCCGCGTATTGCGCCTCTTCTATCGCACCACGATGAATCCGAACCGCCCTCATGGTTTCCTCTGCTCAGAGAGCCATTATGCAGCTGCCAGACAGATTGCAGAAGAAGGTATCGTATTGCTCCAGAACAGAAACAATGTGCTCCCTATCAACACCCAGAAGGCTAAGCGCATACTGGTAGTAGGCGAGAATGCCATCAAGATGATGACCGTAGGCGGAGGCTCTTCTTCGCTCAAGGTACAGCGCGAGATTTCGCCTCTCGATGGTCTGAAGACGCGCTTGGGCAAGGACGGCATCGAGGTAGATTATGCCCGCGGATATGTGGGCGATGTAACGGGCAACTACAATGGCGTTACAACCGGCCAGAACCTGGAAGACAAGCGCAGCGAGGCTGAACTGATAGCCGAAGCCGTAGAGAAAGCCAAGACTGCCGACTATGTCATCATGTTTGGCGGCTTGAACAAGAGCGATTTCCAGGACTGCGAGGGTCACGACCGCAAGCAATATGAGCTGCCATACCATCAGGATAAGCTGATTGAGGCTTTGGCTAAGGCAAACAGAAACTTCGTTTATGTCAACATCTCGGGCAATGCGGTAGCGATGCCTTGGAAGGCTAAGGTTGCCGGCATCGTACAGGGCTGGTTCATCGGTTCGGAGAGCGGCGAAGCCCTTGCAAGCATCCTTACAGGTGATGCAAACCCTAGCGGCAAGTTGCCGTTTACATGGGTCAATTCACTGAAGGAAGTAGGTGCTCATGCACTCAATACCTACCCGGGAACCTGGCGCCAGGAAGGTGGAGCAAGGACGAGGGGCAACATCATTGATGAGGAATATAAGGAAGGCATCTATGTAGGTTACCGCTGGACCGATAAGGAGCGCATCAAGCCTACCTTTGCATTCGGTCACGGCTTGAGCTACACCCAGTTTGCCATCTCTAATCTGCGCAGCGACAAGGTGCAGATGAAGCAGGACGGCACAATCACCTTTACCGTAAACGTAAAGAATACAGGTAAGCGTGCCGGAGCCGAGACGGTTCAGCTCTACATCCACGATGTCAAGTCATCAGTAGACCGCCCTCAGAAGGAGCTGAAGGGATTCCAGAAGGTTTATCTCCAGCCAGGTGAGAGCAAGGATATCAGCATCACCATCAGCAAAGAGGCCCTCAGTTTCTACGATGAGGCATCTTCATCCTGGAAGGCTGAAGCCGGAAAGTTTGAGGCTCTTGTTGGTAATGCAGCCGATAACCTGAAGCTCAAGAAAGCCTTCGAGCTCTTTTAAAAAGAATGATTCGATTCTGAGAAATTGAACGGAGGGAAGAAATAAATATAACGCATAAAAGTTTGTTACGGTGAAACGCCGTAACAAACTTTTATTGTTTTCCCCTGCTTTTCATCCATTGACAAGCTTGCGTAGGAACGGGGATTTTCCAAAATATCAATATCCTGATTATCAGAAGATTAACCCACTTGACACCCTAAAACAGGGCGCATGGGTATCTGCAGCATTTACTCCTGAATTTTCGCAAGTTTGCGCCATCACGCCCAGAAAGGCTTATTTCATGCCAATCTGCTTCACGCGCTGCTCGAACTCTTCCCTGTCACAGATGGCACTATTCTTGATTTTGGCGCGATAATTATAGATAGTGTTCACAGAATAGTGAAGGAACTCGGCAATCTTAGAACTGTCCTCGATGCCCAGACGGATAAGGGCAAAGATACGGAGGGTGGTAGAAAGACGGCTGTCATCTTCGAGCACGATACGCTCTTCAGGTCTCAAGAGGGCATTGAACTCCTCAACAAAGTTAGGGAAGAGCTTCAGAAAGGCGGAATCGAAATACTCATACAGCTCGCCCATGTAGGCCTCGCCAGCCTGCATCTGCTCCAGCAACTTGTTGAGTTCTCTAGCCTTCACCAGTTTCACTACTCGCTTGCGCATGGTCTCTATCTTGTCGACATAGATGGCACAAAGGCGCAGGAATCGACCAATATATACTTCCTTCATCTTGTTACTCTCGTTAAGTGAATGGTTCATCTCATTGAGAGACTGGTTCATCTCGTTGAGCGAATGATTCATCTCATTAAGACGCTCATTTGCCAACTGCAAAGCATGGTTGGTTTCCTTCTGCTTATTATGGGCCGCAGCAATTCGCTTGCGCTGCTTGTTGGCATAGTAGAGCAAGACCATAACCACAAAGAGAAGCAGGACAGAAAACGCTACCATGAGCCGCAGATGCTGGTTGCTCGAAGAAAGTTCTTTCTGATAGCCCTCCTCAATCTGCGTGAGCACAGGCATGATCTGGCGGCTGCGGCTAGGCGTATTGAAAATGGTAGCCGACTGCCAGGCAAACTTGATATACTCATGAGAGCGCTTCTGCTCGCCCGGGTCGGCGTTGAGCAGATTGGCAACTTCCCAGAGAGAACCCTGGTCCATCACAGCCAACTGGACATCGCAGATAGCAGAACGCAAGAGGCAGCGGAGGAACTGCTCTTTATCACCAAACTGATTGTAGGTCAAGCCGCGATAAAACTGAACGATGGCATACTGATGGGTGCCCGGTTTCGTCATCGCCAGCCGCTTATCGCTCAATCGCAAAGCCTCCTTCATATTGCCTGCATCGCGTGTCCTCACCTCCTGCATCTGCAGATAAAGGTCATCATCATGGCTGAATGTGCTGTCTATTGCAGCCTGATAGGTATTATGCTTGCCGGTATAATATTTCTTCAAAGAGGGAACGTTGGAATAATATGCCATCTCGCCATACAGATGCTGGCAAGCCCAGAGGTAGTTGCGTTTGCCCTCAGCATCAAGATCAGCGATATTGACAGACTTCAGCAGGTCGTACGATTCGGCATAATCGCCCGTGGTAGATTCCTGGAAAGCAAGCAGCGCCTTGGCATTCCCCACCTTCTTTTTATCACCCATTCTGAAGGCAAGTTCCATACACTGGTTGATGTATTTCAGCGCCATGTCGTTCTTGTAGGAGCGGTATTCCTCGAAGAGAGCAAAGCAGGCATCATACTTACTGCTTAGCCGCCTTGCCGCCTTCAGTTTCTGCTCCCAATCGCGAATTCGGGCTTCACGTACCTTCACATAATCAGCCGAATGGGCAATGGCGTTGTCCAGACTCTGAAAAAGCTGCTCTATATTATCTGTTGTTTTTGCTGCAAGAGAAAGAGGCATCAAGACAAAGAGCAGGAAGAAGAATGCCTTTCCCCATAATTCATTTACGCGATACATCAACTTGATTCCGTTTAAGATTGATCTATTTTCATGAGGTTTCATGTGCAAAAGTAATAAAAAAATCGGAAACGACAAAATCTGATATAGAAGAAATGTAGATTTCTTCGCATTTTTCGTCTATACCGCATCCACTTTTTATATATTCTCCATTTTTCTTATCCATCTCATTATCAGACACATTTTTATCTAAAAAAGAAAGATTCATCCACATTTTAACATTCGTATCGCGCATCGTATCATCTTTTTTATTATCTTTGCATGGTCTTAAATAGAAGATAAACTTTATAAAATAACAATTAACATAATAAACAATGAGAACAGCACTTTTATCACTCACATTTCTTTTGGCTGGTTCTATGGCAGCACCTGCTTTCGCCCATACCGCAGCCCCTAAGAAAAAAGTAACTGCCACAACCAAGAAAGGCAAGATTCTACCCATGAAGGAGTATATCGACCAACTGATGGCGAAGATGACACTGCAGGAGAAGATTGGTCAGCTGAACCTGATGGTAGCTGGCGACATCACCACCGGCGGCGCACTTGATACTCAGGTAGGCAGCGATATCGCCCAGGGCAACATGGGCGGAGTTTTCAACATCAAAGGCCTCGATAAAATCAAGGCTCTACAGGAAATCGCCATCAAGAACAGCCGTCTGGGCATCCCGCTGCTCGTAGGTATGGACGTGATTCATGGTTACGAAACGATGTTCCCTATCCCTCTCGCCCTTTCCTGCTCATGGGATACCGAGGCGTTGAAGAAAGTAGGCGAAGTATCGGCCAAGGAAGCAAGTGCCGACGGCATCAACTGGACATTCTCTCCTATGGTAGACATCGCACTCGATGCCCGCTGGGGACGAATCAGCGAAGGAAATGGCGAGGATCCTTATCTGAGCGGCGTGATGGGAGCAGCGATGACTCAGGGCTACCAGGGCGTGGATATGCGCACAGAAGAGATTCTGAGAGCCAACCGCATCATGGCCTGTCTGAAGCATTTTGCCCTGTACGGAGGCGTTGAGAGCGGAAAGGAATATAACACAGTAGATATGAGCCGTATGCGCATGATGAACCAGTATCTGCCACCTTACGAGACAGTGGTGAAGGCTGGCGTAGGCAGCGTGATGTCTTCATTCAATCTCATCGACTACATACCTGCTACAACCAACAAATGGATGATGACCGATGTCTTGAGAAAGCAGTGGGGATTCACCGGTTTCGTAGTTACCGATTACGCTTCTATCGCCGAGATTCTGCAGCACGGAACGGCAAAAGACATCCAGGAGGCTTCAGAACAGGCACTGAAGGCTGGTACCGATATGGACATGTGCTCCAACGCCTTCGTAAAGCATCTGGCAAAGAGCATAGCAGAAGGAAAGGTGAGCGAGGAGGACGTGAACATCGCCTGCCGCCGCATCCTGGAAGCGAAATATAAACTGGGCCTGTTCAGCGACCCTTACCGCTACTGCAACACCAAGCGCAGCAAGAGCGAGATTTATACCGCTGAGAACCGTCAGGCAGCCCGCAATGTAGCAGCAGAGACCTTCGTGCTCCTGAAGAACGAAGGCAATATCCTGCCACTGAAAAAGGAAGGAAAGATAGCCCTGATAGGTCCGCTTGCCGACACCCGAAACAACATAGCCGGTACATGGAGCGTGGCTCAGGTACCATCTAAATATACCACCATCAAGGAGGCAATGGAGCATGCACTTGCCGGAAAAGCCACCTTATTATATGCCCAGGGAAGCAATATCTGGCGCAATCAGGAACTGCAGCAAAACGGCGAATCCGGCAAGCCAATCAACTGGGGCAACGAGGCTGAGATGAAGGCTGAAGCGCTGAAGATAGCTAAAGAGGCGGATGTGATAGTATGTGCTATGGGCGAAAGTGCCGAGATGAGCGGCGAATGCGGTAGCCGTACCAACCTGGAGATGCCGGACGTACAGCGCGAACTGCTTGCCGAACTCCTGAAGACAGGCAAGCCTGTAGTGCTCCTCAACTTTGCGGGCCGTCCTACGGTTCTTACTTGGGAGAAAGCCCATGTACCAGCCATCATGAATGTATGGTTTGGAGGTTCAGAGATGGGCGATGCACTCTGCGATGTCATCTTTGGCGACAAATCGCCATCGGGTAAGCTCACCACTTCGATGCCTAAGACTACCGGTCAGGAGCCTCTCTACTACAACCATCAGAACACCGGTCGCCCTGTAGCAGACGATAATGAGAAGTTTGCCAAGTTTGCCAGCAACTGTCTGGATGTAAGCAATGGTCCGCTCTATCCTTTCGGTTACGGCTTGAGCTATACCAACTTTTCGTACAGCGACTTCCGCCTGAGCAGCCAGGAGGCCGGCATCAGCAATGAGGAGGCTACCGAATGGCAGGATGGCAAGAAGATTACAGCTAGCGTCACCGTTAAGAACAATGGCTCCCGCGATGCCGACGAGATTGTGCAGCTCTACATCCGTGACATGGTAGCCAGCATCTCCCGTCCTGTAAAGGAGCTGAAAGGTTTCCAGCGCATCCATCTGGCAGTAGGTGAGAGCAAGGAGGTAAGTTTTGATATCACCCCAGATATGCTCAAGTTCTACAACGCAGATCTGAAGCACGTGATAGAACCAGGCGACTTCCAGATTATGATAGGAACCAACAGCAAGGATGTAAAGACATTGAAACTGAACGTGAAATAAACAAGAAAAATCGCCCTGTAAAGAGCAAAGCATAGCTTGAAAGATGCTTTACTTCTTACAGGGCGATTTCTATTGACTGAGCCCACTTCAACAGAAGGCTCAGTTATGGATTCTATCCTTCAGGATTACTTAGTCATCTCGAAACCTACACGCATACCATCGTAATTATTGGCGATAGTACCGATAGCGCTGAGGGTAGAACTGCCCTTGAGGGCACCCATGGTCTTGATGAGGTTGAGCAACTTTGTCTGGTCGAAAAGCAGGCTGATGCCGTTGGTAGTCTTCGTAGCATAACCCGACATACTCAAGAGCAAGCCCTTCATCTGAATGGCGTGAGTCTTCTCATCAAAAGTATAATTACCCTGCCATGACTTGCCGTCAATCTTGGCTGCGAAAGTTCCATCAGTTTTGAAGGTGAAATAGGTGTTTGAGCCGCTGAAGCCAAACTTGCTGTAATACTCACCCAACTTCTCCTCTACCTTGTTGGCAGCAATCTCACCGCCAGCCTGTGCCAGGAGATTCTCAGAGGTAAAGGCGCATCCCGGCTTGCTGTACTTCCAGGTATGGGCACAGAGATCCTGCTTGCTGAAGGTACCTGAACCGATTACATTATTCAGAATGCCATTGATAATGCTGCTACCTGCAGAGCTGCTGCTGTTAGAGTTTCCGCCCAGTACAGCACCCAAGATACCTGCAACGGCTGAGCCTGCATTGCTGGTTGCACTGGTAGATGTAGCGGCATTGCTGGTTGTTGCTGCAGTTGTTGTTGCAGTCGCAGCTGTTGTGTTAGATGCAGCAGAAGTTGTTTTCTTTGTAGAAGTCTTCTTGGTCGTAGTCTTCTTTGAAGTCTTCTTTGTTGTCTTCTTAGCCGTTTTCTTAACCGGCATCATCTCAGACATTGAGGCATTGAGCGCTGCCTCGTTCATAGCGCTTGCGTTGCTGCCAGCTGTGCATGCGAGCACGAGGGCAGCCAAAAGAAATACCTTTTTCATTGCTTTCTATATATTTATTTTTATCACTCTTATTTATATATACCCAATACTTCCTATTGTTCTTTCGAGTGCAAAGTTCGCAAAAAAATCGGAAATACGATAAGAAAAATCCCTATTTCGCGGTATGAATCTCCCTAAAAACTCAGCATTTCTGCTCTTTTTACGTTATTATAGACGATTGCGATGACAATTCGTTTAAAAGATAATGAAAAAAACGTTCAGGAAATACCAATTATCATTCTAAAGGGGGAACTGTTCAAACGATTGCACATTTTTTTGACATAAATCAAAAAATAACGAATAAAACACGCATTTTCATGCATTTTGTACCTAGAAATAGGTAGAAACCCCTATCTTTGCAAGCAGTTAACAAATATCAATAGGTTATGAATGATTTAATTAAGGTAAATTCTGAAAATCAGAATCAGGCTATCGATAGATGCCAACAGATTCTCCAAGATCGCCGCGAGGCTCTTGCTTCTAAGGCAAAGAGAAGAGGTTAATACTCTTCAGAAACAAGAAATAAAGGAGGAAAGATGATGCTCTTATACATATATAGTTAAGGACGCATCCTTTCTTTTTAAAGAGAGATTTTTCGAAACGACTCTTAAATGATGAGTTTCAAAAATTTTGGGAAAAGAAAAAAACGTAAAAATCCCGTTGTCAGCCATTTGGCTTGTACAACGGGATTTTTTCGTTTATTATATCAAGTCCGGAATTTACTTCTCGTTCTTCACTGCCTTCATGATGATTTCAAAGTGATTACCACTCTTCAAGATGACATTCTTCAGGAAGTCTGAAATCTCAGATGCCTTCAGATTCTTCACCATCTCCTTGTAATCGCTATGAGTATCAACACCCATACGCTCGTATGTGCTCAACGCACCAAGCCAATAACCATTAGACTTCTCGCTAACAGCAGCCTGCTTCAGGAGAATCTCCTTTACCTTCAGAAGGTCTTCTGCATTTGGCTGGGCGATGGTCTCGTCCATACCCTTGAAGAAGTAAGGAATAGCGATATCCGACTTCTCTGGGTTCAACTGAGCCACGGCTGAAATAGAGATGGCAGCCTTGTTATCATAATCGCGAAGCAAACCATAGTTTGCACCTGCATGATAAGCAGCGCTGAGTTCCTCACGGATAGTACGCAAATACTTCATCTCCAAAAGGCGGGCTGAAACATCAGCAAGAACCATATACTGCAAGGTGAATGGAGCCTTGGTATACCAGATCTCTGTTGCCTGGTTCTGTGGGTTCTCCATTGCTTTGGTAAAGACATTGCTTACCTTACCATTAGCATAAGGAATCTGCTTGTTCTTCAGCTTGAAGCCATTGTTTGGCAGACTGGCGATATACTGCTCGATGAGTGGGAGGAGAGTCTTCTCATCATAGTTACCTACGAAATAGAAGGTGAAGTCCTTGGCATTGCCGTAGAACTGCTTACCAATCTCCAGGATACGGTCGTAGTTGATATCCTTTATATCGCTTGCCTCTGGTACACGGGCAAGTTTGCTACCCAAATAGAGAGTGCTCTGAACAGAATCCTGATATACGAGGCTTGGGTTGTTGCTCTTGTTGGCAAGAACAGTAGCCATCATACTCTTCATATTGTCGAAGCTCTTCTGGTCCTTGCTTACTGCGGTCATCTTGAGATAGATGAGCTGCATCAGGGTTTCGATGTCCTTAGGAGTAGAATTACCCTTCAAACCATGATTGAAAGGACTCAAGCTGAACGAAACGCCAGCCTGCTTACCAGCCAAAGCCTTATCAAGCTCATTGCTTGAGAAATCGCCAAGGCCACTAGCATCGAGCACATCTGCTGCAAATGCAGCATTCAGGAAATCTTCCTTGCCGAAAGTAGAATAACCCACATTGGCTGAAGCTGCGAAAGCAATCTCATTGTCCTTGAAATCGGTCTTCTTCAATACCACCTTAGCCCCATTAGAAAGAGTCAACTCCTTGAAGCCCAACTTCTTGTTCTCAACAGTCTTCTTAATCTTACCAGCCTTAGGAGCCTGAGCGATGAGAGGCTCCTGCTTAACATTATCCACATAAGCCTCGAGCTTCTCAGCACGTACCTGCTTTACGATGGCAGAGAGTTCCTGCTCGGTAGGATAAACGGCACCAGCCTGCTCGCGCATCATTACCAATGATACAAGGTTGGTATCGCTCTGGCAAACCAACTGCTTGGCATAGCTGTTGATAACCTCAAGAGGCAAGTTTGGAACTACCATCTTCCAAATCTGGCTCTCCTCTTCTACTGACGGAATAGGCTCGTTAGAAGTGAAGTTATCCACATACTGGGTGGTAAACTGCTCGTTCTTCATCTTATCCTTGTTGGCAAGCGCCTTGTCAACCTGGCTCATGAATTCATCCTTGGCACGCTGATACTCAGTAGCTGTGAAACCGAACTCATGCATACGCTGTGCCTCGCGGAGAACAGCAGCATAAGCCTCCTTAATCTTTCCTGGCTTAGCCACACCGGTAAGGGTGAAAGCATCCTTAGTGCTTGAAATCAGGTATGAACCGTCACCGGCACTTGCCTGGAGATATGGACAGTCTGGCTCCAATGCCTTCTCAGCATAACGGGCAGCAATCATAGAAGAAATCACGTTATCCATGTATCCCTTCAGGAGATAGCTCATGTTGCTCTTCAGAGAATCTGGCACAGCATTGTGCTTCATATAAACCTGGAAGAGATCAACCTGCTGCTCCTTATCCTTGTCAATAACGTAGATGGCAGAATCATTATCAGATACTTCTACCTTCTCAACCTTAGCGGCATTCTTAGGTACCTTGATACCAGAGAAGAGTTCCTTGATCTTAGCTTCGATATGATTTACATCTACATCACCCACGATGATAATAGCCTGATTGTCTGGACGATACCATTTACGGTAGTAAGCACGGAGAGTTTCTGGCTTACAACCATCGATAACGCTCATCAAACCGATAGGGAAACGGTAGCCATACTTTTCGCCCTGATAGAGCTTAGGAAGTGAACGCTCTATCATGCGCTGCTGACCAACGATACGCATACGGTACTCATTGTGTACCACATCACGCTCGCTCTCGATAGCATCTTCAGTAAGACTGATACCATTACTCCAGTCCTTGAGGATAAGCATACAGGAGTCTACGGCTGTTGTACGGGTAGTAGGAACATCTGTGAAGTAATAAACAGTCTTCTCTACTGATGTATAGGCGTTAAGATTACGGCCATACTGTACACCGATGCTCTGCAGATAGTCCTGCAAAGAGTTGCCCTTGAAATGGTCGGTACCATTGAAGGCAAGGTGCTCCAAGAGGTGAGCCAAACCGCGCTGGTCATCATTCTCATTGATAGAACCCACTTTCTGAGCGATGTAGAAACTGGCTACATGCTCAGGATAACTGTTGTGACGAATGTAGTAAGTCAATCCATTATCAAGACGACCTATCTTCACATTCTTGTCTACCGGAATAGCTGGCATCTGCTGTGCCATCGCTGTACCTGCAGAAAGGAACAGCACAACTGCTGCAAAAATCTTTCTTAGTTTCATCTGATTTTAATTATTTATATATTTATTGTTTTCTATATCATTCTTTCTATATACCTTATTATATATATATCATGCTATTTAATAAGTTCACATAATATATAACGACATATCCAGTAACATGATTACCTTCTGCGATGCAAAATTAAGAAAAATAAAAAAGATTTGCAAACATTTTAGAGAATATCTTCCCGATGTATGCAAATCTTAACCTAAAACTAACATTGGAGGCAGAAAACCAATCCTAACCTACATGAAAACTCTTCATCCATGAACCTCTGAAGAGGCGGATAAGGAAGAGGATTCCCCTGAATGTGAGTTCGGTAGCCATCGCTATCCATACACCCTCCAAGCCATAGCTCTTGGAAAGCGCATAAGCCAGAGTGAGGCGCACCAGCCACATGGTACCGAGATTGATCATCGCCGGTTTCCTGGTATCGCCCGCTCCTACACAAACACAATAGGTCACGATGCTAGCTGCAAAGAATGGCTCTGCGAAAGCCTCGATGCGCAAACAGATGGTACCCATCTCACGGATACTTTCTACCGGAGAAAGAACGCCAATCATCTCAGGAGCAAAGACATACATCACCACTCCCATCACAGCCATCACAGCCATTCCAAGTCCTACTGTCATATAAGCAAAATTCTTGCACAAACCTACTCGCCCAGCTCCATGCGTCTGTCCCACCAGAGTAGTAGCCGCATCACCAATACCATAGCCCGGCATATAGCAAAGACTCTCTGCCGTAATAGCAAAAGAATGGGAAGCAATGGCTATATTGCCAAGAGGTGCCACAATCATGGTACTCACTATCTGCGCCCCGCTCATCAATATGTTCTGTATGGCTATCGGAATGCTGATTTTACAGGCATTATGAACATACGACCTGACCCAACGGAAACGGACATGGTCCTGACGGAGATTCAGTATCTTATTCTTGAAACCTGCAAGATAAAGATTAGGCAGAGAGATGCAGACATAAGCCATCGCCGTTCCTAAGGCAGCCCCCACAACACCCAACTTCAGGATATAGATAAACAGGTAATTGAATATCACATCGCAGATGCAGATCAGCACAGCCATCACACTAGGTGTATGCATATTGCCCGCCGATTTCAGCATCATCTCGGATATATGATAAAGGAAAACGAATGGAAGTACCAGACCATATATCAGAAAATAGCGAGAGGAATTGGTGGCTATATCAGCACCTCCACCCAGCCAATAAGGCAGATAAGAATGAATGCCGACACAGAGAAGAGAAACAAAAACGCTGAACGCCACACCGCAAACCAAGGCATGGCGAAACACCTGACGAGCATTTGCAAAATCATTAGCTCCGATAAAATGAGCCACCTGTACTGAAAAGCCAGTAGCCGCAGCACTGAGCAAGCTACCTATAAGCCAGGTAGTTGACTCAATCAATCCGATACTGGCAGAAGCCTCTGCTCCCAGATGACCCACCATAGAAGCATCGATGAAGAACATCATCACCGTAGAAATCTGAGCCAGCATAGAAGGTATACTCAATCCTACAATAAGATTGAGTTTCTCGCGCCGATCCATCTCCCTACCCAGGCGAATCGACTCCATCAAATAATCTGTCTTCTTGCTATAAAGCATAAATTAATTTCTCGTATATCGCTCATACAAAAAAATATGTGCATATATCATTTCAAACATATGCACATACTTTTTTCTAAATCTTTATTCTTATTATTTAGTAATCCACTTCTTGCCAGAAGCTCTCTTATAACTCTTGAGCACCATCTCAAAACGGAGCATTGAATAGCCTTGGATTGAAGAATTACCGCTCTCGCCATAAGCCAGCTGGTATGGAATGAACACCTGCCAATGGTCGCCCGGATGCATCTTGAGCAATGCGGTGGTAAAGCCATCGATAAATCCACCGGCCACACTACGGGTAGGATTAGCTGTAGCAGCATCAAAAGTACCCGTAAAACTCTGGTCGAAGACGTAACCTTCCTTATAATTATCAGTAGGAATGAAACGACCACGATAGCTCACCTGTACCGAATCGGTAAGGATAGGAGAAGTTTTACCCTCTCCCTTCTTCAGAACATGAACGATGATATTATCGCAATCCTTATAAGTAAGGGTCACTAAATTACCATTCTGATCTTTGTTCGGAGTCTGGTTTTCGAACGTCCAGTTCTTATAAACGTACCAGCCGTTAGCTTCGCCCATCTTCCTGGCATAAGCCAATGTATCGGCAAAAGCCTGCTCGTTACGCTCCTTCCAGTTGGCATATTCCGAGACAGTATCATCATCTTCGCTGCATGATGACAATGTGATCACTGCCATCATGAGGAAGAAGAAATATTTCAAACTCTTAAGATTCATCTAAATGTATTTGATTAATTAGAAGTTCTTGATTTCCTTGCCAAGCTTCTTCAATACGCTAGTGATGCTTACGCGCTCCTCGATGATGCTGCGAAGATCTGAGATAGCTACGCGCTCCTGCTCCATGGTATCACGATAACGCAGAGTTACCTTATGATCGTTTGGAGTCTCGTGGTCTACGGTGATACAGAATGGAGTACCGATAGCATCCTGACGGCGATAACGCTTACCGATAGAATCCTTAGGATCGCCATAGTGAGTATTGAAGTGGAACTTCAGTTCGTCAACGATTTCGTGAGCCAACTCTGGCAAACCATACTTCTTATCCAATGGGAACACAGCACACTTAACAGGTGCCAAAGCCTCTGGCAAACGCAAGACAACACGTGTCTCGCCATTCTCCAGCTTCTCCTCGCAGTAAGAGTGGCACATTACGCTGAGGAACATACGGTCTACACCGATAGATGTCTCTACATCGTAAGGTACATAGCTCTCGTTCTTCTCTGGATCGAAGTACTTGATAGAACGGCCGCTGTACTTCTCGTGCTGAGAAAGGTCGAAATTGGTACGGCTGTGGATAC
>ENA-OUOY01000516-OUOY01000516.1-human-gut-metagenome-genome-assembly--contig:-NODE-516-length-26654-cov-13.907064_pt1 | contig 26654 bp, 21 predicted proteins | sample MGYA00237937_ERZ548767 | MGnify/ENA primary metagenome ERZ548767 (study PRJEB26490, sample SAMN05356887) | human gut metagenome | biome: terrestrial biome; feature: human-associated habitat; material... | reverse complement strand
TATTTCTATTTTATCACAGTTTGCTGTCTTTTTACAGACTTTTTTTCAGAGGCTCTTCACATCTCGCATTATCATGACATCTTCCCCCGGCACTGTTCATACTCTGCACAATTCCATATTTTTGAATGACTGCCCGATATGCAGCACTGGTATACTGGCTGCCGCGGTCGGAATGCACAATGGCTCCGCGGATTTCCGGGAAACGCAAATTCGCATGGTTCAGTGTTTCACAGCACAGTTCGGCACGCATATGATCCGCCATTGACAGACCTACTGGCAGCAGATCGTAGCAGTCAAAAATCGCTGAAACATACAGTTTTCCGTCTTTTGCCTTGATTTCAGTAATGTCTGTAACGCATTTTTTCAAAGGTGCGTCTGCTGTGAAATCACGTTTCAGAAGATCGTCTGATTTACGGGCTTCCCGGTCAGCTTTTGTGATTCCATTTGGCTTTCGCTTCGGTTTATGGATCAAATGTATCTGCTCCATAATTTTGCGAACTGTTCCTTCACTGGGAATGGTGACCTTCCCAAGTTCGCCGATTTCATTTTGATATTGAAGTGCCTGAAACATGCGGATTCTGCCGTAATTTGCGTTTCCTTCGTCCGCAGCATGGATCTTCAGCATCGCATCTGCCAGCGGCTGATACTTCCATGGTTTCTTTTTGCGTTTCAGATAATCATAGAAAGCCTGTCTGCTGACCTCCAGAGCTTTGCAGTAAAAGCGGATTTTTCCGGCGTTTTTGCCGTCATCGGTTCGATATGCAATATATTTCAATCGCTGCTCTTTCCGGACTTCTGACGGCATGCAGCGAAAAAAGCTGCTGCATCCTCCAGAAATTCATTCATTTCACTCAGACGACGATTTTCTTTTTCCAATGCTTTGATCCGCTTCCTCAGCTGCTGTTTTTACTTTTTGTATCCAGCCGTACAGCGTGTTGACAGGAATTTGCAGCTCCTCTGCTGCTGCTTTTGCTGATCCAAGGTTTTTGGCTAACCTGACCGCCTGCTCTTTGTATTCCTCGTCGTATTCTCTCTTCTTTGACATCTTCGTATCCTACGTTTTTCCTTTTTTCTATTTTATTCCCTTGTGGCTTATGTGTCAAGTTTTATTATACAGGATCAATCTTTAAACTGTAAAACAGCATTACAAATTTCATCAAAGGACAAGGGATTATAGTTATCAGTATTTAAGCAAGCCTTCCTCTGCTCCTTATTGAAACAGTAAATACAATTTAAGTTACAATGATCTGATAAACTGATGTACATCTCATTAAACGGATACTTTGTAATATCTGATAATATAGGTGTTTCACTCATAAAATCTGCATTTTTAGATGTAGGTTCATATACAAAGAATTTTTTCTTAATCAATTCCTCAATGTAAGGAAAAATATCTTCTTCATACACTTTATCATAAACTTGGAATAATTTAATAAGTTTTTTCTTTATATCTCTTAATGAACATTCATTTTTTAAGCATTCATATATTTCTTTTCCAATTTCATCTACTGCAATCCAGTAATGAATCGAAGGATTAAAAATTAAGTATACCTCTTTGTCTTGTACCAAATCTACTCTATAGATATAATTGGTAAAATTATTATAAATCTTATCTGCCATGCCTCAGCTCGTTTTTTAACTGCTTGATCGTTGCCATTCCCTCAACTCCTTCGGGTTATTCCCTTTTGGAGTCATTATACCTCGTTTTACCTCTTTTGGACAGGGCTGGAAATGGTTGGCGGTTACAATATAACGATAGAAGAAATTACTTTACCAGATGAATCAAAATATGATAGTTTCTCAATTATAGAGAGCGAGAAAGATATAAGCGATTGCTTAGTTTCTCCAGATATCGCAGTATGTGATAAGTGCAAATCCAAAGTGCTGGACAATAAAAATCGAAGATATCTTCATCCATTCACTAACTGCACACAATGCGGTCCAAGACTTACAATTCTTCGTAGAATACCATATGATCGGATTAACACTAGTATGTCGTCTTTTCAGATGTGTCCAAGTTGTACTAATGAATATTTTGACCATACTTCGAGACGTTATGATGCACAGCCAAATTGCTGTAATCATTGTGGTCTTCGATTATATATAATAGGAACGGATTTATATGGAGAAGATGCAATAATAGTAATTCGTAAAGCCATTATGTCAGGTGAAATCGTTGGAATCAAGGGAATAGGAGGATTCCATCTATGTTGCGATGCCAAATCCTAATGCCGTGTCTCTATTGAGAAAAATCAAGCAGCGTCCGAGCAAACCATTTGCTATCATGATGAAAAACGAAAAGGTTGTGGAAAAGGAATGTTTTATTAATTCAGAGCAACACAAATTATTGAACGGTTGGCAAAAGCCAATTATCCTACTTAAGAAAAGGCATAATACATCTCTTTGCGATGATATTGCTCCACGCAATTCAACTATTGGTGTTATGTTGCCATACACACCTCTTCATTTGCTATTATTTGATTATCCAGATAATATCAATATGACCGATTCGCTTATAATGACGAGCGGCAATTCTCATGGAGCACCAATTTGTCATAACGATAATGAAGCGATACAAGAGATAGATAAATATTGCACTCTTATTCTTTCAAATGATAGAGAAATTGTTATCCGAGCGGACGATTCTGTTTGTGATTGGTTTGATGAAAAACCTTATATGATAAGACGTTCGAGAGGATTTGCTCCTTTGCCAATAACAATTTCCCACAAATCACACCCTCAAATACTTGCGATAGGTGGTGAATTAAAAAGCACCTTCTGTATTGCAAAAAATGGACTGCTATATCCTTCACCTTATGTTGGCGATATGACTGACTTTCGTACTATATCTGCTTTTCGAGATTCGGTTATGCATATGATTAAATTACTTGAAACCAATCCAGAAATCGTAATTTGTGATCTGCATCCAAACTACAATTCAGTCATGGTTGCAAATGAAATAGCAAGAGACTTGCGTATACCTGTTGCTCAAGTCCAAACATACAGTTAGATACAGTAAGCGTTACAGTGTGCATACAGTTTGAGTTAAGGGGGACAATTAATGGAACATCACGATCTCGATATTGATCCGATTCCCAAAGGATCCAAACCACTATTCATCAACGAGCCCTGGCTGATTGACAGGTCTCTTCAATGGATCCGGGAAACCGGCTATGATCCGACTCCGTTACCGGACGATGATAATATCCGTGTGTATTTGCCTATGGATATCTGCAAATCTGCAATTCTGCGCCGCTTGGCTGATGTTATTTCGCTATACGGTCATGCAGCCGAAGCAAACGAAATGGATTTTTCTTATGATGTCAATTCTCTTATCTCACAGATAGAGATATATGATCAGGTGTGGTTTGTACGACATTGCCCAAAGCATGGCAGGCATAGCACTGAAGCTATTGATCTGGTAAAAGAATTTGTCTGGATACTGGAGGATATCCCAATAGATGATGCTGTATTGTTCCCGTATGATACAATTGATGAATTGAAGAAAGAGTATCTCAGGATAGACTGCGATTGAGTATTCACATTCAGTTTGATAAATACAGTAACATACAGTTTTTGTTACAAAATGATACATGAGCCGAGCAAAATTCCCTCGGCTCATTTTTGATATGTGGCTTGGTTTGTTTGGCGCTTACATCAGTTGTTGAAACTACCCAAACGGTTTATGCTGATAATATAGACTCGCAGAAAATAGAAGTAGCTGGATTTTCATATGATGTCGAAAAATTCTCGACTGCTGCAATTCCAAAAATAAACTTACAAAAGCTTTATTTTGAAGAAAGTAATAAAGATTGTAAATTAATACGAGAATATGAAGCAAAGAACAATATAAACCATATTGAGGAATGTACGATTGCAACAGTTCGATTTGACTTAAACAATGACCAAAATGATGAAATAATTGCGTTTGTTAGAAATCCTTTTTTTGCGGGATACATGGAAATGGTGCTGTTTTAGTTTATGAAACAAACAACGAAAAAATAAAAAACAGGATCATTATCGAGCCAGTAATATCAAATCTGGATACCTTAAACAAGACATTTTCTGTTGCTTTATTTAACAATCAAGTATGTGCGTTTTATATTGAAGGAAAAACTATATTCTTTTCATTATAATAGGTTCATAAAAATATGAGTTTGCGAAAGCGCTTGGAATCTCAAATGCATATTTATCTCAACTTGAGAAAAGTATCCATATCATTTCGAGTTCTGATCTTCTTGACAAAATAGCAAAGTGCAAGAATAGAAACGATTTTTTATTCTTTTATTTCCTCCGTTCTGCATTAAGTGGAACGGAGATTTTTTATCAAAATTAATATAATCTAAGATTAATCAAGAGCTTGTGTATATGATGAGACGTATAATCTGCTGGAGATTATTGAAGCGCGGATAGAGCGCTCTATGATTTTCTGTACGCAATACCATGCTGAGGGATGCTACGAGCGATTGAATACGGATATCGAAAACGGCAGTCCGATTTGTGACGCAATTATGGACCGGATAACAAACAACGCATATCCTGTCATGATAGACGAAGAAGTCTCAATGCGGAAAAGGCACGGTCTTCCGGAAGAAGCCGAGCCATGACGCTGACAAGGAAAGAACTTGACACGGAATGGCGGACAATGTTCCTGCGCTGCAAAGACCCTGAAGCTGCTAAGGCCGAAATCCTCACGCTATTCTCAGAAGAACCTGATGATGAACATCAGTGGACGGAACAGGATATCTACGAGCAGTCGCGGAAGATCATCCGCAAATACGAATAAAAGAATCCATATGAGCGTGCCTGTCTGACATTCTCTCGGACAGGCCTCCGCTCAAGTGCGGTTCTAAGTCCGGCAAGGTGCGGTCGAAAGTCCGTGTCAGTGCGGTTCTGGCGCCAGCATACACATGGACTTTTTGATTTTTTATAATATCCCTGTTTAGACACTCCTCTCCTAATAGCAGAAAGCTTTTGGAAACAGACATAACTTGTGCTATAATAGACATAATGATCACACAAGGGGGCACCTTGCTGCGGCGGTGACACCTTTTTTCTCTGCATACTTAATTACGGCTTGACGGCAAGTGGTTATCTGTGTTATGGTATTCATAGCGGATCAGCTTGATCTCCTGTTGTTTTTATCTTTGCAACTTAACTGTAACACAGGTCATTGCTGCTCTGCTACCTTTTTTCTAAATCATCTCACATCTATTGTAATTCTACAAAAATATCAGTTATTTTAAAAACTATATATTGACAATTACGGAAAATTATGTTATAATGTATTATATTATATGAATATAATGTTTGATAGTTGATATAATAATAATTTTATTTTTCAATTTTAAACAGATTCATATACAGACCCTCTGCCAGTTTTGCTGGGTGTCATCTCAGCAAAAAAAGTGAATCATCAAAATATATCAAAAGCAGTTTCGTACCTTATCCCGCTTGTTTTTCGAAAATCCCTTGCAAATAAATTTTGAAGATCGGAGGAGAACTTATGAAGAAAAAATCTATGAAGCGAGTGATTAGCATACTTCTGTCCGTTGCTGTACTATGCTGTGCTGTCGGTATGGAAGGATTGCTTATCAGTGCAGGAAACCGCTACGACATTACCTTGACCATTACATATCCGAGATCAGGAGAGGCTCCGGAGATACCGTCTGATTTTGAAAGCCTTTCTTCTTTGGATCTCACCTATCTTGGGTGCGAATGGAAAACTGCCGATGATAAGGAACAGTGGGACGACGGCACAGAGTTTATCGAGTGGATGTATACATTTGTGAACAGCAGGAATTATAACAGCCTGAACACTTTTGAAGATGGGATCATGTATCATCAACGCACCTATTTTAAGATCTCAAATGTTTCTGTATCCGACGAAGAAGAGGCAGTCGTCACACTGGTGGACTCTGCAACAAATCAGCAATTTAATTCATCTGAAGTCTATCTGATAAACGGCGAGGAGCTTATCAGCGAGCTCGGAGGAGCAGTAGCTTTACCTTCCGGTATAACGGCAAACGATTCATTAATGTATATTGACACAGGCGCCCTAATTGGCTCACCTTGGGGACATATGCATACCGAAAGCTCTGAATACACATTTGACGATCAGAACCATTGGAAGGTGTGTCCGGAATGCGGAATCAAGCTGGTAGATACCGTTTGTAATCACAGCAGTTCTTATGGCATACTTGAAAGATGGACATCTACACAGAGTGCAACTGAAACACAAGAAGGCATTTGGCAGAAAACATGCAGTTCCTGTATGTATGCATATGACACTGTAACATCTCCTGCCGTTTCTGAACAGACCATTGTTTCCAGTTACGAGGAATTACAAGCAGCACTTGCAAAAGGCGGAAAGCAGTGGATCACCTTAAAGAAAAAAAGTTCCGAAAACACATGGATTTCTCAGGAAGACATGGAAAGTGATGATATGCTGGTTCTGGATGATCCAGATGCCGACATCACGATTGACCTGAATCACTGCAGTGTGATTCGGAATACAGGCAAATACGATAATGCCTTGTTCGACATCCGGCAGGGCAAGCTACGGATCTTCAGTACACAGCTGACGGGCATTCCGGCAAATGATTGGAATATGCAATTCCAGAGTGCAGCATATACGTCCTGTTTGTTCCGCGTTGGAAAAAATGGTGCTCTGCATCTGACAAATATAAGTGGTGCTACGCCTTATCGGGGCATGGCTTATGGACAGCCCATGATCATTTCCGAAGGTGATCTGCAAATCGATGGCGGGCATTACTGCAATATGATCGATACGTTCTCTCCCGACAAAGAAACTCGTGGAGCAGCAATTTTGATCGATGGCGGCACCGCGGTTATCAACGGCGGCAAATATGAAGGCACGGCATGCGGCGTGGCTGTACGGAATGATGCTCAGCTGACTGTGAATAATGGATATATCGGCAGTTGGGATACTGGCTTGTACATTGGAGGTAGTGCAAATGCAGTAATCAATGGCGGAGAATTCGACCGCTATGAAATAAATTCCTCCTCTTCCAAATCTCAGAATTGTGCTGTGATGATGGAAAGTTCTGGTGATCTGACGATACATAACGGTAACTTTTACGGAGCAAAACAGGGTTTGTTCCTGAAATCGGCAGGACAGGTCACCATTTGGAACGGTTCTTTCAAAAGCAGGAATCCCAGAGAAGCCCAACAGGCAGCAATGGTGATTTCCGATATGGAAAACATGAATGTCGCAGTCTACAACGGGACATTTTCAGGAACAACCGGAATACGGTCCAACGTAGAATTCTCGTTGAAAGACATTCTTCCGGACAAGAACGGCAATGGCATGAAAGCTATGGATAATGGTGTGGTGATTGATCTCAACACAGAAGCATTCATATTTGGCGAAAACCGCCTAACGATTGAAAAATCAGTTCCTATAATCACGAAACAACCCCAGAATGTAACTTTGATTTCGGGTAATGATGCAAGGTTCTCTGTAGAAGCAATTGGTGCCGTGCGTTATGAATGGGAAATATTTGATGTAGAAGATGATACGCAGCAGCCCTATTCCAGAGAAACTGTATTGGCACACTGCTCTGGTGTCAACAGCTTTGAAGAAAGTACATTTCAGATTTATGGTGTCAGTTCCTGGTTTTTGAATAAAGCAGTACATGTATGGATCAAAGGCAAGGACGGCGGTGTCACCTCTCACACAGCATATTTTAACATCATTGTCAAATCTCCGGCAGAAGTATCTCAGCTTAAAAACGTGATCGTTGCTCCCGGCGGCACTACGTTTTTCACTTTTGAAACTTTGTATGCAGATGAATTTCGCTGGTATTTTACCAATTACGAATGGGATCAGATAGATAATGAAGAACTGTTGGAATATAAAAGCGACGGTCGCACATTGACGCTGTACAATGTTTCTGAGTTTTGGGACGGAGAAACCGTTTATTGTGATGCACTCAATGAATTGGGGCACATCACCTCGGATAAAGCAGTTATCACAGTAGGTGTTGCAGGAGATGTAAATGCAGATGGAGAATTGACAGTTGCAGATTTGGTAATGCTTCAGAAATGGCTTATCCAATCCGGATCTATCAACAATGGACGACTTGGCGATTTGGATGGTAATGGTATTCTGAACGGTATCGACTTGGTGATGCTTCGAAGTATGCTGATTCGCTGACTTCAAGCAAATAAATCGGAGCATATCCTATGTGAGTTGTTTGAAAAAGTGATGTTTAGAATAATGCACAGACAGTGATTTATGGGCTTGTTTGACAAATTTACAATTTTTCAAACAAGCCATAGGGAAATAAACATAAAGGCAACACCGCGCAAAGCATGTGCGGCGTTGCCTTTACTTTTTCACACGGCATTCATCCTCAAACAATGGGAAGTTAATCCTTCATAATTTAATTAAATGAAGCTTTTTATGAAAAGCAAGAACAAACACATTCTTTCAGGTGTGCTGAGTGTTGCAACGGTGTTAATTGCGGTGATAGTTCCATTATTTGCTTTCGATTTTACACAATGGGATGCGTGAATGTTACAGCGGAGATATATTTGTTGCTGCCTTCTATAGACAGAATGAAGAAAGCTTTCTTGAAGGGATGGTAAAAGGACTTGAATACTTCGGTGGAACACCGCAGAAGATCATTTTTGACAATGCTCGCGTCGCTGTAAAGGAAGGTTTCGGACATCACGCAAAAGCGACAGATAAGTATCTTGCACTTTCGGCTCACTACTCGTTCAGACCGGTGTTCTGCAATCCTGCACAGGGACATGAAAAAGGTCTTGTAGAAGGTCTGGTGGGTCTTGTGCGAAGGAATGCTTTCGTCCCAATGCCAAATATATCAACGATCGAAGAACTGAATGCAAAACTGCTTGAGCATTGCAGTATGTACAGGAGCCATAAGATATCCGGCAAAAATATGACAGTCGGAGAAATTGCTGAAAACTGCAAAGAACACAGGATACCTTTGCCACCGTACCGCTTTGATCCTTCAAATACCATTCAGATAAAGGCTGATGATTTCTCACTTGTGAGATTCGATCACGATAAATATTCAGTGCCGTATCAATACAGTTCAAAAATGATAACCGTCAAAGGCAGTGGCAATAAAGTAGAGATTCTGTTCTGCGGTAAAACAATTGCTGAATATGACAGAGATTACCGCTATGATCGAACACACTATTGTCTTGAACATTACATAGGACTTATCGAAAAACGCCCGAGAAGTGTTTACAATGCTGCACCGATAAAGGAGACTGTTCCCAAGGAACTCTATGATTTCCTGATGAAGTTGGACAGCCCAAGGAAGATAGTCAAAGTAATGAGGCTGTATATTGAGGTGGCGATGAATTATTGAAGCATCTGGCATATACTGATCCGTATGATACGCTGCACGCCTGTGCGATCGCTAATACGGTAAAAAATGTACCAATAGAAGCATCGGTAAGGATAATTCTTCCTGACCTTAAACGATATGATTCAATGCTGAAAGGCGGTGATGCAGTATGAACAGCATACAGAAAGAAAAGATAAAGTTTTATGCCAAACAGCTCAGAGTACCCACTTTCAATAACTATGAGAAAATCATAAGACAGCTTTCAGTTGATGACAGTTATGAGCAGTTCCTGATCGAGTTGATGAAACAGAAACTTGCAGAACGCTCGGTAACAGGTCAGAAACGCAGGATAAAAGCTGCGAAATTTCCGTCACTGAAAACACTTGATGAGTTTGATATGTCAAGGCTTGAAAATGTCAGCGAAAGTACTGTACGGCATCTCGCTTCCTGTGATTTCATAAAGCAGCGTCAAAATATCGTTATGATAGGTAACCCCGGAAGTGGAAAGACGCATCTTTCGATCGCTTTGGACATGAACGCCTGTGAGGCGGGGTATCGGGTAAAATTCTATACGGCTGTCAATCTTGCTGCTGAGCTTGCAGAAGCTGTACAGGTGAACAGACTGTCCAAGCTGAAAAGAGCCTCAGCAAGATAGACCTGCTGATAATTAATGAGCTTATAGCATTTCCACAGAGACCTCTTTAAACCTTGTGTAAATCTCCGGAATGGTGTATCATAAAAATAGCAATTCGGAGGGATCACCATGCCAAGGTACAAAGACAGCCCGGAAGTACGAGCAGCAAAACAGGAAAGAAAAGACAAGCTGAGAGAATTTTTATCACTGCTTGAGGTTGATGATATGCATGACCTGCGCTCGCTTTTTAAGGAGATGGTAGGCGAAGTGCTCGAAAACGGACTTGAAGCGGAGTTTGATGATGAGCTGGGTTACAGCAAATATGACTATCGCAATAAAAACACGAAAAACAGTCGAAACGGGTATAGCAGAAAGACGCTCAAAACAAGTGGCGGATCCGTGGAAATAGCAGTTCCGAGGGACAGAAACGGAGGTTTTGAACCCCAGCTGATCAAGAAGAATAAAAACACTCTGAGCGGCGATATTGAAGAAAAAATCATCTCCATGTACGCCAAAGGAATGACCACAAACGACATATCAGCGCACATCGAGGACATATACGGCATTGAGGTGTCGTACAGCCTTGTTAGCCGTATAACGGATAAAATTCTGCCTGTTGTAAAGGAGTAGCAGCAGCGTCCTCTTGAAAGCATATATGCGGTAGTTTTTATGGACGCAATACACTATCACGTTCGCTGCGAGGGCAGGATTGTCAAGAAGGCTGTTTACATATCGATAGGCATTGATATGGACGGCAAAAAGGACGTGCTCGGAATGTATATCGGCGAAAATGAAAGCGCAAAATACTGGCTGCAAATCCTAAATGGGCTTAAAAATCGTGGCGTTGAGGACATATTGATTACCTGCATAGATGGTCTTACGGGCTTTCCCGAAGCAATATCAGCCGTATATCCCAAAACGGAAATACAGCAGTGCGTGATTCATCAGATACGTAACAGCACGAAGTATGTGTCATACAAGGATATCAAGGCTCTGATGGCGATTTGAAGAAGGTTTACGGCGCAGTTGACGAAGAAACTGCCCTTTATGAGCTTGAGCAATTCGGCAAGAAATGGGATTCAAAATATCCGAAAATATCGCAGTCCTGGCGCTCTCATTGGCCGGAATTGTCCACATATTTCAAGTATCCGCAGTCGGTCAGAACGCTGATTTACACTACAAATGCAATAGAAAATTTTAATCGGCAGCTGCGGAAAGTGACGAAGAATAAGGCTGCTTTCCCGAACAATGACGCTCTGCTGAAAATGCTGTATCTTGCCCAGTCGGATATAACCCGCAAGTGGACGGGAAGGCGCAGGGATTGGGGAGAAATACATTCCCAGCTTGAGATTTGGATCTATGCCCTTTTTGCCTGGAATGCTTCTTGTACATCCATTACATAAAATATTCAACTTCTACAGCACAAATATGAAAGATAGCATAAATCTGCATTGAATATAAATAAAGTTTAAATTATACTTTATATATTACAAAGAAGCAGAAACCGAAACAGGCATCAGGGGGAATGAATTGATGAAGCACTTCAAAGTAAGGCTGCCTCGTGCAGCCGCAGGGCTTACGGCAGCGGCATTGCTGCTTGCTGCTGTGTCTTATTTTCCGGTGTAGCCCATCGCACAAGTTGTCTCCGTTTCAACCGTCGCCAATCCAATCATATGGTCGGATGTGCCGGATGATGATGTGATCCGGGTGGGGATACCTATTATATGATCAGTACCACCATGTTCTTCAGTTCCGGTGCACCCATTATGAAATCCAAGGATCTGGTTTCCTGGGAGCTTTGCTCCTATGTGTATGACACACTGGCTGATGGGGATATCCAGAATCTGACCAACGGCAAGTATGATTATGCGCACGGGCAGTGGGCAGCCAGTCTGCGGTATCACGACGGTATCTATTATGTGTTCTTCGGCAGTTACGGTACCGGAAAGTCCTACATATATAAAACCAGCGACATAGAGCACGGTACCTGGACTCGCACGGAGCTGAACGGCATGTACCATGATGCTTCCATGCTGTTTGATGATGACGGGCGGAACTATCTGGTGTATGGTGCTGGCGGTGAGATCAAGATCAAGGAATTCAATGCGGAAATGACTGGCTTTCGACCCGGCGGTGCGGACAAGAACTTGTTTAAGACCGGGCTGGACGGGCTTAGCGGAGAAGGTTCCCACGTTCAGAAGATCAATGGATATTATTACATTTTCTTGATTGCATGGCCCAGCGGCAGAATCGAGCTTTGCTATCGCAGCAAGGATCTGCTTGGAAATTATGAGGGCAAAACTGTGCTGAATTCCGGTCTGGGAACCTACGGCAGCGGTGTGCCCAGGGTGGCATTGTGGATACGCCGGATGGCAAGTGGTACGGCATGCTGTTTCAGGATCATGGCTCCGTGGGTAGAATCCCGGTGCTTGTGCCGGTGACCTGGGAAAATGGCTGGCCGATGATGGGCGTAAATGGGAAAGCTCCTGTGACTCTGGAAATCGATGGGGATTATGCAGGCACCTTCCTGGCAGGGGACGATGATTTCAGCTACAGCAGCAATCAACTGAATCTGTTGTGGCAGTGGAACCACAATCCGGACAATACCGCATGGTCTTTGACGGATCGGCCGGGCTGGCTGCGGCTGACCAATCAAACGCTTGCGACCAATCTGCTAAATGTCCGGAATACGTTGACTCAGCGGACGGAGTGTCCCAGCTGCTCCAGCGTCATCAAGCTGGATGCCAGCGGCATGAAGTCGGGTGACTATGCCGGTTTGTCCGCATTCCAGCTTAAGTATGGCAACATTGGCGTGTATGTAACCGACAGTGGCGAAAAGAAAATCTATATGGCGGAGAACGGGGGCTATTCCAGTAGTGCTGCGGTGACGGACAGCTACAACAAAATCATTGCGGAAACGCCCCTCGCCGGCAATGAGATCTATCTGAAAGCGGAGTTTCTGTTCAATACGGTGGATGAAAATCTGAATGTCTCTTATAACCTGGATAAGGCGGATTTCTACTATTCCTACGACGGTAACAGTTGGAACAAGCTTGGAAATACCTTGAGCATGGCATATGACCTGAAGCTGTTTACCGGCTACCGTAGCGGTATCTACAGCTATGCCACCAAGACCACCGGCGGCCATGCGGATATTGACTTCTTTGACTATGAACGTACAGACTGGAACCCCCCTTCTGTGATCGAACCGGATGCAAATGGATGGTACTTTCACAGTACCTTTGAGGGAACCACAGATGACTGGACCGGGCGAGGGCTGCGGAGGTATCGACCAGTGGTCGGACTGCATATGCAGGCAGCGAGGAATTGCTGGTACAGGGCAGAACGGCTGCATGGAACGGAGCAACACGCTCTCTGAATACTCGTGCCTTCAAGCCCGGCAGTGCCTATAGCTTCAGTGCAAATGTGATGTATCTGGATGGGGGTGCATCGGACACCTTCTTTATGAAGCTTCAGTACAGGGACGGCAATGGGGATACCCAGTATTCCACCATTGCAGAGGGGGAGACCATCCGGGGTGAATGGGTGCAGCTGCGCAATACCGGTTATGTAATTCCTGCGGATGCCTCTGATATGCAGCTTTACATTGAAACCGCCGACAGCACCAACAATTTCTATGTGGACGAAGCCATTGGTGCAGTGGAGGGTACGGAGATCCAGGGTGCCGGAGACGGCAGAAAGCTGATCCGGGGCGATCTGAATGAGGACGGCAGAATTGATGGTGTAGATCTGGCACTGATTCGCCGGGGTCTGACTGCCGGCTTTGCGAACAGTTATGCAGAGATTGCCGCAGACGTAAACCAGAATACGCAGATTACTGTAGCGGAGGCAGTGCTGATTCAGAACTATCTGATCGGAAGAATCCGGGAGTTCCCGGTGGAAGCACCGGAAAAATCTGTAGGGTGATGCGGCGCAGTGTAAAAATAGTATTCATGGTAAATTATCCCGCAAAAAGCATCCGTGCTGTATGCTCTGCATGGTTATTGGCAGAATGAAGGCGGATGGAATTACGGCGGTAGCATAAATGACCTGAAAAATGTTTTTCGTTTTGTCCACCAAATATTCGCTTTTTGCATTGAATTCTGATGAAATTACTCTTAAAATAAAAGTGTAGTTTACGATTAATTAAAGATAATGCGTTTTCTTATAAATTACAAAAGGAGAAATATTTATGAAAAAAATAACATCTATTGTTGTGTCGGCTGCGTTGACAGTGTCGATGTTACTAAATGCTGTTCAGAAAGTAACAATACATGCAGACAATCCATTAGCACAGAATGTTTACACGGCTGATCCAGCGCCAATGGTTCATGATGGAACACTGTATCTTTATACCAGTCATGATAAAGATGGTTCGGATTATTTTTATATGCCGGATTGGCAGTGCTATTCTACCACGGATATGCAGAACTGGACTCACCATGGAACTGTACTTTCAGATACAGATTTTTCATACTCTGAAAAAGATACTGCATGGGCAGCTCAGTGTGTCGAGAGAAATGGCAAGTTTTATATGTATTGTCCGCTTTCAAATGCAGAAGGAGGAGGACGTGTTATAGGTGTTGCCGTTTCAGACAGTCCAACAGGTCCGTTTAAAGACGCTATTGGAAAACCTCTTTTAGGTCCGAACTGGGATTATATTGATCCGACAGTTTTTATTGACGATGATGGACAGGCGTATCTTTATTTTGGCAATCCTCAGCTTTATTATGTGAAGCTCAATGAAGATATGATTTCCTATTCCGGAGAGATACAAAAGGTTGATATGAGCCAGGGCTTCGGCGTCAGCAGCGATTCTGATAGTCGTACAGGTGCTCTTTATACTGAGGGACCTTGGTTTTATAAGCGTGGTAACCTTTATTATATGCTTTATGCAGCAGAGGAAATTCCGGAGAATATAAGTTATTCTATTAGCAGTTCTCCTACAGGTCCATGGACTTATAAGGGCGTTATCATGCCAAAAGGCGAAGATGGGTCGGCTTTTACAAATCATTGCGGCGTAATTGATTATAAAGGTCATTCATACTTTTTTTATCATAATCAAAGACTTCCCGGCGGAGGCGGATTTACTCGTTCTGCTGCAGTAGAGGAATTTTCCTATAACAGCGATGGCAGTTTTCCTGTCATCAGGATGAGTAACGACGGACCTGAACAGCTTGAGGCTTTAGATCCATATGTACGAAATGAAGCTGAAAAGATTTGCTTTGAAGTTGGTATTGAGACAGAAAGTTGTTCTAATGGCGGCATGAATGTTGCCAATATTGAAAATGGTGATTATATTAAAGTGTCTGGCGTTGATTTCGGTACAGGCGCGGAAAGTTTTACTGCAAGTGTTGCATCTGCAACAAATGGTGGAAAAATAGAGATACATCTTGATAGTATAGATGGACTGCTTGCCGGAACTCTTGACGTTCCCGGAACAGATGGCTGGCAGAATTGGGTGGAGGTTTCATGTGATATCAGTGGAACTGAAGGAAAGCATGACGTTTATTTCAAGTACATTGGCGGTGACGGTTATCTCTTCAACGTGGACTGGTGGAAATTTAAAAAAAATAATGCGGAAACCTCAACCGTTTCAAATCCTATCATTTGGTCGGATGTTCCTGATCTTGATGTTATTCGTGTAGGGGATACCTATTATATGGTCAGTACAACTATGTTTTTTAATCCCGGTGCTCCTATCATGAAATCTAAGGATCTTGTTTCATGGAAGATATGCAATTATGTTTATGATGTTCTTGCCGACGGAGATGTACAGAATCTTAAAAATGGCAAAAACGATTATGGTCATGGACAATGGGCTTCAAGTCTGCGTTATCATAACGGCACTTATTATGTCTTCTTCGGAAGCTACGGAACCGGAAAATCATACATATATAAAACTAATGATATTGAACATGGTACATGGACGAAAACCGAATTGAATGGGATGTATCATGACGCTTCACTCTTCTTTGATGATGATGGAAGAAACTATCTTATTTACGGAGCAGGCGGTACAATTAGGGTTAAGGAGCTAAATTCCGAAATGACCGGCTTCAAGGAAGGAGGAGCTGATAAAGAACTGTTTTCAACAGGTCTTGACGGGCTCAGCGGAGAGGGTGCCCATATTCAGAAAATAGGAGATTATTATTATATTTTTCTTATTGCATGGCCAAGCAATAGCGGAAGAATAGAGCTTTGTTACAGAAGCAAGGATATTCTCGGTAATTACGAAGGCAGAACTATTCTTGACTCGGAAGGAGCAGCTCAGGGTGGTATTATAGATACTCCCGACGGAAAATGGTATGGACTTGTCTTCAAGGATCATGGGGCAGTAGGACGTGTACCTGTACTTGTTCCGGTAACGTGGCAGAATGACTGGCCAATCATGGGTATAAACGGAAAAGTTCCTGCAACTATTGAAATCAACGGCAGTTATAACGGCACTTTTCTTGCGACTGCTGATGATTTTAGTTATGATTCAAATAAACTTGCTCTGGAATGGCAGTGGAATCATAATCCAGATAATACGGCATGGTCGGTAACTGAACGAAAAGGTTATCTTAGACTGAGAAATAAATCGCTTGCAACAAATATTCTTGATGCGAAAAATACGCTTACTCAGCGAACAGAAGGTCCGTTTTGCAGCAGTATTATAAAGCTTGATGCATCAAATATGAAAGCAGGCGATTATGCGGGACTTTCTGCTTTCCAGTATAAATATGGAAATGTAGGAGTTTATATTGCCGATGACGGTTCAAAAAAGATTTATATGGCTGAAAATGAAATTGCTTCAAGCGGAGGCGAGATTTCGGAAAGCTATAATAAAATAATTGAAGAAGTAGATATGACAGGAAACGAAATATATCTTAAAGTCGATTTTAAATTCAATGATGTTAATGAGAGTAATATTTCGTATAATATTGATAAGGCTAATTTCTATTATTCCTATGACGGAAGTAATTGGATAAATATAGGAAATGAATTGAGCATGAGCTATGATTTGAAATTGTTCACAGGTTACAGAAGTGCAATTTACAGTTACGCCACAAAAACAATAGGAGGCTATGCCGATATTGATTTTTTTGATTATGAGCGTGCCGAATGGAATCAGCCAGAAGAGATAAAACCAAATAGTCTTGGCTGGTACTTTAGTAATGGTTTTGAAAACGATACGGAGGATTGGACAGGAAGAGGTACGGCAAATGTTGCTTCCAGCGCTAATACAGGATATGTAGGCAATAATTCTCTATTTGTTTCAGGCAGGACATCTTCGTGGAACGGAGCGCAGAAAGCTCTTAGCGATAGAGTTTTCAAGCCGGGAAATGAATATAGCTTCAGCGTAAATGTGAAATTTGATTCAGAAAAAATCACTGATAAATTTTTTATGAAGCTTGAATATTTCGATGCAAATGGCAAAAAACAGTATGCTCTTATTGCAGAGGGAATAGCTGTAAAAGGAGAATGGATGCAGCTTTCAAATCCGAATTTCAAGATACCGTTAGACGCAGAAGATATGTATCTTTATATTGAAACATATGATAGTAATAACAACTTTTATATTGACGAGGCTATAGGTGCAGTCGGCGGGACAGGAATTCTTGGTGCGGGAGTGCAGAAATTTATACTTGGAGACATTAATTTTGACGGAGTTGTTGATGCTTATGATATGATACTTGCCAGACGAGGATGTTTAAGTAGTTTTGACAGTACATTGGCTCAGGCGGCTGCGGATGTTGATCAAAATGGTGTTTATGACAAAGCAGATCTTGTATTGATTCAGGATTTTATTCTTGGAAGAATTAAAGAATTTCCTGTGGCTTGAATGTTGATAATTTAATTTTAGAAAGTTGTTAGAACTTGTGTTGATATGGAAGATGTGCGGATTTTCAAGTATAATTTTGCTGAAAAGACGTGTATAAAAAAGATATTCTTTGATACAAAATTAAAGGCAGTGTTGCATAGTAAATGAGCAACGCTGCCTTTTTTCTATAGTATGTTATTCTTTCCGCTATTGCAAATAACGCAGAAAAGAATTATCTGATAGTGCCAGAGCCCACCTATTTTGTCATCCAGAAGTGAGCATATTTTGTCAAGGGCAGGCACTGTATTTTGTCAAGCTGAGGTCGGCAGAAAACAAACTGACACCTCCCAGCGGAGATGTCAGTTTCAGATATAGAGAGCAGATGCTCCCGGCAAAATCCAACGAGGCGCTCAGGTCGCTCCCCAGCGTTGCCCTATCCTCCGTCGTGGGCAAAAGCCCGTAGGTCAAACCACCTTGCGACTCCGCATTCTGCGCATGATCTCAATCTGCTTGTGCAGATTATCCCGTGTGGTGTTGCGCAAAAACTCAGATTTGCAGCCGAGCTGTATCAGCAGATAATTGTAAAAGCTGCGCGGTGTCAGCTTTGAATCCGAGATGTACAGCACCATGTATTCCGCTTCCGGCAGCTCGTCTTTCAGACGGCGGAGCGTACTTGTATTACCCGTTCCGGGTTCACCGATCAGAACAGCAAAGAGCTAGTTTTTGGCGGTGTATTCCAACCTGCTGAACACCTCCGAGCTTTGGTGCGTTTTGTAAAGCACGCTGGTCGGAATGCCGCGCGTGAACGGCGTATGCTTCATTTCATAGAACAACTCAAACGTTTTCATCATCCTCCAAAGCTCTCGTATACGAGATTGCAGCCCGGCGCTCCCTTTCTTCTGCGGTTCTGGAAATCGCATCGAGAAGGCGTGAGGAATCCGCAGGGATACGGTCGACCTCCGCACGCTTCGGCTTTTTGCCCACTCGTGTGCCGACCTTTACAGGCTCGGCATAAAACGGCTCATTCCCTTTGGCTTCGACCCGTACCTTAGCGATGTTCTGCGGATCATAGACCACATCGACCTGCTGACCGGCATACAGAAGCCCCACATCATAATCCTTGCCCATGAAACTGATGCAGCCGGACTTATTGACCTTGCGCAGCTCACAGTGCAGAAAAGCACTTGCCGGGAGCGCTTCGTCGGGATAATTCAGTGGCATAGAACCGCATTTAAAAGCGTGTTCGGGAGTAATACCGAGCGTGCTGTGAATCTTGTGGTGGTAGCATTCCGAGAGCCACGCATTGAACATCTTGTTAAGCTCCTCGATGCTGTCAGGCGGATTCACGTCAACCTCTGAGATGAACGAATCAACGGTACGGTTGAAACGCTCCTGCTTACCCTTGCCCTGCGGATTGCGGGGCTTAGCATACAGAAGCCGGATACTGAGCAGACCGAAAGCACGCTTCATCCAGCGGGTGCGGTACTGAGAGCCGTTGTCGAAGTAGATACGGCGCGGAACACCGTACTTCTGAATGCCCTGCGTGACAAAATACATTCACTTTTGGATGACAAGATGGGTGGGCGGTAACAGATAGCTTGCAATGGCGGTGAGTATGAATGTTTATAGATTTTTAATATGGTTCGATGAAATAACTTTGAATTGTTTAGGAGTCATTCCGATACAATTTTGAAATTGCCTTAAAAAATACTTGTCATCTTCGTAACCGCATTGATCAGCAACAGATGCAATGGGAATATTGGTGGTGTATAATAAATATTTGGCTAATGAAATACGGCTTCTGATGCAATCCTGATGAAAACTTACTTTAAAGCATTTTTTATAAATTGTTCTGAGATGACCTGGGCTGAATGTATACTTTCTGCATATTTCGTCTGTTGACGGCGGTTTTTTTGGATTAAGATAAATCGAATTACGTATTTCCAGCATTTGCTCATAATGCTGAATCGTAAATCTTTTACTGTTCATTTTTATTTGTTCAGTTAAAGCAGAAAAATGTTTTTGTTTCATTTCATTATATTGCTCGGTATTACACAAAGGAAAAATACTGTAAACATATGAATCCATTCCATAGTTGGAAATATACGTTTTGTGCTGAGTAATAATAGATTCTAATTTGTCGGCGATTATATGTTTTGATTCGATGTTGGTTTGTACGAATAACAGGAAGGTCGAATCATCAATTCTTCCGCAACTATCGCATTTATGGTTTGTAATTTGAAGGAGGGCATCAGTAATATCAAGCAACGATTGTATCTTATTGCTTTTATTAAAATTATCATGAAACAGGCAGGTTTTGAGCATAACAGAGAAAATAGTGCCGTTTTTATAATCGTCGTGCCTTAGGAGTTCATAAACTTTTTTCATTCCTGAGTCGTTTCTGAGAGAAGTCAGAGAGTCGAAGTTTTCAGTCATGGACTGACATTGCATCAGATAATTGATATCATGTTTCATTCTCAGAAATTCAAGTCCGTTTGCAACATAAGTAATCCAGTTTCTGTATATATCGTCATATACATCTGATGAATTATATTTTAATACAATATATCCAAAAAGTCTTTCTTTGAAGTGGAGTGGGTTGAAATAGTATACGGCAGCTTTATTATGTTTTTGAAATATTTCGCTTATGTAATATTGACTGATTTGGAAAGGCGTATTATCTTTACCAAAAACAATACTGCGACATATGAGTGTATTTTTGTTTATTTCGGATTTACTTTTATGCCAGCCGTCGAATAAGCATAAAAAAATATTCTCTACATTGCGTACAAGATATTGAAAACTTCCAAGCAACTCTATAAATTCCTTCAAGTTATGACATTCGGTCAGCTGCTGATTCATCTGACTGAGAAGATTCCACTGTTCGTATGTTGAATGCATACGTGCAAATTGCAGCTCTTCATTCATCGCTTTTTTAGAACAATTGCAAAAGCAGCTTGTTCCAAGCTTGAATAAACCTTTTGGAGAATGAATCTCTCCGCATCCGGTGATTTGTAATTTGCTGAGTAATATTCTAACCGCATTTTTTCCAAGTTGTTCTCTGTTACGCTGATATGTAGTGAGCAAAGGCGAATGTTCATAACGATTCCATGCATAGTCGTATCCGGTAACAGCAAAATATTTACTGATATCTATGTCTTTTTCAGCGAATTCGTCTAATAACCCGTAAGCCATATAATCATTTGCGCACATTACCGCTTCAGGATATGGACGCTGTCCGCTGATGTATTCATCTGCAAGCTTACGTCCTGAAGACATCCAGAAATCTCCGAAAATAACTCTGCGGCTGTCAAAGGGTATTCCATGTTTTTTCAGTGATTTTTTGTAACCGTTTAACCGAATCTGAGAACTCTGAATGTCGCTGGGACCGGTAAGGAATTCAATATTTGTAAATCCGTGATCATCTATAAAGTGATCTGCAATATACTCAATGTCACTTTCGTCATCTGTATCGATCGAAGTTGCATTGGGTAAGTCAAAATCAGGAATGAATGCTCCGCAAACAATGATAGGTATAGATTTTTGTTGAAGAAGATATTCACGAACCTTAGCTCTAGGTTTATCGCATCGGAAAGGTTCTGAAAGTACAATTAATCCATCAAATTCCTCAGAAAGGATTAGTTCGTATATCTGATTTTCATAAGGAAGCGGATAGTCCCAGCAATTTAAGTTGTATGTGTTTGATATTACGGCGGTATCAATATTATGCAATTGTGCTTCTTTGATGATGCCTTTGATAATTTCACGCTGAGCTGAGCCGTTTACTTCTGCACCAATGACTCCAAATATCATTCTTTTTTTCATGTTTATAATTCGCCTTTCTGCGAAAGTCACCAATGGTGTTATGAAAAAAGTGCTTTCACTGTGAAGTTTTGTGCGTCATTTTTTTAGGGAGTGTTGACACTAAGATAATATGCAGATTTTCAAGCATAAATTTTATGTAGACAAGACAAAAAGTCGCAGGCAGGCTGTCGCCTGTCAAGACTTTTTAACGCAGGATGCGTGAAATTTTGCCGAAAAGATGCGTTGTTAGGCTTAGTGCCAACACGGCCTAGATGAATTACGCTTTGTTTTCAAACGTATCTCTGTTTTGTTAAAGATGAATATATTATACATTGTTTTTGTTGGAATGTCAATACAAATCAAGCCGTTTTGTCCACCTTTTTTTCAAATTATGAGTTGATATTTTATTTGTTTTAGAATATAATGAAATTATAGAATACCATTTTGAAGTTGAGAAATAGGGAAGCACTGATTACGGCAATTCCAGTTGAGATTAAGCGGAAAGGAGATGAATAAAAATTTTTCACAGCAAAGACGACAACGCAGTCCGTAGGAAATTTTTATCAGCGAATTCCACTTTATTTCAAGTGGAATTGCTGTAAATATGGTGCGCTGGATTTTTGCACAGGATGACATGCCAAGCCGAAAGCGGTATTTAATCAGCGGTTCTCTAGGCAACGATAAATGATTTGTGGACATCCATGTCACAGCTGATGGGGGAAACGATTTTCAGCATAACACATTCCTCGCAAATAGTTTTTGAGAAATACGGATATTGACTGGATTCTCAATGAAAGATTGAAGCAGTGTGTCTCTTCAAAGATAAGGTTACAGGGCTCGAACCATACTTATTTGTGTTAGAAAGAGAAGTCGGCACACATAAAATTCGGTTCAGTGAATGCTGTTCACACTCACCTTAACGTGCTCTGTAATGTGCCTGTTTCCTCAAAGATATTATAAGAGCCTGTTTGGTATTTTTCGTACGTCCTTTCGGCAAATTTTGACGGCGACTGCGTTAAAAATACTTGTAAGGCGACAGTCTTACTGCGGATTTTTTCCTTGTCCTCAGCATAATTATACTCGAAAAGCCGTACAAAAAAAGATACTGAACAGGCTCTAACGAATTATTACTTGCTGCGCCATATACTCGCACATAGGTTTCATTCTTTTGTGCCTTGTAGCGTAGCAGAAAGGAATGGTCATAAAATGAAATTTAAAAATCTGTTAGCATCTGTAATGTCAGGCGTTCTGGTATTTGGAATGCTGCCATTTAACGCTGCATTGGGCAACGGTGAAAAAACTAATCCGATACAGCAAGTGTTTGAAGACCTTTCATTAAACGCAGAATCAATTAATGTTTCTGCTGCAAGCAGTAATTTCCGACGTCCGATCAGCAACGAGTCTCCCGTATGGATAGTACATATCGATTCGTGGAATTACCCTGATCCTGAGAAAATTATTGACATTGTTCCGGAGGATGTTCTGCCGTATGTTGTTTTTAACCTTTCTCTGTCAATCAACTATAGTCCTACGGAACACAGGTGGCTGATGGTTCAAGACGGTATTGAATGTGCACGATCTTGGATGAAAGCCTGTGCGGACAAAGGAGTATGGACAATGATTCAGCCTGCGAGCGGCGGTCAGTGCCATTTTCCTGACTATGCTGCCGATTATGATCTGGATAATACGATCTTCGGAGAGTTCTTCAGGGATTATCCCAACTTCATCGGATATAACTACTGCGAACAGTTCTGGGGATTTGACACAGAAGACTTTCCTGTAACATATCAGCAGCGTTACGATCACTTTGCCGCCCTCTTAAAGTTATGCAACAAATATGGCGGCTATCTGGACGTAAGCTGGTGTGAAAATCAGTGGGGGTCAGCTCTTAATCCAGTTGCAATGCTGAAAACCAATGCCAACTGGGAAGAAGCATGCCGTACATATTCGCAGAACTTTATACTTGAAGAAAAATATACTCAGCCAGGTTATATTGCTGATGTTGAAAGCGAGGTATATGGTGCTTACATTTCAGGTTACTGCGGAAATTACGGCATACGTTGGGATGATACGGGTTGGTCGGATTATCCGTGGAACGGAGGGGATTTAGATCCCCAGACTCACGAGCAGTATCGCCTTTCCACGAGTTTGCCGATATACTTTGAACGTATGGCGATGAACGGTATGACTGTTATCGACGGACCTGAACTTGTATGGAACGACTGCATTAAAGGCCTTTGGGACGGAACTGATGACGAAGGCTATAAATATCGTCGTTGGGATTTTTACGACCAGTGCAAAAATGCAAATCTTGATCTGATGCGTAAATTCATTGACGGAACAATTCGTATTCCTGACAGAAAAGAAGTAATTGACAGAACAAAGGTTGTTGTTATTCAGGATGTGGACTCCGGAAGCAATGATGACAAGTACTGTTCGTATAAAACGCTTTTTGAGGGCTTATATCGCGCTGATAATGACGGAAATTATAAGGATAATCATAACCCCTTCAAGAGTACGGGACGTTATCAGACGATTCCAACTGTATATGGTCTTGCAGATGATCTGGCAAAATCCATTCCAGTACAGATAAAGCAGTCAACAATAGCTTCACGCTGGAGCAGTATTTCTGACAAGCAGGCTGAATTTAACAAGCTTTATCCTGATTCCTATTACGCAAACTGCTATATTGCCAATAATCAGAATTCATGGGTTACTTATTATAACAGCAAGTTGGACGAAGGCTATAAAGGAGCGCAGTTTGACCTTAAATACAATACTTGTAAATCCTTTGATATTAAGCATCAGCTTTATGGATCTGCTTTTATTAATGAATATTCTGATCACATAGACGTTTATATGAACAACTATGACGAAGATGCATCAACAACTCTGAAAACAGAAAGCATTACAATTGCCGGTGCAAGTTCCAAACCATCATTTACAGCTAAAGATAGGGGCGTTAATCAAACAGCAAGTGTTATAACAGAAAGCTGGAGTAATGGTACGTACACACTTACTGTGAAGCATAACGGACCTGTTGATATCTCTATCAAATGCTCAGGCAATGAGACGGGACGCCTTACTTCTTATCCGCAGGCTGTACAAACAGAACCTTCATTCCCTGATTTCTATACCGGTGCTCGTCAGTATGAAGGGGAAAATTTCGATCAAAAAAATATTGAAGAAAACGTTACGAACGGCTGTCGTACGGATGTTACTAAATTTCAGGGCATGGGATTTGTAAAATTCGGAACCAAGGATACTGCTGCCGTTAAGGATACTGTAAAAACTACAAAAGCAGGTGTGTTCAAATGGACGCTTCGCTATTCGGCAACCTCTGATGTCAATTGCGTGGATCTTTACGTAAATGGTTCTAAGATAAAAACGCTTTCGCTTCCAAAGGGTTCAGGATATAGCGACTGGAAAACAATAAGCGAAAATATTAATCTCAATGTCGGAGAAAATAAAATTGAACTCAAGGCTAATTCAACTCTTCCCTGCTCGCTTTACATTGATAACTTTAAGGTCGAGGGCGATTTTGGCGATGCGGTAATTACAGTTGAGCCTCTTAACGGTAAGTTTATAAAAAATCTTATTGTAAATGATAAGGAAAATTCCGCTGATTGGTCAATTAACGAAAAATTTGAAAATGGTGCGCTTTTATTCGGCGACCGTGACGTTACTGCAATAGATATTCCGGCAAATCTTATAGGAGCAGAATTTGTAAAAACTGCCTGCGATTCAAAAATGTTTGCCGAAGATCTGGGCACGTTTACAGCAGGGGATGATACTACCATTTATATAGCAGTCGATAATCGCGTTATTCCGATAATTCCTGAATGGCTAAAGAATTGGACTAAGACTGACGATGTGCTTACAGCTACAGGCAACCTGACGTTTACGATTTTTAAAAATAATTTTAAGTCAGGAGAAAAAGTTACACTTGGTACAAACGGTGGTACTGGCGATAACGCTAACTATGTTGTATTTGCAAAGAATATGGAAACAGTTTTAAACGGCAAGCTTATTAAAAATCTTCAGGTATTCGACAGCGAAAATGCGGCGGATTGGTCGATCTACAATAATACGGGAGTAGGCTCTGTATTATTTGGTGATAGAGATATTACGTTTACAAGCTTCCCTGAAAATCTTGTTGGTGCCGAAACCGTAAAGACTGCCTGCGATTCAAAGCTTGTTACAACCGATTTGGGCGTTTTCACAGCAGGAGCTGATATTACTCTTTATGTAGCAATGGATTCACGCGTTACAAATCCTGTACCAAATTGGCTCAAAGACTGGAAAAATACCGGAGTCACAATGTCAATTTCAAATGATCTTACATATATTCTTTATAAGCATAATTTTAAGTCAGGCGAAAAAGTTATAATGGGTACAAACAGCGGTTCAGGTGCTTCGGCGAATTACATTTTTATGGCTGTTCCTCAGGAGAAAGTTATTAAGGGCGACATTAATTTGGACGGAGTGATTGATGCTTTTGATATGTGTTTGGCAAGAAAAGGCGTAATAGATGGTTTCACGAATACACTCTCGCAGGATGCAGCCGATGTGGATGAAAATGGCATAGTAGATATAAATGATCACAAGCAGATTCAAGATTATATTTTAGCAAGAATCAAAAGTTTTAAAAAGGCATAAGTTTTAAATTTCTAGATCCCTGCACTATTAAATTGTTTAAAGACTATTCATAATGTAATCTTTGCTAATGTATAGGGTTAAATTTTACTCAAAGTCTGCACCAGTAGATATAAGAAAAGGTTTCAGATTGTCTGCTGTGGGTCTGAAAAATAAACTGTGTAAATGCAATTTTCCCAAAATTAATGCCAATACTAAAAATACAGTCAAATAGGGCAACGCTGAGGAGCGCCCCGACGCAGGCTGCGGAATAAAACGGTGAAGAGCAGTGACAGAAATGTTGCTGCTTTTCTTCATCTTCACTGGATATTCCCAAAGCGGATAAACCTCGGGAGTTTGAGGGCAGCGCCCTCAACGGCTCTGCGAAAAAATCTCTGTAAATTCAAAAACTGTGATAAAAGTGATATAT
>ENA-OUOY01000502-OUOY01000502.1-human-gut-metagenome-genome-assembly--contig:-NODE-502-length-27098-cov-17.609511_pt1 | contig 27098 bp, 24 predicted proteins | sample MGYA00237937_ERZ548767 | MGnify/ENA primary metagenome ERZ548767 (study PRJEB26490, sample SAMN05356887) | human gut metagenome | biome: terrestrial biome; feature: human-associated habitat; material... | reverse complement strand
TTAGCGGATTCCAAAGGCAGAGCCTTTGGTGGGGTGTGGGGCAAAGCCCCGCAAACAGCTTTCAGGCGCTCCGCAAAGGGTGAATTCAAAAACAGTCCGGCGGACTGTTTTTGAAGAGGGAACGCCCTGCAAGGGAGGGCGTTCCCTTATCAGATCCACGTTTTCTGACAAGCTGAGTATACTATTATAATAGTATACTGCCGCGGTTATCGAAAAATGACCGCCGATCTTCAAAAATATTATTCGTGACAGTACACTTTATGCGCGTACTGTGTGAAGTGTGCTGGAAACAGGCACAAAAAAGCGGACGCATAAAGCGTCCGCCATTTATCTATTACTTAATTGCCGATCATTCAACGGGAACTACCCAGCCGAATGTATCCTCGATCTTGCCCCACTGGATACCTGTCATTGTATCGTAGAGCATCTGTGAGATCTTGCCGATCTTGTTGTCGTTGATCTCCATGACCTTATCCTTCCACTTGAGGTGACCTACAGGTGAAATTACTGCGGCAGTACCTGTGCCGAATACTTCGTCAAGCTTGCCTGCGTCATAAGCATCAGCGATCTCCTGAATATCGATCCTTCTCTCCTCGACCTCGATACCCTTTGACTTACATACCTCAATCGCGGACTTTCTTGTGATTCCGGGGAGGATAGAGCCCTGAAGCATAGGAGTAACGACCTTGCCGTCGATAACGAAGAAGATGTTCATTGCACCAACTTCCTCAATGTATCTCTGCTCAACGCCGTCAAGCCAGAGAACCTGCGAGTAATTCTGCTTGTGAGCCTCGTCCTGACCGATGAGCGAAGCAGCGTAGTTTCCGCCTGTTTTAGCAAAGCCCATACCGCCTCTTACTGCGCGGACATACTTGCTCTCAACGTAGATATTTACGGGATTAAGACCGCTCTCATAGTAAGCGCCGGAGGGTGAGAGAATTATCATAAAGTAGTACTGTGCGCCGGGCTTAACACCGAGGAACGGGTCGATAGCGATGATAAAAGGTCTTATGTAGAGCGACTCGCCTTCCTTGGAAGGAACCCAGTCCTTTTCGATTTTAAGAAGTTCCATGAGGCACTTCATGCCAAGCTCCTCGGGAAGCTCAGGGATAACGAGTCTCTTATTGGAGTTATTGAGTCTCTTGAAGTTTTCCATAGGGCGGAAAAGCTGAACCTTGCCCTCAGCCGTTCTGTATGCTTTCAGGCCCTCGAAAACTGTCTGACCGTAGTGGAAACACATTGCGGCAGGAGAAAGTGAGATATCGCCGTAGGGACGAATCTCAGGATCATGCCAGCCCTGACCCTCATCGTAGGGCATAATGAGCATATAGTCTGTAAAGATGTGACCGAATCCGAGCTTATCGCCGGGCTGCGGCTTTGCCTTTAAAGTTTCTGCTTTTGTGAACTTGATTTCCATACAATTCAACCTCTTTTAAAATTAGTGTAGTTATAAGAAACTTCGGCGCCATTGCCTAAGTTGCTTTAATCAGTTACCGAGAAGTAATTTTTCTCATAGATGCGCTTGCATATAATAATTGCCGCAGCAGCAGCTCCTGCCGCGATAAGAGACGCGCAGACAGAAAGGGCAATAACGATCTTTCCTCTTTTAGTCATAAAATGTCCTCCTTTTTAAAGATTACTTCACTTATTATTCATTATATCACACAGTTTTGAATAAAGCAATAGTGCATTGAAAATTTTCTTGGCAAAATCTTAAAAAAGACCTGTCCGTTTTCAGGTGGACAGGTCTTTGAACTTTTATTCGATCGGAAGTTCGATAAGTCCGACAACCTTTTTCTGTACAGAAAGTGCGTCAGCGGTGGTAACTCCGTCACGGCTGAGATTGCAGTCAGCGTTTATCATGCCCTGCTCGGTAATATGAGTGGGATCGGTTCCGTCAACTCCGTATTTATCCGTGTTTGCAAGTGCCTGAAGTATCATAACAGCATCTGAAACGTCAACCTTTTCGTCGCAGTTTGCGTCACCGTACAAAATGTCTCCGCCGGTAGTTGTGGTGGTTGCATCTGTTGTTGTAGTGGTAGTCGAAGCTGCGGTCGTTGTGGTCGTAGTTGTGGGCTGGTCATAGTCAATGCCGTCAACTATCTGATAATATGAAGGCTTTGCAGTGTAGTCCTCATTAAAGAGAAGCGGATACTTTGAAGATCTCCAGCTCTGATCGTCTGTAGTTCCCCATACTACTACTGCGGAGATATTGTCGGCATACTTGACAATAGCGTCCATGATATCGCTGTAGTACTTAGCCTGCTCGTCAAAGAGTGTGTTGTCGTTTACAGTAACGTCAAGCTCGGTGATCTGAACATCGAGTCCTGTTTCGGTGAATGCCTTTAGAGCCTTTTCATACGCGCTTACAGACGGGAATGCGTCGCTTCCTGAACGTGCATCAAGGTGAGACTGCATACCGATACCGTCAATGAGTCCCTTTTCCTTGAGTTCGTTTGCCATTTCAATGATAGCTTCTGTTTTCTGCGGCATATACTCGTTGAAGTCGTTGTAGTAGAGCTTTGTTCCCTCGGGAGCGTACTTTCTTGCGTACTCAAATGCGTAGGGAATGAACGAATTATCGCCGAATACAGCAGTCCAGCCGGAGAGATTTCCCTGCGGAGCCTGCTCATAGGTTCCGGGCCTTCTCGGCTGACCGTCATCGAGCCATGCCTCGTTTACAACGTCCCAAGCGTAGAAGTCAACATCGGGATATTCTTCGCCGAGAACTTCAAAAACGCCCTTGATGTAGCTCTCCATACGGGCAAGCATTGTCTCCTTATCGACATAGTCGCCGTTCTCGTCATAGTTCTCCTTGAAGAACCAGCCGGGAGTCTGGCTGTGCCATACAAGAACGTGACCTCTTACAGAGATATTGTTGTCTCTTGCAAAGTTAAGCACTGTTCTTGCGCTGTTGTTGAGCTTTACGGAAACTTCGCCCCCGTTGCCTGCCTCTGCGTTTGCGATACAGCCTGCCTTATCGAGCATATTCTCGGGCTTGAGTTCGTTTCCGAGCGTAATGCTGTTGAAGTGCTTGAGGATAAGTTCCTTTGTAGCCGACGGAGCAAGTTCGCTCTCGGTAACGGCTGTTCCGAACTTGAAATATTTTGCGTAAACGTCCTTTAAACCTGCAATATCGCTTTCTGGGTGAGTCTCCGGCTCTGCTTCGATAGAGAAGTCGTCAACATAGAGGTCTGCGCCGTCGCTTCCCTCAATGTAAAGGTAAGTAGAACCTTCGGTCTGTGATAAGGTGAACTTTGTAGAGATTGTTACCCAATCGCCCTGAGAAACGCCCTTCGCTAGATTTGAGTAGGAAGCATTGCCCTCAGCATCGTTTTTCTGCATTGAGATATTGACAGTGTTGTACCATGCAGTCTTGACCTTTGCAGAAACCTTGTACTTTACGCCCGGTTCAAGTATGGTATCAACTCTTATCTGTGGGCCGTTCCAGTTATTGGTTCTGCCTGTTACAGCCATAACGTTGCCCTGCTCGCTGTCTACATAAGCCGAGATAACGCTGGTATCGGTGTCGCCTCTCTTTGAGAAAGCCGAAACATCGCCATCCTCAAAGTCATAGAAATAGCTTGCGGCATCGGCACTTTTTACAGAGCCGAGCGAGATTCCGGACGGACTTGCCGCATAAACTGATGATGAAGCTGCACACATCATGACTGCACTCATGATACCTGCGGCAAGCTTCTTTGCTTTTTTGCTTTTCATGCTGATTCCTCCATAAATATAAAAATGTTGTAAGGCTACTGCCGCACGATTGCACGGCGTTGATAGTCACATTTTAACATATTATTTCATCAAAGTCAATGCATTGTTAACAACTTCGCAATAAATGAGAAGTTGCGCAAAAACGCAGCAGTCTTTCACATTAAGGTTTTACTTGACAAATTCGCGTATTCTGAGCGTTGCGCCGAGTTTCTCGCATATCGCGCGTGAAGCCTCTATCTGCTCGGGCGGTATAACGTCAACTATAGACATCATGACCTTGGCGCTGCCCTCCTTTACGCAGTCGGCTGTGAATTTCTGCATTGCTTCAAAAGCATCGGGGAACTTTGGGCGTGTTACCTTCATGTACTCCTCTTTTGTACCTGCATTGAGGCTAACCGAGATAATATCAAGCGCGCGGCAGAGTTCAGCCGCAATGCTCCTGCCGTTTATGAGGTCGCCGAGACCATTGGTGTTCACCCTGAGTTTTATATTGCTGTCCCTTTTGCGCAGGTAAGCTGCGACTTCCAGCATAACTCCGAGGCGCTCGGTAGGCTCGCCGTAGCCGCAGAATACCACTTCATTGTACTTTGTAAGGTCACGCTTGCCGAGGTCTGTGAATATTTCCTCAAGGCTCGGCTCGTGCTCCAGCCAGAGAGGGTCGGAACCGTAAGCTCCGTCCGCGTTATTTCGTATACAGAACGTACACGCGCAGGGACATTTATTTGTCAGGTTGAGGTAGAGGTTCTTATCCACCTCATAAGAGAGCGTCATTGACTTTTTCATTATAATCCTTCCTTTTCAACAAGTTAGAACCTGTGCACATAGAATTTGTGTGCGGACAGATCCTTAAGGCAACACCGCACAAGCTCTGTGCGGTATTGCCTTAATCAATGTAAATTCTCGGAACGCGCTTGGAAATTCCGCAAACCACCTCGTATCCGATAGTTCCGTACATCGCCGCAAGGTCGTCAGCCGTGATGATATCGTCTCCGTCACGTCCGATGAGCGTTACGATATCGCCCGACTGAGCCTCGGGAACGTCCGAAACATCTATCATGAGCTGATCCATGCATACTCTGCCGACAATTTTGCAGCGCTTGCCGTGAACGAGCATTTCTCCCTTTGAGGAGAGAAGTCTCGAATAGCCGTCAGCATATCCCACCGTCACGGTAGCGATACGCATTTCCTTATCCGCGGTGAAAGTCCTGCCGTAGCTTATGCACGCTCCTGCCCCGACTGTCTTGACTTGGGAGATCACCGCCTTTACCTCCATTATCGGCTTGAGGCCGTCAGGTATCTCAAGCGAGATATCGGGATGCAGTCCGTAGAGGATTATTCCCGCTCTTGAAAGCGTACTGCGCGAACTGTTACGGTAACAGGTCGCCGCGCTGTTCATAAAGTGAACGTGCGTAAGTCTTATACCCATTCTGTCAAGCGCGTCATAGGTATCGGTAATGAACTCCTGCTGTTTGTCGGTATAGGCGATATTGTCGGGAGAATCGCTGTCGGCTACGGCAAAATGGGTGTAGATACCCTCGACCGACAGCTTATCTATCTTCATCATCTGCGCTATCTCGTCAGCGCACTCCTGCGGAGTATCGTGTCTGAGTCCGATCCGTCCCATGCCCGTATCTATCTTTATATGGCAGCGTATCGGCTCGGGAGTATTCTTCGTGAGCGCAAGGGCATATTCGGTCGAGACCACGCCCTGAATGATGTTGTACATGGCTATCTCGTGGGCATACTCGGGCGGGGTATAGCCGAGTATCAGTATATCCGCATCAGGTGCAAAAGACCTTACCGCGATAGCTTCGTCAAGATTTGAGACGGCAAAATATCTTACGCCGCACTTCTCGGCAAGACACCTTACAATGTGCTCATCGCCGTGACCGTATGCGTCAGCCTTGACTACCGCCATTATCTCGGTCGGAGGCGAATTCAGCCCCTTTATTATCTCGACATTTTTTCTGAGCTGAGCGAGCGACACCTCTGCCCACGCTCTCTTTAAATATGGTTTCATTGTCTGTCATATCCTTTCCTGAACGCTGCCGAGGCGCTGAGACCGGTCTCAGGCAGCAGCAACTATTAAAATTTTATTACAAGGCTCAAATTTTTCTTGAAATAAAAAGCCGTGTATGTTATAATTGATAATATATGGTCAACGACGCGTTTATCGGAGGTAAAGTATGCTTTTTTCACTTGATTCGGGACTTCCCGTAAGTACAAAGCTCCCCGAGGATCATGACCCTGAGCGGACTGTCTGTTTCACGGGACACCGCGAAAAGAGTATCCAGCCTTTTGAGGGGAATCCGCTGTACCGTCCGCTGACGGTCTCGGCGGTAAAACTCATGATATACCGCTGCATAGACCTCGCTGTCGGGCAGGGCTACAACTGCTTCATAAGCGGCCTTGCAACAGGCACAGACCTGTGGGCTGCCGAATACGTCATGAAGAAAAAACTCAGCGGCAAAAAACTCTCCCTCATCGGTGCTATCCCGTATCTGCGCCACGCAGAACGCTTTCCACAGGACTATAAGATCATTCTGCGCGATGTCGAAAAATGCGCCGACTGCCTTGTGACTGTCAGCGATTCGCCGAATATCACCTACGGAAAAGGCAGCGGAAACGTCTCACAGTCGCTTTACCGCGACAGGAACTACTTCATGGTGGATAATTCCTCCGCCGTCATCGCCTTTTTCAACAGCAGCGAGTTCAAATCGGGAACGTACCAGACATTGTCATACGCCGAAAGAAACGGCAAAAGCATCTGCCGCTTCGGACTTGGCGACATCTTCCGCCTGATGTCCGGCACTGAACCTGATATGCGGAAAATAGCGCGAAAGATAGCCTCGGTCGAAGGTTTCCCCGACCTTGTTCTGTAGCCGCCGCAGTACGGCATATATAACATTATATCACATTCGCGGGATTTTGCAAGTGATTTTAACATTTATCCACCATTTTCAACCAAGTGTTGAATCGTGTGTTTAAACATTCATGGGGAGAATTAAATGTTGAAAATGTGGAAAACCCTGTTGAAACACGAAAATACGACATTAATTTTAAACTTTGCTTTTGGGAAAACTATTTTCATTCACCCTGATATGAATATTTTCACCCCTGTCATTACAGTTATACAGGCGGACAAAAAGGAGAAATCAGAATGGCACGAAAAAAGAGCGGACATATCGCTGTCCCATTTCTTATCACAATTTTTATCGGACTCATCGTTGTCGGCGGAATGGCTTTCGGAGTATACCGCTACTTCGGATTCGGCAAGGAGGCGGCTCCGCCCGAGCCTACACCGAGAATAAGCAAGCAGGTGACCTACGAGGACAACCACACTGTTCTGCTCGTACTCGAAGAACCCGAACAAAAATGCGCCGAGACATTCGTCCTCATGCGCTCGATACCCGTCAAGAAGCAGATACTCTTTATCGGTATCCCGACCAACACCATTGCTCTCGTTGACGGCGAACAGCAGAGCATTCAGGGCGCATACGACCGCGGCGGAGCTGCTTCCGCTGCCGAATTCACACAGCAGTTCATGGGCGTGACCGTGGACAGATACATGAAGTTCGACTCTGACGCTTTCCGCAAGGTATGCGATATTTTCGGCGGAGTTACCTACGCGGTCAACGCTGATATCGCAGGCTTCAAGAACGACGGCAGTCAGCAGTACATGAAAAGCGATCAGATAGAGACATTCGTGACATACTCGATGTTCAGGGACGGCGAATCCGAACGTGCATTCACTGCCGCTTCGGTACTCTCCGCCATGATAAATCAGACAGACGGAAAGAGGATCGCCGACAGCTTTGACAGCAACTTCAACGTCATAATAAACATGGTGGATTCAAACGTAACGGCTGTTGACTATAAAAAGCGCAAAATGGCAATAAAGAATATGTTCGAGAACGGCACGACCATTGCTGTTACGCTTTCGCTCGACGGAAGTCCGGCAGGCAGCGACTTCATACCAAGTGAAAACTTCATCAACACTCTCAGAGAGGATTATTTTACGGACTGATCATGTACAGGAATATTTTTGACACACACTCGCATTACGCAGACAGCGCATTCGACGGCGACAGAGATGAACTTCTTGCGGCTTTGCCGGATAAGGGCGTTCGATTTGCTGCCCTCGCCGGTTCTTCAATGCAGGATTCCGCCGAAAATGTCGCACTCGCGCAAAAGTACGGCTACATCTACGCCGCGGTGGGAGTTCACCCCGAATCGGTTGACGAAACTCCGTCAGACTATCGGGAAAAGCTAACGGAACTCGTAAAAAGTTCCGAAAAAGTACGCGCTATCGGCGAGATCGGACTTGACTACCACTACGAAAACTACGACAGGGATAAGCAGATACTCTTTTTCAGGCAGCAGCTTGAACTCGCAAGGGAACTTTCGCTCCCCGTCATCGTTCACAGCCGAAACGCTTCCGAGGACACGCTTGACATACTTAAAGAGTACAGACCGGCAGGCGTTGTGCATTGTTTCAGCGGTTCTGCCGAAGTTGCCAGAGAGGTAATAAAGCTGGGAATGTACATCGGCTTTACAGGTGTTCTCACGTTCAAAAACGCGAAAAAGGCTCTGCGCGCACTCGAAGCTGTGCCGCCCGACAGGCTGCTCCTCGAAACGGACTGCCCGTACATGGCTCCCGAGCCGCTAAGGGGTCGCCGCTGTGACAGCTCAATGATCTGCTACACGGCTGAAAAGGCTGCGCAGATAAAGGGCGTCTCCACTCAGGAACTGCTCGATATCACCTGCCGCAACGGCATGGATTTCTACCACATTCCACATTGACAAGAGGTTTTAGCTTATGTTTTACTGCTGCGGAATCACAGATAAGGGCGTAATGTCCCACAATGAGGACGCTCTGCTCATCGGCGGCAAGGTCTGCACCGAGGGGAGCTGCATAGAAAAACTGCGCGCACCGTTCATAATTGCCGTTTCGGACGGAGTTTCGGGCGAGCTTTCAGGCGAAGTCGCCTCAAAAATGGGTCTGGAAAACATTGCGGAGATAAGCTACAGTTCCGCCACCGACCTGCGCGGAGAACTGTCGGGTATCCACAGAATGATAGCCGAATACAGTGCGGGACAGCCTGAAACACGCAATATGCAGGCAACTCTCTGCGGCATCGCACTTGACGAAAACGGACACGTTCTCTCGTTCAATGTCGGCGATTCGCGGCTCTACCGCTATCGGAGCGGCAGACTGAAACAGCTTACCAAAGACCAGTCGTTCGTCCAGCTTCTCTACGAGGAGGGCACGATAACCCTTGAACAGCGCAGGACTCACGTTCACCGCAACATTATATTCCCCGCGTTCGGCAATGCCAATGCAAAGCCGCAGATAGACATACTGGATATCGGCTGCATGGAGTACGGCGATGTTCTTATCCTGTGCACAGACGGTCTCTCCGATTACGTCTCGCCCCTCGATATCGAGGAGATAATGGAGCTTCCGAAAAGTCTGCCGCGGCGGCTTGAACTGCTGCGCGACAAGGCTCTCGAAAAGGGCGGAGAGGACAACATAACCGCAGCGGCTGTCGTTTACTGCGGCGAATAGCACAGCCGCAGCTTTCCAAATAACCGAACAATAACCGAAAGGAAGATATATTATGATTATACTCGATGATTTAAGAGTCGAAATGACAGGCTACAGAAAGGAAATGACCGAGCTTGCCGATGTTCTCGACATCAAGGTGGCAAAGGCAAGGATCGAACAGCTCGGCGAGGAAACCGCAAAGCCGGGTTTCTGGGACGATCTTGAAAATTCACAGGCTGTTCTCAAGGAACAGAAGGCACTTGAAAGAAAGATCGAAAAGTACAACAAGCTAAACGAGAGCCTTGAGGACGTTATAACCCTCATTGAGCTTTCTATCGAGGAGGAGGATGACAGCTCCATTGAGGAGATAAAGTCCGAGGCTGAAAGCTTTAAGAAAAAGCTTGAGGAGGAGCGTCTTGCTACCCTTCTTACGGGCGAATACGACAGTGCAAACGCTATTCTTACATTCCACGCGGGCGCAGGCGGAACAGAGGCTCAGGACTGGGCAGAAATGCTCTATCGTATGTACAACCGCTGGGCGGAGCGTCACGACTATAAGGTGGAACTTCTTGATTACCTCGACGGCGATGATGCAGGTATGAAGTCGGCATCTATCCTTATCGAGGGCGAAAACGCTTACGGCTACATGAAGTCGGAGTCCGGCGTTCACAGACTTGTCCGTATCTCACCGTTTGACGCTTCGGGCAGACGTCACACATCTTTTGCCGCTCTCGAAGTAATGCCCGAGATCGACGACTCGATCGAAGTCGATATCCGTCCCGAGGACATTGAAATGGAAGTTTACCGTTCGAGCGGTGCGGGCGGACAGAAGGTCAACAAGACCAGTTCGGCTGTACGACTTATCCACAAGCCGACTGGAATCGTTGTTTCCTGTCAGACACAGCGAAGCCAGTATCAGAACAAGGATTACGCTATGAAAATGCTCCGCTCAAAGCTCATTGAGATAAAGGAGCGCGAACACCTTGAAAAGATCGAGGACATCAAGGGTGTTCAGAACCAGATCGCGTGGGGCTCGCAGATACGCTCGTATGTATTCATGCCCTATACTCTCGCAAAGGATCACCGCACGGGCTTTGAAAACGGCAACATTCAGGCTGTTATGGACGGCGATATTGACGGATTCATCAACGCTTACCTCAAATCGCTCTCTCACGGAACTTTAGAAAAATAAGCAAAAACGGGACGCTTAAAGCGTCCCGTTTTGATTTGTCCCAAAACATAGGCCTCACTTGCAGGGTGTTGCCCCACACCCCACAAAAGTCTCTGCCTTTGGGATCCCGTTATTATCAGAATGTCACACTATCTGTTACTGTAAAAGTTTCGATATCTGCCGCTGTTATGGTGTTGTTTACCACAACATAAACGTAATCGCCGATATATATCGCTCTGTTGAATCCGGTATCAGATGAGTCTGTGTCAGGTTCTATCATGCCGCGCTGTACAAACTCTCCGTTTTCGTAGGAGAAGAAAACATAATAGTATTCGTTCCTGTCATATGAGCTGTCACTGCCGTAATTGTATTCGTTTCTGCATATCGGAACGGCTATGAGATTTTTCTCGGGAGCTACCATTAATGCCTTGCGCTCCCACTGAGCCTCCGAGTAAACGCTGATCCATGACGTTTCGTCCTCACTGCCGAGTATTTCAACACTTCCCATCTGGCGGAGTTCATTCGGATCGGAATTATCGAACATGACAAGCTTTACGCCGTTTGAGATACCGTTGTCATCTGCCACGCCGAACCCGAGAAGCTGACCGTCACCCCATTGCTGCATATAGGTGCTGTAGCCGGGGAGTTCAAGCTCGTCAAGGATAACCGGAGATGTCGGGTCGGAAAGGTCGATCGAAAACAGCGGATCAGTCTGCCTGTAGGTCACTACATAAGCCATATCGCCCGAAAAGCTGACCGATTTTATATTCTCGTCCTCGCCGAATCCCTTTACGCTGCCAACTTCGTTGAGGTCGAGGTCAAGAACGTAAACGCGGTTTTCGCGGCTTATAAATTTGTATGTGTAGTATCCGCTGTCGTCTGACGAATCGCTGAAAGCGTCCCACCAATATATGTCATCATCTGTGTAGTCATATGTCTTCTTATATGTGTCCTTGGTAGCCGCAACACGGAAATAGCCGTTGTACTCGCTCATCGAGAACTGATCCTTTACCACGCCCTCTATCGTGCAGGACGCGACAGGAGTGATTTCGCCCGCGCCTATGGAAAAACGCGTAATGTCGGTATCGTCCCAGCCGTAAGCCGTGTACAGATTGTCTGACGAACAGTAAATGCTGCCCATATAGCCTGCAAGAGCCTTTGTCTGAACGGGAGTCGCTGCGCCAGATGTATTGAGGTCAATGCTGCCGATGAGCGTATAGCTGAGGTTGTAAGAATCCCCAAAGCCTTCCTCGGGGAGGAAGATATCGCCTGCTGCAAGGTAATTAATATCGTCGTTTACTCCGCACGCCGGAATATACTCCGCGATCATGTTCTCGTCCTCAATATCCGTGTAGGAAGCTGTTTCATAGTTGCTGACAAGATAGAGGTATCCGTCCGGCGAGATCCTCACGTCAGAGTACGCTCCGTCCTGACTGTAAACATCTATTAGCTGCGGATCGTCTCCTGCTGTGAAGAATGCGGCGCAGGTGGTGTAACACTCCGAATAATCATCATCGGAGTAGCTGTAGCCGCTGCCTATAACAACTACCATGTCATTATAGAGATACATATCATCAACGTTGAAGCTGCTGTTGTCGTATTTCGTATAATATCCGCCGAAAATATCACTCAAATTGATTTTTGCGCTTGACGTTAATGTACCGTTGTCAGCGTCCGCCACTTCGAGATAGCAGACAACATCGTTGTAATACAGTCCGTCCTCTTCCGGCTCATAATAATTGTTTATGTGGTAGATACGCTCGCCGTCAGTCTTTACGGCATCTGCCTCAAGAACGTCCTGCTCCTGATCGTAGGTCTCGTAGAACTCGCCGCTGCCTGTATCGGAAGAAGCACCTGTGGCTTCACTCACGCCATTGTCGGCAGGAGCTGCTGACTCAGCGGCGGAATCCTCCATTATTTCAGCCTCACCATAAACCGTATTTGAATTACTCTTTTGGGCACGCTTATATGATTCGCCAAAAAGCGTATAAATCTCGCTGTAGTCGGACGCTCCGCTCATGTACGAGCCGACTTTCTCGGTTTTGTCGCCGCCTTTCTTATAATTCAAGCCCGATGTCATTTCAGAACGGCTCGCCTTGCGGTCTTTGTCGAGCAGACCGCTTTGATTCCCAAAGTAGACCGCAGAAGCTCCGACAACCGCACAGGCTGCTGCACCTGCGGCAATTCTCGTACCTACTCTTATCCTGCTCCTCTTTTTCGCCGGAGCTTTTTCATCAAGCATTTTCTTTACATTCTCGGGAGAAAGCTCCTCGGGAACAGGCTCTTTTTCGAGTGCCCTTTTGATTTTATCAACATTGTTGTTATTAGTGTTCATAACCATTCTCCTTTCGCCTGCCGTTCGCAGACCGCGCCCTCATCGGAAAGTGCTATCCTTAGCTGCTGCTTTATTCTGCTTAGCCGCGAACGCACTGTACTCGCTTTCATGCCGCATAACTCCGCTATCTCTCCGCTTGTATACCCTCCGAGTACCGACATTGACAGCATAAGCCGCGATTCGCTCCCAAGCCTGTCGAGAGCCTCGTTCAGCTCCGCGCTGTCATAGCTGAAATCGGTAATGTCGGGCAGAGTTTCGCTTAGCGTATCCTCATTGCGGAAATAGTCCCTTTGCTTTCGCTTTATCTTAGCCGCGAGAATGGTCATTATCCAGCTACGGAAATTCCCCGCGTCTCTCAGCTTTTTTATGGAACAGAATGCATCTATGACCGTATCGCTCACGGCATCTGCGGCGTCATGCGTGCTCCTTAAACTATAAAGTGCTATATGGTACATATCCTTGTATACGGTCGAGTATAACCTTGCAAAAGCCTCGCTGTCACCCTTTTTCGCGAGTTCTGCATCTGCGATCATATCTGTCATGGCTGATACCCCCTTTGAATCGATTCATAAAATTAGTGTCGCCCGAAAGAAGAATTGATGCATGGAATATAAAAATTTGGCTGTATGCACAAATGGCAAATCGTCTTTTTGTACATACAGCCTAAAATTTATTCTCTTTTATTGCACTGCTGAATTATGAATTAGCTCTGCCGAGGAAAGCTGCTCCGATAAGTCCTGCGTCGTTGCCAAGCTTGGCGATAACGATCTCTGTGCGCTTTTCGGACTTATTAGCGAAGTCCTCCTCCTCAACGATCGCCTTTACGGGGAGGAGAAGCGGATCGCCCTCGTTGCATACGCCGCCGCCGATACAAAGAATATCGGGCTGGAAAGTATTGATCGTGTTTGTGATTCCTGCTGCGAGATACTTGATATACTTGTCAACAACAGCCTTTGCATACTTGTCGCCTGCTCTCATGCAGTCAAATGAAGTTCTTGCAGTTACCTTGCCGCGCTCCTCAGCCATTTTGTTCATTATGCTGTCGGGGTTCTCAGCCATTGACTCCTTAGTCATTCTGATGAGTCCCGTAGCAGACGAATAAGCCTCAAAGCAGCCCTTTCTTCCGCAGGTACAGGGTGCGCCGCCAACTTCAATTACAGTATGTCCGATCTCAGCGCCTGCAAAGTTTGAACCTGCATATATTTTGCCGTCAATTACGATCCCTGCGCCAACACCTGTTCCAAGGGTAATGCATACCGCATTCTTTGCTCCCTTTGCAGCGCCTGCAACATATTCGCCGTATGCTGCTGCATTTGCGTCATTCTCGATATAAACGGGTGTATCGTTTCTGCCGATGAACTCCTTGACATATTTAACAAGGGGTGTGTTTATAAAGCCGAGGTTGTTCGCTCTCTCAACAATGCCTGTTGCGCTGTTTGCAATACCGGGAGTACCAATGCCCATCCACTCGATATCGTCCATTGTGAGCTTTGCGTTCTCTACAGCCTGTACAGCCATTTTCGCCATATCCTCTGCAATTTCCTTTTCAGGACGCGGACAGTTTGTCTTTGTGCTCGCCTTTGCGATGATGTTGTAATCTCCGTCAACTACACCTGCAACGATGTTTGTTCCTCCGAGATCAATACCTACATAGTATTTCATTTGAAAAATCCTCCTTAAACTACTGTGATGATTATTGTGCAGTTTCCTTTTATACAGCAATTATCCGTTCCTGCGGGAACAAATACTCCTGAACCTTTTTTTGCGGTGAGTATCTGCTCGCCGCCGCAGAATACTTCGCACTCTCCGTCAATGACGAGAATATGCCTGAAGCTGTCTGCCCTGTTTTCGAGGCGAAGCTCTCCGCCCCCGATCTCATACTTTTCTACGTCAAAATACTCGCACGAAGCAAGCTTCTGAACCGAAACAGAACCGCCGATGTTCTCCGCGCCGTTGGTTTGCTGCTCGGGCGACGGGTCAAGAGATGTGACCTCGATAGCCTTTTCAACGTGAAGCTCGCGCGGCTTTCCGTCCGCACCAAGTCTGCCGTAGTCGTATACTCTGTATGTTACGTTGGAACTCTGCTGTATCTCAGCGATGAGGATACCCTTGCCTATCGCATGGAGAGTTCCGGGCTTTATGAAGAAAACGTCACCCTTTTTTACGGGAACGCGGTTTACATATTCAAGGAGAGTATTGTCGGCGATCGCCGCGCGGAACTGCTCCTTTGTAAGCTTATCCTTAAAGCCGTAGATAAGCTCTGCGCCCTCCTCGCAGTCAACGATGTACCACATTTCAGTCTTGCCGTTGTCGTTTTCGTACTTGCGGGCGTAGTCGTTATCAGGGTGTACCTGCACGGAAAGGTTGCCCCTCGCGTCAATGAGCTTGATAAGAACGGGGAAAGTGTCAAACTGTGTACACTTTTCACCGAGAGCCTCGGGGTGCTCCTGCGCGAATTTTGCAAAGCTCATGCCCTCAAGTTCGCCGCTTGCGATAAAGCCCTCGCCGTCAGGGTGACAGCTAAGCTCCCAGCTCTCTGCAAGGCGGTCAAGGTCTGATTCCTTGCCGAATTCTTCTCTCAGGCGCGTTCCGCCCCATATATAGTCTTTTATAGCGGGTTTTAGCAGAAATGGTTTCATTTTTTACCTCCATGTTATAATAATACTCAGCCGAACTGCTCCTCAAACTCCCTGCGGCTTCCGCAGTAGACGTTAAGGTCAATGTATTGTTCATCGCCCTCATAGCCGTCAAGTTTGCCGTGGTCGCAGTACTGCCAGAACTGCCAGTCCATAAGGTCGGGTTCAAAGTTTACGCTCCGTATCCAGAGCGGATAATCGGAAAACTCCGACTTTACATACCTGAAATACGCGGGGATAGTGGTGTAGATTATCGGCTTTACGCCATAATACTCCTCAAGCCGCTCAAGCAGGGGGCGGAGTATAGCCTCGGTCTCCTCAGATGACGGCTTGTGTATCTTCTTGTCGCCGTAGTATTCAATATCCACAACGGGCGGCATATCTATCTCGTCCTTTCCGACAGAGGCGATATAATTAGCCGCCTGTGTTTCGCCGGAACTGTCAAAGCTGAAAAAGTGATATGCCGATATCTTGATGCCCGTTTCCGATGCGTTGTCGAGATTGTAGCGTATCGAGTCGTCGGTGTGGCCGCTTCCCTCAGTTGCCTTTATGAAGGCAAACGAAACGCCCTGCGAATGCAGCTTCTGCCAGTCGATAGTGCCCTGCCAGTTGGAAACATCGACTCCCCAGACGGGATACTTCGATGTGTTCACGGCTGCCTCTGAAAAGTAGCAGCCTGCCGCCGTTGAAGCTGCCATGAACGCAAATCCGAACACGCAGCAGATAATTCTTCTTGTGATAGTACGCATTTATTTTGCAACGTCTCCCATTACAATGCCGCGGCCGTTCGTGGCAAAATAAACTCTTCCGAAAACCTCGCTGTCGCCTGTTATCGAGTAGGTGAGGTTGCCGAAAAGGTGATTGTCGTCATTGAGGCGAACCCAAGTCTTGCCCTTGTCTGTCGAGCGATAGATACCGTCGCCGTGCGGAGTATCGTTTCCGCTGACGTTATCGTTGCCCATGACGTAGATAGTCATGTAACCGCCCTCTTTTTCGGGTGCGCCGAAACCAAGAGCCTTGGCGTTTATGGTTTTAAGAACGGTGAAGTTTTTGCCGCCGTCCTCGGTATACATTATAGAGCCGCCTGTAGCTGCCCAGACGTGTCCCTCCTTGTCACCGACTGCCGTGAGCACGCTGTTGTCGGTGAGTATCGCGCCTGTCGGTTCAAAGTGATAGCCGCCGTCAGTCGAGATGTAGAACGTTCCCTCGCAGGTCGCGTAGAATGTCTTGGGATTCACACGATCGGCGATCACCTTTGCACCGTAGGATATTCCCTCACAGTAGTACCAGTTCTCGCCGTAATCGGGCGTAACATAGGGCTTTCCGCTTATTGAGGCAGGCTTCCAGATAATGGTCTTGCCGTCTGCTGACATCGCCACGCTGCCGCCCTCTGATTTTTCGGGCAGTCGGGTTATCGTGTTCCACACAGCGCCGCCATCAGTGGTGTAGTTGAGCGCGGCTTTCTTTGAGTCGCTCGTATAGACCGCGCAGTTTCCGTCAAGCCACGCGCAGTCAACCGACTGGGCGTCCCCGTTTTTGAAGAAGTGCGCATCATCGGGAGACTTTTCAACATCAAGGTGCGAAAATCCCGTAAGATCGCCCATTATCGAGTACATCTGCGGCGAATTTTCGTCATATGGCGGAGCTACCATATTATAAACGGCAGTTTCCTCTATTCCCTTTGCGTCAAACTTTATTGTAACGGGCGTTTCACTTCCGAGATCTGTGAGATTCTCGGTGGAGTAGAGCGTTGCTCCCGTGCCGTAGCTGACCTTGTCGGAATTGAACGGATCAAGCGCAACGGCAGCCGTCCACCAGCCGATAGATGCCTCGCCCCTGCCCCATGTGAGCCAGTCCGCCTCGGAAACGTCCATCTGATAGTTCTTTTCGGTCTTTGTATAAAGAGCGTCCCAGCTCTCGCCGCCGTCCGTTGAGCGGTAGATATTGTGTCCCTTGTCGTCCCAGAAGCTGAGTGAGGTAACGACTATCGTGTCATCGTCCTGCGCGTCAAGGGTGATCCCGCCGAATCCGCCGTATCTTCCGTCATCGAGCGAGGGCGTAATATCGGTAAACTCCTGCGTTTCAAGGTCAAGCTCATAGACCGCGCCGTTCTTCGGGTCAACGTTAGGCCCTGCCGTGTCCGAGCAAGCCATATACATCTTGCCGTTGGGCGAGATCTCTGCCTGAAGCGGATAGTAGCCTGCAATGTTGGCTGGCAGAGTTTCCCACGTTTCTCCGCCATCGCATGACTTGTAAATGCACTCGCCGTTCGTCATGGCTGCACCTGCGTAAACGTCATTTGTGGAAGGGTCAAACTGCACCCACATTATTCCTATGCTGTTGCCCTCCTGAGAATAATCGCCCTTGACCGGAAAAGACTCGACCTGCGCCCACGTCTTTCCGTAGTCCTCGGACTTCCAAAGGCCGCTGTTGCGCGAGCCGAAGTAAATGTTGCTGTTGTCCACGGGATCGACCCTGAGCCGCTCGCCGACTCCGCGTCCCGAATTGTTGCCGCCGCAGCCGAACGGCAGGTCGAATCTTGTCCATGTTTCGCCGTAGTCGTCCGAAGCGATGAGCGCACCGTTTTCGCCCATGTAAGTTCCGCAGGCAGCGTAAACCCGCTTTGGCTCAACCGGATCGGTAGCTATGCTCTCTATGCCGATGAGATTCCACTCGTCACCGCCGAAGCAGTCCGTTATCGGCACCCACTTGTCCTTATCGGTATCAAAGCGGTAAGCTCCGCCGATATCGGTGCGGACGTAGGCAAGTCCCTCCTGCGTGGGATTGTAAACTATGCCCGTGATGTAGCCTCCGCCGCCTATCGCGACATTGCTCCAGTCGTACTTTACAGCCGCCGCGTCCTTTTTATCGTTACTGCATCCGCCGAGAACGGTCATTGAGAGAGCAACTGCTGCCGCAAACGCAGAAATTTTCTTAATGCCCATTATTCCCCTCCCGAGAAGAAATATTACCACTATCGTATCATAAAATCAAAGAAACGCGCAAAGCTAAACTTTGTGCTGTTCCGCCTTATCCAATTATATGCTTGGCATTATTATATCACATAAAATGGCAAAAATCAATAACTTTGTCTATTATTAATGCATAGAGTTATTGATTTTTGCAGATTTATATGGTATACTGTTAAGGCAATACCGCACAGGCTCGTGCGAAAGACACAGACAGCCGCCGCACAAAACCGTAAGGCGGACTTTATGCGATGCTGCCTTAGAGCCTGTTCAGTATCTTAGGGAGTGTTGACACTAAGATAATATGCAGATTTTCGAGCATAAATTTTACGTAGACAAGGCAAAAAGTCGCAGGCAGGCTGTCGCCTGTCAAGACTTTTTAACGCAGGATGCGTGAAATTTTGCCGAAAAGATGCGTTGTTAGGCTTAGTGTCAACACGACCTAATAACACTGCGGATTCTGCTCCGCGAAAACAGGAGGGCTAACAATGAACAAGACAATCAACCAGATAGGCAATATGCTCGACAGACGCCGTATTCCGTATCAGTTAAGACAGGACAACGAAAATGTACTCAGATTCCAGCTCAGACTTCCGCAGAGCGGCGCTGACGTTATCTTCATGATAAGCTTTATTGAGCAACAGAGCAACTTTAATCTGTCCGTGAGCCGCATTGCGCGCTTCAACGCTCCGACAATGGACGCTTACAGACTCATCAACCGCTTTAATGCCGACCCCAAGTCGTACAACTGCAAGATGTTCCTCGATTCGGAGGGTTATGTGATAGTTACCTGCAACGCTGTTATCGAGAGCGGTGCTGTCGTAAAGCAGGTCGAGGAATACATCGGGATCGCACTCGATACCATTGACGAATATTACCCCCAGCTTGTTGAAGTGATCGAAAAAGGCAATGCCGAGTGGGAAAAAAAACACTCAGAAAACTGATCTCAGCATACAAAAACCTGTCAGACAGCCGAAGATACCGCACATTTCTTGCGATGACAGATAATAAAACAGATATCCCGAAAGAGGTTCAGCTTTGAACGCTTTCGGGATATTATTTTCCTTTTCTGCCGATAGCGCAGCTCTCAGACGGATAAAGGAACTCACGATAAACTTACAGTATAATTATTTTGTGCAGTCCTACAAACTTTATTGCTGCATCAGACAAATTAGAGTAAAATCTATTGAATTTACGTGAATATATGATACAATTATTACATAGACTTGTTGGGGGTGTTTGTATGACTGCTGTGAAAAAATTTGCCGATAAACTGACTTCGGTTCTTCTCTCTTTGCTCATTTCAGGTATGTGCCTGAACATTCTCCCAACGGCTGATGCAAACTCCGCCGAACAGCGCGACTTCAACGAAATGGCGGACGAGGTCTGCATTCTCGTGAACGAAGCAAGAGCCGAGGCAGGACTCGAACCCCTTTACATGGTTCCATATCTCTGCGGCGCTGCCAATGTGCGTGCCCGCGAATGCATAACGCTCATCAGCCACACACGTCCCGGCGGCGAAAACTTCAATACCGTTATTGACGGCGGTCTCGTTCCTTTTTCCCGTGCAGGCGAAAATATCGCGGCTGGTTCGGACAATGTTGAGGACGCTTTTGAGCAATGGCGCAACTCCGAATCGCACTGGAACGCTATCCTCAATCCCAAATACACCCACATCGGTATCGGCATATGCTACGAACCGAACAGCGAATTCGAGTGGTACTGGACTCAGCTTTTTGTGGCTGTCGATCAGCCGCTCGATAATCAATATATCCCCGAATATACCGACTTCCCAAAGGACAGCCTGTCCGAATACGCAGGCGACCTCAATGCTGACGGCGTTATCAACAGCTTTGACCTCGTTATTATTGAAAAGTACCTCATGGGAGCTTCTACTCTTGATTCGTCTCAGCTACAGTGTGCGGACATTTATCAGGACGGCATTGTTGACGAAAATGACGTGCGTGTGCTGACAGAGTACATTCTCGGAAAGATCACCGAGTTTCCCGTTGAACCGACTCCATAACCCTCAAGGACAAAACCGCATAAAGCCGTCAATTGTGCTTTGTGTGCCGATGTCTGAAGTGTGTTCATACCAAAAAGGCTCTCCTCCGCGGAGAGTCTTTTTTGCGCGGACAATTTTTTGTTGACAAATATATACGGAAATGCTATAATTAGTGATATGTAAGCGCAGACTGTATACACCGTTTGTATAAATTTTAAATATATTGGTCTGTATTCCACAGGAAGGAGAAGGCTTGCTATGAGTAGTTCAATTAATCCCGAGTTTAAGATGAGAGAGGTCGCTGAGCGAATTAAGGCTGTACGCGAGTCGGTAGGCCTCACTCCTGCTGAAATGGCTGAGAAAACCGATATCTCCGCCTACGAATACCTCGCTTATGAGGGCGGCGCTAAGGATTTCAGCTTCAGTTTCATCTACAAGTTTGCTAATGTGTGCGGCATTGAGATTGCCGACCTTATGGAGGGTGAAAGTCCGCACATCTACAGTTTTGATATCACAAGAAAGGGCGAGGGTCTCCCGATCGCACGCCGCAAGGGCCTTAGCTATCAGCGTCTCGCGCCTAAGTTCAGAAATAAGCTCGCCGAGCCGTTCCTCGTTACTATCCCCTACATTGACGAGGAGTTCCGCGTTCCGCACCCGCATTCTCACGAGGGTCAGGAAATGGATATCGTTATCAGCGGTCAGCTCAAGGTTCAGGTGGGCGATAATGTAGAGATACTCAACGAGGGAGATTCTATTTACTACGACAGCAGCGAACCCCATGACGAATGGGCTGTCGGCGGCAAGGAGTGTAAATTCTACGCCATTGTTTGCGGTCTCAATCAGCCGCAGCACGCTATCCAGAACCTCGAACCGGTCATTCTCCCCGGCGTTACCAACTTCGACCTTGCAAGAGTCAAGGATCCTATCGCGGACAAGTTCATTGAGATCCAGACCGACTCCGAAGGCTCGCTGACAGGTATCAGCTTCAAGAACGATGATACTTTCAACTTCGGTTTCGATATCGTTGACGGACTCGCTGCAAAGTGCCCCGACAAAACGGCTCTTATCTACGTTTCAAACGAAATGGAGGAGAGACGCTTCACTTTTGCAGAAATGAAGAAATACTCCAACATGACCGCAAATTACTTCAAGTCCAAGGGAATCAAAAAGGGCGATAAGGTAATGCTCGTCCTCAAGAGACACTATCAGTTCTGGTTCTCTATCCTTGCTCTCCATAAGATCGGCGCGATCGTTATCCCTGCTACCAATCAGCTCGTTCAGCACGACTTCACTTACCGTTTCAAGGCGGCTGACATTAAGGCTATCGTATGCACAGGTGACGGTGATGTTGCTCATCAGGTTGACCTCGCTATCGAGGAATGCGGCATGGACATCATAAAAATGATGGCTCACGGTCAGCGCGAAGGCTGGGCTTCATTCGATGACGAAATGGCAGAGTTCAGCGATGTTTTCGAGCGTCCCACAGACCCCGAACTCCTTTCATGCGGCAGCGACCCGAACCTCATGTTCTTTACATCAGGTACTACCGGCTACCCGAAAATCGCTATGCACAGCCATAAATACGCTCTCGGTCACTTCATTACCGCGCGCTACTGGCACAACGTTGACCCGAACGGCATTCACTTCACTATTTCCGACACCGGCTGGGGCAAGGCTCTTTGGGGTAAGCTCTACGGTCAGTGGCTCAGCGAGACCTGCGTATTCGTTTACGACTTCGACCGCTTTGATGCAAACAAGATACTTCCCATGTTCAAGAAGTACAACATCACTACATTCTGCGCACCGCCTACAATGTACCGTTTCTTCATCAAGGAGGATCTCAGCAAATTCGACCTCACTTCCATTAAGTACGCAACCGTTGCAGGCGAGGCTCTCAACCCAGAGGTATACAATCAGTTCCTCAAGGCTACGGGCGTTAAGCTCATGGAGGGCTTTGGTCAGACCGAGACCACTCTCGCTATCGGCAACTTTGTCGGCATGACAGCACGCCCCGGTTCAATGGGCAAGCCGAGCGTTCTCTACGATATCGACATTGTTGATCCGGACGGCAAGCCCGTTAAGACCGGCGAAACAGGCGAGATAGTTATCCGCACAAGCGAAAATGTTCCTGTTGGACTCTTCCTTGGCTACTACAATGACGAGGTAAAGACCAAGGAGGCTTGGCACGACGGATTCTACCACACAGGCGACACGGCTTGGAAGGACGAGGACGGCTATTTCTGGTACGTTGGACGTGTTGACGATGTTATCAAGTCATCAGGCTACCGTATCGGACCTTTCGAGATCGAAAGCGTTATCATGGAACTTCCGTATGTTCTCGAATGCGGCGTAAGTGCTGCTCCCGACCCTGTAAGAGGTCAGGTCGTTAAGGCGTCTATCGTTCTCACAAAGGGAACTGTCGGCACTGACGAGCTGAAAAAGGAGATACAGGACTATGTAAAGAAGCACACCGCTCCTTACAAGTACCCAAGAATCGTTGAATTCCGCGATGAACTTCCAAAGACTATCAGCGGCAAGATCAGACGTGTTGAGCTTAAAGGCTAATATAAAGAAAAAGGACGCTTTAAAAGCGTCCTTTTTGCTATGAATGGGATTCTAAAGGGTTGTTAACCCTTTAGCGGATTCCAAAGGCAGAGCCTTTGGTGGGGTGTGGGGCAAAGCCCCGCAATTTGACAAGCTGAAAGATCGCTTTTAAAGCGTACTTTCTCACACCTGCGCGTCCTCGATATATTCAAGTATATTGCCCGGTTGGCAATTCAGAGCCTTACATATTGCGTTGAGTGTGGAAAACCGTATCGCGCTCACCTTGCCCGTTTTAAGTTTCGACAAATTGACGTTGCTGACACCAACCAGTTCGCTAAGCTCATTGAGACTCATTTTTCTGTCCGCCATTACGCGGTCAAGCCTTAAAATTATCGCCATACGCGCTTACCTCAAAGAGTCTCGTCCGACTCCTGCTGGAGTTCCGCGCCGTACTTGAAAATTTTCACGAGCAGGAAAATCACAAACGCAAGCAGCAAGATCGCTACTCCTGCCGTGCTTCCTACGCAAAGTCTGAACACCGCCCACGGAATGAGCGAGATCCCGAACGCTCTCATCGCCTTTATCACGCTTTCCTCAAAGGGTGAGCGACACTTTGAAAGAACTTTGGCGAGTTTTCTGACGAATACGGACGCTATCAGAAACAGTGCGACAACTATTGCACCTGTGAAACAAGTTGTTGCAAAGAAAACTTTGATTTCTCGTCCGGTAACTCCATCAGCCTCAGCCGAGATCTGATAGTTGTTCTCATCATCGGAAATATCCTCGGATCTGGTGGTTATCTTAGCCTTTATACCGAACATATCCAGCTTGAAGGTCGAGTTATCAATGTTGTCGATCTCAATAACTCTCGAAACCAATTGGCTCGTTTTAAGCGTAATATTGGCATTTCCGCTTCCGCTGACCCGAATGGAATCATTAGGTAACTGCAATATTACTATGCCCGCAATTATACTGGAAATGATACCGACGATCATCACGACCTGTATTACTATTGTTACGATATTTCCGACCTTGCCGATAGTGTTGATACTTTTGATATTCTTGTTCTCCATGACTTTCTCCTTTCACGTTGGGAAAATTCCTTTCGTTGAATAGAGTATATCATGAATATTAGCGTTTGTCAACTAAAATTTAACGATAAACGATAAATATTATATATTTGCACAAGAACAAGCCATGTCCCCTGTTCTGCACTTGTTGATTTTAACGATAAAAATTTAATGTTTATCGTTAAATTGCTACGCCCACAAACAGAATACCGCTGCGCCTGCAAGCACTATAATTATCCTGACCGCAAGGAGCACTCCACGCCACTCGCGCTCGTGAACTGTTCCAGTGATGAAAATATCGACAAGCGCACCGCCGTCAAGCTGTCGGAACGGCAGCAGGTTGTAAAGTCCTGCCGCGAGGTTCAGCATGGCAAAATCTCCGACAGCGCCGTGAATACTCAGGGCGGCAGCAAGAAACAGGTTCACCGCAGGGCCGCTCAGCAGCATGAGCACGTTTTCGCAGTTCGTGACGACACTTGCTCGATCGGTCAGCATTCTTATCCCGCCGCCCGAAAAAACAACGCTCTTTATCCGAACTCCCACCGAGCAAGCCGCGAGAATATGCCCCATTTCGTGTAGAGCACACGCCGCGTAAAACTGCATGAGCAGACTTTCACTGCTGAAAAGAAAAATTATCGCGTTGAAAAGCAGAAACGAAAAGCCGATACTGACCCTTGTTCGCCCGATGTCAAAGCTTATCAAGATATGAAATTATCAGGTCTATAGGGTTCGGTATCAGATTTTTCGGGTCGGACGTGAGTGCGGTTATCTTCCCATAAAGCTCCTCTGCGGTATCAGGGTAGAAATAATTTGCCGCGATCAGCAGAAGTGCAAGCAATATGCACAAAACCGACTGCATTGCAATAACGTCATCGGGTCTTGAATCCCTGCGCGCGTGAATTTCCTCGACAAGTGTCTCAGTGCTATCATCTGCGGCGATTTCATTGGTGTATTCCTCGGTTTCCATGATATCAGCTCCTTTTTTGAAATAATATGCCGAACTTATCCACAAAATTCCACAAAAGCTGTATCACATAAAACATATCCGCATATAATGTACATAACGGGTCACATCGTTTGTCTCCCTGTCGGGAGCAAAACTGATGCCCCATATGTGACATATTACGGCGTACCGTATGCCGAAAAGCGGCGGAGTACTTACTATGTGCGGAATTGCAGGTGCGATAAGCTTCATTGAAGATATGCGCGATGATATGAAAACATACGAAAATATGCAGAAAAGCATGATAAGACGCGGCCCTGACCAGCGCGGAATGGTGATCTCACGCGAGGCTGCACTTATTCACACGAGACTTGCCGTTATTGATATTGAGGGCGGCCGTCAGCCGATGAGTTTCGGCGACTACACAATAGTCTATAACGGTGAACTGTACAACACGGACGATATAAGACGCGAACTTGAATCCGATTTCGGCTTCACCACGCACTCGGACACCGAAGTCGTTCTCAAGGCGTTCATCAGGTGGGGCGAGGACTGCGTTGAAAAACTGAACGGAATTTTCGCCTTCGTTATCTACGACAACGCCCAGAGGAGAGCCTTTATCGCCCGCGACAGGATCGGTGTCAAGCCGCTGTTCTACTTTCAGAACGAAAGCAAGCTGATTTTCGCCTCGGAACTACCCACGCTCATGGAGCACCATGATGTTCCGCACGAAATAGACGAGATAGGCGCGGCGGAGCTTCTGCTCATGGCTCCCGGACGAACTCCCGGCTGCGGCGTAATAAAGGGAGTAAAAGAGATACGTCCCGGCTGGTGCGGATACTACTCGGAGGACGGTCTGAAACTGCGCGAATATTGGCGTTTGCGCGCATACGAGCTGAATGAAAGCTTTGAGCAGACCGCAGAGCACGTCCGCGAACTGGTACTGGATTCGATACGCCGTCAGCTTGTTTCGGACGTTCCCGTGTGTACTTTCTTATCCGGAGGACTCGATTCGAGCCTTATCTCCTCGGTTGCCGCCGCTGAAATGAAAAAGCACGGCAAGATTCTCGACACATTCTCGGTTGACTACCGAGACAATGACAAATACTTCCACAAAAGCCATTTTCAGCCAAACAGCGATCCGGAATTTATCCGCGCAATGGTAGAATATCTCGGAACAAATCACCATTGGACAGTCGTTGACACGCCCGAACTCGTTGAGGCTCTCGATGACGCGGTCGATGCACGCGGACTCCCCGGAATGTCAGACGTTGACGCTTCACTGCTGATTTTCTGCCGCGAGATCAAGAAATACGGAACGGTTGCCCTATCAGGTGAATGCGCAGACGAAATTTTCGGCGGCTATCCGTGGTACCGCGACAAGGATATCCGCATGACAGACGGATTCCCCTGGGCGCAGAGCACCGCTTACCGCAGCCGTTTCCTATGCAACGACTACGCCTCGAAGATCAATGCTGACGACTATGTGTACAGCGCATACCGAAATACAGCCGACTACGCCGATAAGCTGCCGAGCGACGATCCGACCGACTACCGTATGCGCGAAATGACACAGCTTAACTTCCATTGGTTCATGCAGACGCTACTCGACCGCAAGGACAGAATGAGTATGTTCAGCGGTCTTGAGGTTCGCGTGCCCTTCTGCGACCACCGTATCGCGGAATACCTCTACAACGTCAAGTGGGAGTACAAGGACTATCTCGGACGTGAAAAGGGACTGCTGCGCGAAGCAATGCGTGATTGGCTCCCAGAGGAAGTCCTGTGGCGCAAAAAGAGTCCCTATCCAAAGACGCACAACCCGAACTTTCTTGACGCGGTCACGAATAAACTGCGCAGAATACTTGACGAGAACGGCGAACTCCTGACGCAGTTGATAAAGCGCGAGGAACTTGAAAAACTGCTGCGCCACGAGGATCACGTTCAGTGGTACGGTCAGCTAATGAATCTGCCGCAGACAATAGCATTCTTTATCCAGCTCGACCACTGGCTGAAAAAGTTCAGCATAAAGCTAACATAAAAGCAAAAGACTGCCCTCGGGCAGTCTTTTTTGCCGAAAATATAAATTTCATAAGTGAAAGTTCTTTGCGGGGCTTTGCCCCACACCCCACCAAAGGCTCTGCCTTTGGAATCCGCTAA